>Ga0222715_10002511_pt1 | contig 16744 bp, 4 predicted proteins | sample C33_9DmetaG_FD_165056 | JGI IMG/M metagenome (GOLD analysis project Ga0222715, IMG submission 165056) | Estuarine water microbial communities from San Francisco Bay, California, United States - C33_9D | ecosystem: Environmental > Aquatic > Marine > Unclassified | place: USA: California... | reverse complement strand
ACTTGTAGTTTGGTAGCGTTTACTTCACCACCTAAACCATATACTACTCCTTTAGAGTTAACTACTGTTCCAGCAGTTGAACCATCAAGTAAGTTAAGTTCTGCTGAAGTTGCATCTACTTCTGCTAATTTAGTGAAATCTGATTGAACTAATCCAGCTACACCATCTAATAAGTTAAGTTCTGCTGGAGTAGAAGTGATATCAACTCCACCAACTTGTAGTTTAGTAGCATTTACTTCTCCACCTGAACCATAAACAACTCCTTTAGAGTTAACTACTGTTCCTGCAATTGAACCATCAAGTAAGTTAAGTTCTGCTGCAGTTGAAAGAACTGGTACGTCATCAATATCTAAGTTACCCCCACCAATTTTTAGGGTATTACTTATAGTATTTACATCACCAGTTAAATTAACATCACCTGTTAAAGTTGATGTTCCTGAAACTGATATGTTAGAACCACTAACTGTTATTGGAGAATCTCCAAAATCAGAACCACTTCTATATGGCATTTTACCATCTGTTGGGTTGATGTTTGCAGAAGAACCACTTGTACCACTAACATTAGTTGTAGCAAGTCCACCTGTTGTTGTATCTACTTCAAGTGTTACTTGACCAGCGGAACTCGAAACTACAAGTTGAGATGCAACAATTGCTGCAGGTGTATCATCAGCATTTGTAAAACTCAATCCTCCTGCGGGAGTTGCTGATATTTTACTACCACCTAAGTTCATGGTATTTCCACTCAAATATATATCTCTCCATCTTTTTGTTGGAGAACCTAAGTCTTGTGCAACGTTGGTAGTTGGTAATAAGTGGTAGTCGAGTGATGCAGTCCCATTAGCATCAAGGGTTAGTCCACCAGTTCCACCATCGGCGTATATAATCGTATTTTCACCAGTTGCTGGTTGAATAATAAATGAACCATTATAAGAGTAGATTGAGGCTTTAGTAGTTCCAGCTGCAGCAAAAGTTACAAAACCAGATGTATTACCACCAGTTGAATTGATATATAATCCTTGGTCTGGTAAACTAAATGGATTTACTCCTGTTGCACTTCCTATTGAAACCATGTTATTAGTTCCAACATTGAAAGTGATACCATCAATATGTGCTTGAGAAGCTACAATTTGTGAACCACTAATAATACCACTCGCAGAAACTGCAGAAGCAGTTACATTCCCACTAAAATCTTTAAAGTCAGTAGATATTCCACCAATGGAACTCGATACTGATGAGCTAAAGGTTGAGAATGTGGTATCATCAATTATTAATGAACCTCCAGCGGTTTTTAGTGAACCACTAAATGAACCACTTATCGATAGAGAAGCGGTTTCTATTAGGTTAACATATCTTAAATCAAGTGATGAAGTTACTTGAGATGAACCTGAAACAATTCCAGTTCCACCAAAAGTTATATTTGAACCATCACCTTGATATGACCCACTAAATGAACCACTATAAACACCATTATCTGGCATTGTAAATGTAGCTCCATCTGCGAATGTTAACGAACCTGAAATTACGGGACTGTGTATAATCATTTTTTATTCCTCTTTATTTATATTATAAATATATACTTTTTATATGTTGCCACCATCAATTTCTGCAATTGATGATGAGGCAGCAGTTCCAGTTACATCACCTTGTAAGATAACTTGCTCAGAACCACTAAAAACTCCGTCAATATTTAATTTTGTTTTTACTTTTGCATCAAAACCAGTAACATTATCTGCATCTACTGAACCACTTACAATATGACCACCTTTACCAACAACAGCAGAACCACTAACTATACTTGGGAAAGTTATTGTTATTGTGTTGTTATCAGTTAATCTAATTGATTGTGGGATGATTTGATAATTATCACTATCATATGCCTGTACTAATGGGTTTGGGGTATCTAAGTTATGATTTACTACCCAAGTTGAACCATTATAATATTTTCTAACTGTTGCACTTTGTGCTACAGTTACTCCAGTTAATTGTGAACCATCTCCTTGAAATAATGAAGCAGATAGAGTTCCTTGGATGGTAACAGAACCAGAATAGTTATTAGTAACTAATTCTTGTACCGTATCTACCGAACCACTCTTTCTAAGGAAAACTTTACCATCATATACGTTAATTGCTAATTCACCAGCGGATAAATCAGAAGTAGTTGGTCTGCTATTCTGAACTAAACTTCTTTTTAGTTTTATAATCTGAGCCATGTTGTTACTTTCCTAACTTAATTTATTTTTTCTTTAATTCTTCAACTTCCTTAGAAAGTTCTTTAATACCCTCAATAAGTAGTGATACTAACTTATCATATTTAACGGCCTTGTACCCATTTTCTCGTGTCTGTACCAACTCTGGTAGTATTTCTTCGATTTCTTGAGCAATAACTCCATAATCTTTACCATTATAAATATTCTGTTTTTCTCTATTCCATACAAAAGAATACCCACCAATTTGATTTATTTTTTCAATTGGGTTAGAAATTGTTTGGATTTCATCTTTTAACCTTCTATCTGAGGTCGCGTATGCAATAACATCTTCACCTACATTAAGAGTTTTAGCAATACCAACACCACCACTTACTATCACTGCTCCTGTTGTTTTAGAAGTTGAGTTAGTTGTATTAGAAAAAGTTATTACACCACTCGCAGTATCGTTTGCATCTGAACGGAGGAAAGAATCTGATGTTATACCATCGAGTAAATCCGCGTTAAGATTAGTTACTTTTGTAGTTGAAGTAACTGTCATTGGTGCAGTACCAGTAGCAACACCCAAAGTTAAAGTATTAAAGGTTACATCATCACTGGTTGCGATTCCTTGATTAGATGAACCTAAATAACCCCATTGAGTTGCCGAAATTGTACTTGTGTTAATATTTGCTAATTGAGTTGCCTCTCCACTTGTAAGTGCAACACCTTGTATCTTTCCAACTACACTTGCAGTTGCGTTACCAGTTACATCACCACCAAGAGTTATCTGAGAAGAACCTGAAACTAAAGTTTTGTCTTTTAAAGTTCCAAAATTAGTATCTAAGTTTGCTATATCAACACCATCAACTGTTCCAGTAACTGAAATGTTACCACTTACTTGTATATTAGAACCTAAAGTAATTAAAGTTCCACTATCGGTAATATTGGAATCATTTAAGTGATGAGAACCTACTGATTTTGGTATTTTATTATTTGTTAAATAAGTTGGGTTACCAATTCCACTATATTCTGGTCCGAATAAAACAACACCATGGTCAGTTGTTACACCACCATCAGTTGAATACTCATAGAACCAATCATTTGTTTGTCCATCGAATTGTAGAGAAGCGGTAACTCCTGCGGAACCAGAATCGTAAACCGAGACACCTGCATATCTTTCAGTTGGTGTATCATTGTTAAGAACAATAAATGCATCACCAATGATTTTAGCTGAACCAGTAGTTGATTGAATATATGCAAATGAACCAGTACCATTAACAACTATATTTTCGAATGTTTTTGTTCCACTAATAGTTTGTACAGATGATAAGTCAACAAATCCTAAATCTTTAACTTGTTGAGATGATGAAACTAAATTATCACCATTTAATTCTGCAAATACTCCATAGTTTGATATTTGATTAGAAGATGATACTAAACTATCTCCATTCAATTCAGCAAATACCCCATAGTTTGATATCTGATTAGAAGATGAAACGATTCCACTTCCTCCTAATACTTGAGATGAACCAGATATAACGCTTTCGGTATTTAATTTATTTTTAATTGTATTATCAATTGAAGAGGTAAAATTATGTATCGAACTTACATTTGAAGTTAATTGACCAACTTGAGGTAATAATTGTGATGAAGTGTATTCCGAATTATCTAATCTTAAATCTACCGAAGAACTAAATGTTGTAAAGTTTTCATTTGATGATGAAAGTATTCCACTACCCGCTATTATTTGTGAAGAACCACTAATAACTCCGTTTGGAAGTAATGATATCACTTGTGCAGATGAAGAAACTACACTATCACCATTTACTTGTAAAAATCCTAAATTATCTATCTGAATAGAAGATGATATAATTCCACCAATTGCATTTGCAGTTATTGTATCACCGGTTCTAACTAATTCAATAGTTGTTGTATCACTAAATGTTAATGGGTTTTCATTTGATGTACCTTCTAAAGTATCTATTCTTGAATCAAATGATTGAGAATCCAAATTATAAGAACCTGTATCTAATTTAGTTGATATAGTATTATCGATAGATTGACTTAGAGTGGTAAGTTCTCCTTCAGTTACATAAGATGAATCTAAAGATGATGACCAGTTTTCTAATGCCTGTACTCTTAAATTATTTGATTGAGTATATGAATTAAAAGAAGAAGTAGTGGCCAATGTACTAACATCAATTGAACCAGATAATACACTTAATCCGTTTATATAACTTAGTACTTTTGCATCCGTATAATATTCATTAACACCTTCGGTCAAATCAGAAGTAGTTGCAGTTCCTAAGTAAGAACCACTATGTACAATTTTATTATTTATAAAAGTTTCTACTTTCGAATCCGAATATTGATTAATAGCACTATAATTTGTAGTTTGAGTAACATTAACTTGAGATGACTGTGAAATAATCCCATCTCTTTCTAAAAGTATTTTAGATTCAGTTCCACTTTTTCCAGCTTTCCAATAATCTAAATTTGCATCATAAAGTAATGAACCTGTTATTGTATTTACACCGGTTCCATCAGTTACTTGAATACCACCATCTACTTGTGCTCCACCATAATTTACTCTTATTACATTATCTTCTATATTAACGATAGAAGATGAGATATAAGTTAAACTACCCAATGCGGATAAATCTCCTTGTATTATTACATTTCCATTAAAGTTAGTTGATACTCCAGTAAATGTCTTAATTCCTGCTATTGTTTCATCTCCTGTTTTTTGTACAAAAGAAGATGTTAGTTGAGATGAACCACTTATTAATTTAAGGTCATCTACTTTTGTGTGAACACCTTCATTAAAATGTGCAGATGCAGTATCTAATGTTAAAACCGCCGCTCCACTTGGAGCTCCTCCAAATAATCCACCACCAGCTATTACTTCAGTTATATCTCCAGCACCTGCAGCTATTATTTTTGCATCTACATAAGTTTTTACTGCTCCTGCAGTACCGATTACAGCTGGGTTACCATCGTTAATAGATTGTGAATAATGTATAAATGCTGAAGAACCTAATCCTCTGTAAACTACTTCATCACTTGAACTCAAGAATAAAGCATTTAATACAGATGAATCGGTTACAACATTTGTTAAATTTAATGAATTAAATGATGCATCAGAAGTTATTGATAAATCTTGGTTGATTGTATCAAGATTAGCTTTATTAGAGTGGCTATGAGATGTACCTTCTAATGTTGAAACTCTACCATCAATTGATGAAGTGAATGTTTCTATGTTATCTAATCTATCATCAAATGATGATGAATCTGTAATATATTGAGATGAACTAAAGTTTTCAAGTGAATCTAATCTTGTATCTACTGAAGAACTAAACGTTCCTTCAATTATATCTAATCTTGAATCTACCGAACTTGAAAAACTTGTTTCTAAAGTATCCAATCTATTTTCATGGTCTGAACCTGTTGATTCAGTATTATCTAACCTCGTATCTACTGAAGAACTAAATGTAGTTTCTAAAGTATCTAATCTTGTATCTACTGAAGAACTAAATGTAGTTTCTAAAGTATCCAATCTATTTTCATGGTCTGAACCTGTTGATTCAGTATTGTCCAGTCTTGTATCTACCGATGATGAAAAAGTTGTTTCTAAATAATCTAATCTTGTATCTACTGAAGAACTAAATGTAGTTTCTAAAGTATCTAATCTTGTATCTACTGAAGAACTAAATGTTGTAAAGGTTGAACCACTTATAATTCCGTTTGGTAAATGTCCTATTACTTGAGCTGATGAAGAAACTAAGTTATCTCCATTTAATTCAGCAAATACTCCATAATTAGAAATTTGTTGTGAAGATGAAAGTACATTATCACCATTTATTTCCAAAAATGTATTATAATTAGAAATTTGTTGAGAGGATGAAACTAAGTTATCTCCATTTAATTCTGCAAATACTCCATAATCAGAAATTTGTTGTGAAGATGATAAAAGTGTTGGTTTATTTAATACATTAATATACTCAACATCAGCAGCAGTTACACCTGAAATTTCAGAACCATCTCCTTTAAATCCAACAGAAGATGATATTTTTGTGTTGAATTCTAATAAACTATCGGAATGATTCCATATTAAAGATGCATTTGCACCACTAATATAAATACCAGCCCCATCTGATTCTGCGGAAGTGGTTGAACCACTTGCAATTGCTATTAATTTATCTTCTACTAATAAATCAGTCGTATTAAGTGATGTTTGTGTTCCTTGTACTGTTAAGTTACCTAATACTGTTAGGTTTGAACCATTTACCTCAATAGAAGATTTGAGTGATGAAGTATATAAATTAATACCATCAAGTTGTTGACTTACAGATGATGAAAAATTACCTTCCAATTCATCTAAACGAGAATCAACAGATGAACTAAATGTAGTTTCAATAGTAACTACTCTACTGTCAATTGATGAAGAAAATGTTGAAAAATTTTCGTTAGAAGAAGAAAGAATACCACTTCCATTTAATATTTGAGATGAACCTGATACAACTCCATCTAAGTTCATTTTATCTTTTACATTTGAATCAAAGTTTGTAATAGTATCTGCATTTACTTGCGATGATTGAGAAAAGACATTATCTCCATCAATTTGCAAGTATCGTAAATCTAAAGATGATGTTACTTGGTCTGAGCCACTTATTACATTATCTCCATTTGTATTTAAAAATTCATTATCCAATGATGCAGAGAATGATTCTAAATCATCTAATCTTGTGTCTACCGAAGAACTAAATGTAGTTTCAATTACATCAATTCTCGATTCGTGGTTTGAACCTGTTGATTCAACATTGTCTAATCGTGTGTCTACTGAACCGCTAAATGTAGTTTCTAAATAATCTAAGCGAGAATCAAGTGATGAAGAAAATGTTCCTTCTATGATATCGAGTCTTGTTTCATGATTAGAACCTGTTGATTCGGTATTATCTAATCTTGTGTCTACCGAAGAACTAAAAGAAGTTTCAATTACATCAATTCTTGATTCATGGTCTGAACCTGTTGATTCAGTATTATCTAATCGTAAATCTACTGAAGAACTAAATGCCCCTTCTATGATATCGAGTCTTGTTTCATGATTAGAACCGGTTGATTCTAATAAATCAAGTCTTGAGTCTACTGAAGAACTAAAAGAACCTTCAAGTGTATCCAATCTCAAATCTACTGAAGAACTAAATGTAGTTTCTAAAGTATCTAATCTATTTTCATGGTCTGAACCTGTTGATTCGTTGTTATCTAATCTTGTGTCTACCGAAGAACTAAATGTTATAAAATCAGTTACAGAAGAAGATAATATACCACTACCACCAACAGATAAATCATCTATTGATGCAGAAACTACCCATAAATTTTTCCATTTTTTTACAGAAGAACCTAAATCGTATTCGTTTGATGCAGATGGTATTAGAGACCCACTAAATTGTGCAGTAACGTTAATGTTATCTGCTATTTGGTCTCCAAGATAAATGTTACCACCTAAAGTTATATTTCCATCTATAACTGCATTACCAGTTAAAGCTAAATTAGAAGCAGATATGTTATTAGCAATAACATCACCAGAAGCAGATATATGAGATGAAGTTACTGCACCTGTAAATTCTATCGAACCGGTGTTACTTCCTATTTTAACAATTCGTATTTGAGATGAACCATCACCAACATATAAAATATTTTCGGTTGTATGATAGAATAGCTCAGATTGTACAAGAGAAGGTAATGTTGAATCTCTTCTTAGTTTTAATATAGCTGCCATTAATAGTTCTTCCTAATTTATTACATATAAATATAAAATATACGAAATTGTTGTATCCAAAAAACAATACATCACTTATATAAGTATATGATTATAAAAAGATATAAAAAAACCCCCACATTTCTGTGAGGGTTTTGTTTTAAATATCAGTATATTCTTAGAATGCACCTCCATCAATTTCGTTGGAAGCAACGAATGATGAACCATCCCATTGAATTACATCACCTGCTGTTGAAGCATTTACCGATTGTAGTTTATCATTACTATCTACATAAATGAATGCACCATTTGCACCTGCATTTAAACCTGTGATTGTTAAATCACCAGTTAAAGATACATCAGTACCATCATCAGTAATTGTAGAGTTAACTAACAATCCGTTAGAATCAGCTTTTAGAACAGTATTAGTACTTGGAGAAGAATTTAATCTTGCAAATTCTTTTTCCGAACCTAATGCTCCTCCAGTCCACTTATCAGTAGCACCATTCCATAATAATGAACCACTTGTAGTTGAACCACCAGTTGAATCAGTAACTTGTAAACCAGCAGTAGTTTGAGCACCACCGTAGTTAAGTTCTATGATGTTATCACCAATAGAAACAGTAGTTGAATCAATAGTAGTAGTTGTACCAAGAACTGAAAGGTTGCCAGTTACAGTTAAGTTTCCACCAACAGATGCATCAGTAGTAACTGTTAAGTCATTACCAATTGTTACATCGTTAGGTAAACCAATAGTATATGAAGCTCCACCACCAAGTGCCTGTGCAGCAACTCCGCTGATTTCGATTTCATTAGCTGTACCATTAACTGTAATTGTAGTATTACCTTCTACTGCATTATTTTCAGCTGAACCATAAAGAACGTTAATATCATTGTTAGTACCATCTAATTCAAGACCATCACCAACAACATCAGCATTAAGATTGATAGCTCTTACACCACCATTCTTGATAGATACTACTCCAGTAGATACTGAGAAATCATCAGAATCAAATGAAGCGATACCTTTTACTGAAGTAGATGCATCTTGTACTGAAATAGTTACAGTATCAGTTGCAACTGTTGCAGATACGCCAGTACCACCAGCGAATGAAAGTGCTCCATCTAATAAAGATACTTGGTCATTTGAACCATCTGAACCACTAACAGAAAGTGTAGTTGATAGACCAGTAATTCCACTACCATCTCCAAAGAATGAACCACTAAATGAACCACTTGCTACGATTCCAGAAGTAGAACCTAAAGTTGTTCCGTCTAATTGAGTTGAACCTGATATTACACCACTACCACCTAAGTGTGCAATGGTTTGAGCCGAACCAGAAACTACTCCATTGGTTGCAGAAATTGAACCATAGATTGTAGTTGCGTGTACTTCAGCAAACTTATCAGTTGAAGAACCTAAATTATACTGATTCGTATTTGAAGGAATAATATCTGATGAAATTTCACCACCGAAAGAGATAGTATCAGAAGATGCATCACCGATAGTAATGTTACCACCAATTACGATGTTACCATCGATTTTAGCGTTTCCAGTAATATCTAATGAAGAACCTGAGATTCCACCTGTTCCAAAATCAACATCTTGGTCTACTAAAGCTGCAACTACTTGTGCAGAACCAGAGTGAACACCATCACCATTGATTTCTAAGAAAGTGTTATAAGCAGAAACTTGAGCTGATGAAGAAACTAAGTTATCTCCATTTAATTCAGCAAATACACCATAAGCAGAAACTTGAGCAGATGATGAAACTACGTTATCACCGTTGATTTCCAAGAAAGTGTTGTATCCTGAAATTTGAGCAGATGAAGAAACTAAGTTATCACCATTCAATTCAGCAAATACACCATAAGCAGAAACTTGAGCAGATGATGAAACAATTGCATCACCAGTTGCACGAAGGAATCTAACTTCACTTCCTAATGCACCACCTTTCCAATAGTCATTAGTACCATCCCACAATAATGAACCTGAAACTTGGTTTGGTGCAGTAACGTCTTTTACTAATAAACCAGCGTTTACAGCTCCAGTACCATTTAATTCGATGATATTATCACCAATTGAAACAGTTGTAGAATCAACAGTTGTAGTTGTACCCTGTACTTGAAAGTTACCAGTTACAGTTACATTACCTGTAAGTGTTGGGTTTTCTACTAATCCGATTTGGATTTGGTTGTTTGTTACAGTAGTTGTGATTTCGTTTGCAGTACCAACTATTGATAAATCATCACTTAATAAAGAAACTACATCATTACCAGTTGAACCAGAGATTCTTAAATCAGTAACAAGTCCTGTTAATAAAGAACCATCACCTACAAATGAACCAGTAAATGTAGAAGTTCCAGCAACATCTCCGAAGTTATCACCACTTACTCTACCAGTTCCGAAATCGGTTGCTACGTTAAGTAATTGTGCTGAACCTGATATTACACCACTACCATTTAAGTGTGCAATGGTTTGAGCTGATTCAGATACAATTCCACTACCACCTAAGTGTGCAATGGTTTGAGCCGATTCAGATACAATTCCACTACCACCTAAGTGTGCAATGGTTTGAGCCGAACCAGAAACTACTCCATTGGTTGCAGAAATTGAACCATATAGTGTACTTGCATGAACTCCTAAAAATTTATTACTAGCTGAACCTAAACTATATGTTTGAGTTGGGTCAGGTATAATATCTGAAGAAACTTGTCCTCCAAATGAGATACTGTCCGAAGAAGCATCACCAATAGTAATGTTTCCACCTAATATCAAGTTACCATCAATAGTAGCATTACCAGTTACAGCAATGTGTCCAAATGAACCTGAGGTTGAGGTTGTGAATGTACCACTACCTAAATCAATATTTCTATTGTCTGAAGTCAAGTCTGCAGCAACTTGTGCTGAACTTGAGTATATATTACTTCCTAATAAGTGTGAAATGGTTTGTGCAGATGAACTAACAATTCCAGCTCCTAAAGCTGCAATTTGTGATGAACCAGAAATAATTCCTGTTCCACTTGTGTTCGCTACTGCTTTTACTTCAATATTTCCACTTTTTTTAAGAATAAAAAGTTTCTCGGATGTAGTATTATAAAATGGAATTCCATCAACTGATGTATCCAGACTTGAGTTGTTAGCTATGTCTGGTGTAGAAGAACCGGTATAGATTCTACCTACTGCATCGAGTCGAGAACCGTCTCTACCGATGAAAACGACAGATGAATCAAGTCCAGCTACTGCCGAACCTGTTGATACAAGGATTTCCGCTTTTCTTTTAAAAGTAGCGTCTTTAACACTCTCCAAGACACCTTTTTTATGTCTAATAATTTGTGCCATTTTGTTTTTTTCCTTTTTTTTGTTTAATTAATAATTTGTTGTTAAATAACCTTTATTTAGTGGGTCATCTGCCCCATTTAAAGAAATACTATATAGCATCTCATATTTTATAAATATATTTTTTTTGAGGATTATTAAATATTTCCTCCGTCTATTTCTACTTTTTGTACTCCACCTGTAAAATGAAGAGAACCTGTGTTTAAGGATACTCCATTTGCATCCACAGTTATGCCATCAAATGCCCTTACAGAAACTGAATCAGCTGCTACTGTTATACCATTTCCTGCACCAATATGTAGTTGAACTGTACCAGATGTTCCACCACCAGTTAAACCATTTCCAGCAAGTACGGCTGATATATCACCAGTTCCACCACTACCTCCACCGAACCCAGTAAATGAACTCCATGATACCGAATCAGTAAATGAAAAAGGTGGATTGGCAAGTGTTACTGTTGCTTGGAATAATTCTTCTAATTCTTCACACCATACTATTTGGTTATTACTAACTTGAGCAGCGGGAGCGGAAGTCATTTGAGAATAAGTATCGTAAACCTTAAAGGCACCACGAATGTGGTCTACATCCATAATGGCCGTTGAGCCAGTATAGGATGAGTTTAATACTATTTTATCATTAATTGATATTGCCATTTTTCAATTCCCTTTACATATAAATATTAACTTGGTATAGAACCACTCGATGGAACGATTCTCACATAAGCATTTGCATTATTAAATTTATCTTCTGTACCAATTACTATCCAATCACTATACCCATCTACCGGAGTATCTAAAGTAAGTTTGTGAATATTTGCTGTTTTAATATCGTTATCTAAACCACTACTTGTTCCTTGGAATGTTCCATCTGGTGATACAAATAAAACATACTCACCTAAAGTTGAACTACTACCAGGGTCTGAAATTGTCATAGAAGTTGGTACTCCTGTCAATCCTGCACCAACTGGAATCATAATATAGATTCGTTCTGAAGCAGGTGAACCTCCAATTGTTAATGCACCTAAACCATCTAATATTGTATCAACATCGGCTCCACTAGCACTTCCTCTTAAATTTGCAGTATAAGGAGTACCATATTGAACGGTGATTGATGCATCACCTAAAGTATCTGAATCCACAAAGGAAGTAAAGAAACCATATGAAGTTGAAATGGTTGGTGTTGGTGGTGTTCCACTTCCAGCAGCAGTAATACCACTTACGTTTGAATAAGAACCATCAATTGGTAAAGTATAAACATAAACTGTTGCTTGTTGTACTGCAGAATCTACTACTATTGATTCGTTTGTCAAGGTTACATTCTCCCCATAGTTATCGGTTACAGTAATATTAATTGAATAACTTCCTTGTGATAAAGAACCTGTTGGTTGAATTGTAAATGGAGATGAACTACCTTGTACATCAAATTTACCACCATCAGTACCACCAAGATTAATTACATAAGGTGAGTTATTTTCTGTATCAGTTACAGTTAGAGTACCAGCAGTTGAACCACTTATTGCACCATCAGTATCATACGAAGATGCCGATGTGAAGTTTGCAGATGGAGCAGAGTTACCAAATACGGTTGCGGTTACCGAACCATTTCCAATATTTCCATACTGGTCTTGGAAAGTAATTGTTGAATTAAAAGTATCTCCACTTTGAGTTACCGAACCACTAATATCTACACCAAGTGTCAAGTTACCACTACCATCTACCACTATTGCTGGATTTGATGAATTGTAAGATTGAACCACTTGAGAACCATAGTTTGGTGAGTAAGATACACTTAATTGTGCTGCATTTCCTTGATTATATCCAGTCGCATCTCTAAATACAACTCCACTTTCAGCAGATTCGATGATATAGATTGAAGTATCTCCACCAAGAGTACCAGTACCAGATTGAACGATAGTGAATGAACCACTATGTAATCTCGTTTCAAATCCGTGAATATCTTCAATTGAAGCAGTATATGGATAAGTTCCGGCAGGTACTGAAGTATTATTTACATTCAATCTCATATAAGGTGATGAAATTGAAGGTGTAAAATAAGTTGTATTATAATTTGTGAATGATAAAGAACTATTAGGTATAGAATCTCCTTCAGTATCACTTAATTGTAATTGTAAAACTTGAGATGAACCAGTTGCTTGGTTTGTATTCAAGTTTGAAGTTGATGTACCACTTACAGTTGGTGCATTATTTTTTGCAACATTTACTGTAATTGTATCACTACCCACATTTCCATATTGGTCTGTCCATCCAATGGTTGATGTAATAGTATCACCATTTACATTTCCACTACCACTAATAGATGTACCAACCGATAATACACCAGTTGATGAGTTTATTGAAATCAATCCATTAGATGAAGTAAATGAACCAGCTGACTGTGAACCATAGTTTGGTGAATATGATACAGAAACACTTCCTTGAGTACCAGTTCTACCATTTGAACTTGTTCTAATTAAATTACCGCTTGTTGCAGATTCAATAATATAGAAAGTACCATTTGTTGAAAGAGTACCAGTATCTGCAGAAGCAATAGTTAATGTTCTATTACTATAAGTTGTTGATTTACCGAAGTTATCAGTTACAACTACATCATATGTATAAGTTCCACCTGATAAATCAGATGATGCTTGTATTTCGTATGAAGATGAATTTACATTCTGTGGTACTGCAGATAATGAACCAGCAGATACACCACCAAGTGTTAATTGATAAGGTACATCTAATTCTGTGTCTGTAATTAAAACATCTACTAAATTTGTACCACTTGTTGCTTGGTTTTCATTAAATACCGAACTATTGTTTGTAAATGTTGCAGTTGGTGCAGCATTTGCAAATACATTTACAGTTACCGAACCACTACCAACATTACCATATTGGTCTTGGAAAGTAATTGTTGAAGTGATTGTATCTCCACTACCAGTAGATGAACCACTTATGTTTAATCCAAGTGTTAAGTTACCACTATTATCAACTACGATTGCCTCGTTTGATGAAGTGTAAGATTGAACCACGGGTGACCCAAATGAAGTTGAGTATGAAACTGAAAGTTGAGATGGGTTTCCTGCATTATAACCACTTGCATCTCTTAAAGAATCTCCACTTTCGGCAGATTCAATAATATATGAAGTTGTATCTCCACCCAAAGTACCATTATCTGCCTGTGCAATTGTTAAACTTCTATTATAAGTTGTTGATTTAGAATAAGAATCAGTTACAGTTACATCATATGAGTAAGAACCAGCAGATAAGTCTGCATTTGCTTGTAATTGCCAAGAAGATGAAGCTATATTTTGTGGTACTGAATTGAACGAACTTCCATCCGTACCACTTACTGAAAGTTGGTATGGTGAATCTGATTCTGTATCAGAAATTGTTACACTTACCAAGTTTGTACCATCGGTTGCTTGATTTGTATTAAATACTGAACTTTGCTCAGTAAATGTAGCAGTTGGTTCCTGATTTTCAGTAACTAATGTAGTTACATTTTGTGTAGTTGTTGTTCCAAAAGTGTTGGTAAATGTAATAGTAGTTGCTAGTACTTCTCCACTTTGAGTTACTGAACCACTTAAATCAACACCCAATGATAAACTACCATTTGAGTTGATTGAGATTGATGTATTAGATGAACTCCAAATACCACTTTGGTTTGAATTTAAATCAGCTTGAGTTCCATTAAATCCGTTAGAGTTTGTACGAATTGCAGTTCCACTTGTTGCTGATTCAATAATGTAAGTAAATCCAAAATTATCACTTAAAGTTGCAGGTGTATCATCGGTAATCGGAATTGTGATTATTGCCGGTGTAGATGATGTATTAAAATTATCTTTTACCTGAACTCGGTATTGGTATGAGTTGATTAAATCAGAATTAAGGAACACTCCACTCTTACGAGTTACTACCCCACTTGAATTCATTTGGAATGGATTTTCGGTTGGGTCAGTTAATTGAGATGTTCCACCATAAGAACCACTTGGAACTTCAACACCATCTAATAATAATTTATGTAAGTTGAAATTCAAGAACGTAATTGAATCACTTTCGTTATCAGAAGCAGCAATTGAATCAATTGTTGCTCCATTTGATGAGTTTTCATTTATTGATGAAAGTGTTTGGTTATTTACAACAGGTATTAGGTTATCAACTACATTAATAGTAATTGGTAAAGAAGTGATTGAATCCAAATCTTGTCCTGCTTCATAATGTTCATCAGATGCAGAGATACTGAATGAGTATGATGTTTGTTGTTCGTAATCAAGTGAACTTGTGTTTTGTACTATCTGTACATAAGTTGGGTACTTGTTAATTACAAAATGATTATTATCAATTGAAGATGAATAAATTGTAATTGAATCACTTTCTGTATCTGTAAAGTATATTGTACCAACAAGAGTTCCGTTGGTTGAATTTTCGTTTAAGTTTGCAGTAAATGAAGTAATTACACTACCACCAATCGAAGTTTGTCTAAATTTAGGTGCTTCGTTTGGAGTTACAATAATGTAAATATCTTTTTCAGTTGAAGTATTAAAACTATCAGTTGCCTTAACAGTTACTAAATGCCCATACCCACCACCAACTACATCTGTGTTAAATGATGATGATTCTGCAAGTGCATTAAGTGTCATTACACCATTTGATGCAACTCTTACTAAATCATCAGTATAAGAAGAACCAGTTCCCCAAGTAATTGTCTGTCCTTCAGGGTCAGTTCCACTTAAAGTTACAATAGTTGTTCCATTTGCTACATATTCTGAAAGTGTTTGGTTACCAGTAGAAATACTTGGACCTGAATTTGGGTAGAATACTGCATTTAAGAAATCGGTAATCGAACCACTTGTACCAGGATTAAATTCTGCGGAAAACAATTCAGGTAATAAAGTATTTGATACAATTCGATTACCATCAAAAGAAGATTCCGCTGAAGAAGTTATATACCCTAAACCAGAAATTTGTTGAGATGATGAAATTGTACCACTTGGAACTGAACCTCCTCCAGTTGCTGATATCACATAATCACCACTTGATGAGTCAATAGTTACATTTGTACCTGGTAACATTGAACCACTTAATACATTTGTACCACCAAGAGTTCTTAATACCGAACCACTTACAATTCCACTTCCATTTGTGATTTGAGTAGAAGATGATACTAATCCACTTGGTACATTTGAGATTTGTGTGAAATCTACTTGTGATGAACCACTTATAGTACCACTTGGGATTTGTGTATGAACGATTCCATCAATTGTTGTTGCAATTGAAGAAGATAAACTTGATAATTCACTATCAGTTGCGTAAGTTGAATCTAAAGAAGAAGTGAATGATTCTAAATTGGATAATCTACTATCGGTAGATGAAGTATAATCATTTAATGAAGAAATATCAGTATGTGAACCACTTAGGATACCACTACCACCTAATACTTGTTCTGAAGATGATACTAATC
>Ga0222715_10002510_pt1 | contig 16748 bp, 5 predicted proteins | sample C33_9DmetaG_FD_165056 | JGI IMG/M metagenome (GOLD analysis project Ga0222715, IMG submission 165056) | Estuarine water microbial communities from San Francisco Bay, California, United States - C33_9D | ecosystem: Environmental > Aquatic > Marine > Unclassified | place: USA: California... | reverse complement strand
GTGCACCGTCCCGGGAAGCGTCGCCGACTCGGTCGCGCTCTTCGCCGCGACGACGACGTTGACGCCGCGCCGCGCGAGCGCGAGCGCGCACGCGCGACCGATCCCGCGCGACGCGCCGGAGACGACGACCACCTTGCCCGCGAGCGCGTCGGCGTCGGCGTCGGCGTCGCGCGGCATGCCGCGCGTCGACGAGTGACGTCGACCGCGCGCGCGACGCCGCGACAGAGCGCGACGGCGCGCGATGCGGGCGTCGCGCGCGACGGCGACGGCGACGACGACGACGACGACGACGGCGCGTCGCGCGTCGCGACGGCGCGACGGCGCGCGCGCGCGCGCGGGGGCGGTGCTGCGCATCGCGACGCTCGGGGACGGCGACGACGCGGTCGCGCTCGTCAGCGACGCGGGAGGGACGCTGCGCGCGGTGCGCGCGGGAGACGGCGACGGACGCGCGGAGACGTGCGCGCTGCGCGGGCTGGGCGCGAGCGCGACGACGCGAGGACCGTTTTGGGCGATGGCGAGCGCGGGGACGACGCGCGGGACGGCGAGCGCGCTCGTCGGGACGAGCGGGAAGCATCTCGTGCGGTGCGTCGCGCGCGCGCGCGACGAGGACGGGACGTGGGAGGTGCGCGCGATGGACGACGCGCTCGGGCCGCACACGGGGTACGTGCGGGACGTGGCGACGACGAAGGACGGACGCGCGGCGTGGAGCTGCGCGTGCGGCTTCGCGCCGAAGTGGACGCGCGGCGAAGACGGGACGTGGACGGCGGCGTCGGCGCGCGAGACGCTTCGGTTGTTCAAGGGCGATGTGCTGCGTCTGTGCGTGCTCGAGGATGGGGATGACGTCACCGTGTTCTGCGGCGTCGCCGACGGAACGGTGCGGGCGTTCGACGCGTCGACGACGACGCCGCGGGATTTGGGCGCGGTCGGCGGCGACGCGAAAGCGGCGAGAGGTCGCGTATCGGCGCTGTGCGTCGTCGATGGACGTTGGTTGGTGTCGGGGAGTCACGACGGGCGCGTGCTCGTGCACGACGGACGCGCGCCGTCGTCGCCCGCCGCGCACGAGACGAAACGTCTGGACGGCAAGGTGCACGACATCCTACAACTCGACGACGGACGCGTGCTCGTGGCGGGTGAATTCGGGATCGAAGTGTTCGAAAGTGCGCCCGAACTCGCGCCGTCGCGCGGCGATGAGGACGACGAGGAAATCTTCGGGCGGTTTCGCTCGCTCGCGATTCGCGCGCTCGCGAAGACTTCGTCTCGACTCTTCGTCGGCGCGGCGTCGGGAGACGTGACGACGATTCGACTCGACCGCGAACGCGCGCGACCTCGGTCTAGATAGTCATTCGCTAGCGTTACATAGCTCTACAGAAACCGCTTCACGGCGTCGAAAATCTCCTCCGCCGGCGGCGCGAAGAAATGATCCCGCGTCTCGCTCACGCGCTCGCGCGCGCCCAATTTCTTCGCCAACGCCAGTTGCATCGCCGCCGGCACCAACGAATCGCGCATCCCGATCACGCACTCGATGCCTCGCGCGCAATTCGACGCGATTTTACCGTAATCGAACGCGTCGTCGAAATATCCAGACGCGCGTTCGTTCTCGTCTCCCAAGTCGTCGTCGTATCCCGCCACGAGCACGATCCCTCGCACCGCGTTTCGCTCCGCGACGCGCATCGCGCACACCGCACCGCTCGAGTGTCCGACGATGACCGTGTTCGCGTCGCACCGCAGCTCGTTTTCGCAGTGCGGGACCCACACGCGTCGACGACACAGGTCCGCGTCCGGCATCGAGGGCGTCGTCAGTCGGACGTCGTCGGTGACGCCGCGGTCGATGAGGGCGCGCTCGAGCCAGGCGTAGTGATTGCACGAACGCGTGGGGGCGCATCCCGAGCCGGGGAGGATGATGACGTTCATGGCGGCGCGGGAGTGCGGCGACGGCGAATCGCGACGGCGGCGGTTGGGCGACGCGCCGTCTCGCCGAGCGGGACGGATGGTCGTCGAGGCGGATCGGATGAGGTTGACAACTCTGACGACGAAGTAAATGAACGGGGTGTCGGGGAATGATGCTCGTGATTGATGCGGTCACGTCGTCGCGGCGTTTTCGTCGCCGTAGAGCCGAGCGGATGATTTGGAGTGCTTGCGCACGATGGGAGATAACGCCACGGGTTCGCCGGCGGAGATTTGGCGGAAGACTTCGGCCGTGACGGCGTTGACGTCGACGTCTGCGCCGTGCTTTTGAATCTGCGCCAAGAGGTCTTGGAGCTGTGTCATGGACAATCCCGAGTCGGGCGATCCCGAAGACGTCGGTTCGGCAAACGGGCGCAAGAATCTGTGCGTGAGAATCTCCTTGACAGATATGCGGTTCTTCGGATCTCGCTCCAGACACTTTCGCATCAAGTCAATGAGCGCCGGATTCTCCGACGGTAACGGCGGAAACGCGATCGTGTGCCGGGGATCGGTGATGGCGTGAAGTTTTTGAATCATCCCGGTGATTTTGCTAAACGGCGTGTGCCCGTACACCATCTGGTACAAGATGCAACCGAGACTCCAAATATCGCTCGCGCGTCCAACTTTCATCGGCCCTCCGAGTGCGGACGCTTGACCGTTCAGAATTGCCTCGGGGGACATGTAGTTAACCGTTCCGACTTGATGATCGCGCACAATATTTGTGTGATCGGGCGCTTGCTCCGTCTGTATCGCGCGCGCGATGCCGAAATCGATAAGCTTGAGCGCGCCCTCGACAAAGAGAAAGTTTGCCGGTTTCAAATCACTGTGCACGATGCGCTCCTCGTGAATGATATTCACCGCTTCCACCATTTGTTCAAAGTACAGACGTAAAAAGTTGTCGTCAATCACGCCTCCGTGGTTTTGACGCTGCTTTTCGCGCTTGGCGAGCATGTGTGCGAGGTCGATTTCGCCAAATTCGAGCACCATAAATATGAGCTTCTCCTTCGGGCAAACCTCCGCATCGACGAGCTGAATGATATTATCTCTTCCTCTTAATGTTTTCAGCAGCTTGATTTCGTCAATAAAACCCGCCACGGTTTCGTGCTCCTTGCCATCGAGACGAATTCGCTTCAACGCTAAAATCTTTCGCTTGGGAGAGACGACTTTGTAAACCTTACACGTGCCACCTTGGCCCACGCACTCGAGTTTCGTGTACTTGACTCCATTCACGATGACTGTGTTGTCATCCTCACGAGGACGGTCGGTATATTTGTTCGCGCTCGCAATGGAGCTACTCTCCACGCGCCGCTCGCCGCTTTGTGAGGGTGTTTGCTCCGCCGCGCGTTGCCTCGAAGGCGGTACTCTCGGAGGATCCATCGATGTCTGAACGCTAGCGGCTGGTGTATGCTCGGATCGTGAAGGTCGAGAAGCGCTCAAAGCGCTGTACTTCTCTTTCGCCTCCGCGAGGCGGCTTCGCAACGTCACGGTGGCCTCCATCACGCTCGTCGGCGGCGGCGGGGGCATTGAATTCTCCGTCTTTTCGCCGCCACCGCGTATGCCTCCCGTGCGGGCGCTGTGATAGCTGCTCACGCTTCCCGACATCGCCGTCGATGACGTCACGTACGTCGTACCCGCGTGGTGCGGCGGCGCCACCGGCTGCGGCGCGGTAAATTTTGCCGTCGGCGTCGCTTGCATATTCGCCAAAGCCGCGGCGCGTTGCGATAAATTCTTGGGCGTCGCCACCACGGATGACTTCGCCCCAACATGCATGGCGTCCACATCCATATCTCTTGTCACGTGTCGCGGGTTCGCGGGCTTAATCGCCGACGTATACTGCGGCGCCAGCGACCGAAACGGCGTGTGCTGCGTGTGCTGCGTCGGTTCGTATCGTTTTCCCTCCATATCCGCCAGCATGCACTCGATCGCCCCCGAGGGCTCGGCACCGAAATCCAATCCTCGCTTTAAGATTTTCACCGCTTTCTCCTCGCCCTTGAACGTGTACCCGAACGCCGCCCACTCGCACCAATAAATCGCGTGCTTGTGTCCGATGCCGCACGACTTTAAAAACTTAAACGTATCCCTCGCGTCATCCATGTTGCTCACCATCTGCTGCCTCGCCAGCCCGAGAAATATCCTCACGTAGTTTTCATCGTTCACGTTCCCCCGCTTCGGTATCGTCTTCGTCGCGAGTTCGTACAACCGATGCAAACTCACCCCGTTTCGACTCCCCGCGCTCGCGCTCGGTTTCCCCACCTCCGCCGTCGCCGCCGCGTCCGCGTACGTCGCCTCTTCGTGCTCCAAAAAGTTCAACCACGCCTCCGCGCTCTCTTGATTCTCTCGCACCGCGTCCGCGAGCGCGTTCCTCGCCTTCCTCACTCGCGTCGGCGACCCCGCGTCGCTCGCGCTCGCGCAGTACTCGTCCAGCAGCGCCGCCGCCGTCCCCGCGCGTCGCGTCTCGCGCACCGCGCGCGTCGTCGCGCTCGCGCGCGCGTCCGCGTCCGCGCGAGGCGTCGGCGCGCTCATCATCCGCACCCGCGCCGCGAGCGACCGCACGCGCGGTTCGTACGCCGACGACGGCGTCGTCGTCGCGTCGCCGAGCCGTTGTCCATCGCGATCGGTCTCCGCGTCTCCGCGCGCGCCCTGCGGCGCCCGCGCGCGCGATTTCCCGTCCACGACCGCGTGGGCGTTCTCTTTATCGCGCGCGACGTCCATCGCGCGCGCGAGGCGTCGACGCGACCGCGTCTGCCGCGCCGCGCGCGGCGAGCGTTTGAATCGCCGTTCCCCTTTTTATCGCGCGCGCGGTGTGCGCGCGCATGGATTTCACGCGTCGTCGTCTACGCGAAACGATTCGGATCTCGCGAAAAATCGGTGTGGACTGAACCCTAGGCGTGGGCGCGACATCGCGACGCGCGCGCGCGTTCGCGCGCGCGTCATGGCTCGAGACGACGCGCGTCGCGCGTACGCGTCGAACGATGACCTGCACGACGCCATGCGGCGCCTGAGCGCGAGCGACGGCGCGTGCGCGGGGATATCGCGCGTGGTGTCGCTGGGACAGAGCACGAACGGCCTCGACGTGCGCGCGCTGACGATCGGTCGCGGCGCGCGCGGTTCGGACGGCGACGACGGCCGCGGCGGGCTTCGGTTCGGATTCATCGGAAACATGCACGGGGACGAGCCCGTGGGGCGAGAGATCGCGATGGAGATCGGACGATGGGTGTGCGGACGCGCGAACGCGGAACGCGAGGCGGCGAGCGAGGCGGAGGCGCGAGAGCGGGCGCTGGCGAGACGGTTGGTGGACGAGGCGACGCTGTTCATCGTGCCGACGGTGAATCCGGATGGGTTCGCGGCGAAAACGCGCGGGAACGCGCGTGGGGTGGATTTGAATAGAAACTTTCCGTACACGCGATTTTCGCTGCCGAAATCGTTGAGCGGACGGGCGAGCGCCGTGGGCGGGAGCGCGGGGGAGAACGCGAAGCGAGAGATCGAGACGGCGCTCATCATGCGATGGAGCGAAAGGTGGGCGATGAATGGGGTGCTGAATTATCACGAAGGCGCGTTGGTGGCGAACTACCCGTGGGACGGGAACGACGACGGAAGCACGTCGTACAGCGCGGCGCCGGACGACGCGACTTTTAGATATCTCGCGTCATCCTACGCTAAAGCGCATCCCACGATGAGTAAGAGCGCGGAGTTTGAGGGTGGGATCACTAACGGCGCGGCGTGGTACCCGTTGTGGGGCGGGATGCAGGATTGGCACTACGTACAGACGGGGACGTACAGCTTGACGGTGGAGGTGGACGACGAGAAATGGCCGAGCGAGGACAAGCTCGGAGCGATCGTCGACGAGCACGTGAGCGCCAGCATAGACGTGTGCGCCCGCGCGCTCTTCGGCTCCGTGCGCGGCTTCGTGCGCGATGAGAAGGGCGCGGCCGTCGCCGGCGCATCCGTCGTCGTCGGCCGCGACAGCGCGCCGGTCAAAACCGACGCTCGAGGCTTCTTCGCCAAGCCCAGCGAGCCGTCCATCCAACCCGTTCGCGTGGTCATCACGCCTCCATCGAACAAGCGCAACGTCAACGTCATCACCCACTTCGTTCCCACGATCGATCCAACCCACGGCGCGTCGATCGACGTCGTCCTCACTCCCAGAAGCGCCCCTCCCGGCTTTCTCCTTCTTCGCTTCGTCGTCGTCGCCGCGGTCGTCGTCGTCGCCTTTCTCATCCGTCGCACCGTCCGACGCCGCAGGCGCATGTCGATGCTTTCGGAGTCGTTAGTAAATAACGTCGACGTCGAGAAGGCGATCGCGAACCGACGCGGGATGACATCCAGCCGTTCGTTGTCCGGCGTCTGACCGACGGCGCCTTGTAACAGCAGCACCAGTAGGTAGTAGCATAACACCCAGCGATGACTCGACTCTCGCCCGACCCGCACACGCGCGCGCGCGCACGTCAGAGTGGCGCACGAACGCGCGAAGAAATCGCGAAGAAATCGCGTGCGCGCGTTTACCGCGCCAAGCCGCGCGCGCGACGCGCGCGCGACGCGACGCACGCGCGACGCGAACGCGCGACGGTGAACACCCTTGGCATCGCGCGATCGATCGCGCGTCGTGACGGCGATGGCGAGCGAATCGGCGCGCGCGAAGTTTAAATCCCTGCGAGGATGGAACGTCGATAAGTACCAGTTCGATGTGCGCGCGCAGAGCGCGTACAACGTCCTGCCGGGGACGCAACGTTTGAAATTGCTGTGGAAGCGAGGACACAAGCGCGCGGAGACGAAGACGGCGAACGTGACGCGCGGGGAAGCGGTGTGGGATGAAACGATGACGCTGTCGTGCTCGATGTTTGTGAATCCGAAGACTGGGATGTACGAGAGCAAGCCGGCGATGTTCGTGCTGCAGACGGTGAACGAGGACGGGTCGATTGGGAAGACGTACGCGGAGGCGACGATTGATCTGTTGGAGTTTGCGTTGAATCCGGGACGGGAACTGTCGCAGACGGTGCCGATGAGACAAGGAAAGGTGTCGATGTTGACACATTTACAGTTCGCCGTCATGGCGACGCCGTTGGCGGAAAACGTGGCGTTGAGCGACGTGTCGAGCGCGCTGAGCGTCGCCGATCTAGCCGACGTAGCCGAGATGGCGTCGACGAGCGCGGTGCCGGAAAAGATGGCGGTGAACGTGATCGGGGAGCACGAAGATGAGGGATATTTCGATGAGAAGCTCGATGTCAGAGAGGATGCGCAATCGGAAAGTGAAAAAGAGGATAGCGAATTCGCCTACTTTGACGAACGCCTGGCGTACAAGGTGGAGGGCAACGACACGGAAGAACTTCCGCCGCCGACTGCGGAGGAACTGTTATCGGGCGTTGACGCCGAAGAAGGCATCGTGCCCGGTGTGAAGATGATGCGCTTGATCGTCGGGAAAAAGTGCAAAATTTTCGTGCGCGGTCAGGATAACTTCGGCAACGCGCGCACGACAGGCGGGGACAACGTCGAGGGCGTGTTGATCGGTCCGAGCGGGCAGCGTGGGTTAGTGAGCACGAAAGACCACGGCGATGGCTCTTACTTGCTAGAGTTTACGTGCATGCAACAAGGGATTTGGACCCTTCGTACGCGGTTCAACGGTAGACTGAGCGTGGAGCGACACAAGCTCGTGGTTTCCTTCGGTCCGCTCACGGCCCAGGACGTTCGAGTGCAGTTACCCAAGCCGCCTTTCAGATGCGGTGCGTACACGGACATGCAAGTCGTTGTTGAGCATCCGGAAGATGGGAGAATTCTAACTGGTGCAGAAGCTTTCAACGTTCGCCTCATCTCACCGGCGGGCTTGTCGTTGGGGGTTCCGCTCGACATTCGTCCCGGGACAACCGCCGCCGTCGCACGAATCAACTGGCCCGAGGTTGGTGAGCACCAACTCGACGTAAGACTGGATGGTGAATCGCTTCGCGGGTCGCCCATGCGAGTCGAAGTTGTGCCTGAGGATTTGTGCCTCGCCGCTTGTCAGCTTCAAGGTCCGGGCGTTCATCGATGCACGGCGGGCATACGCTCCACGTTTGTCATCGAAGCTCACGACAGTCGTGGTAATCGTCTTCTTTCTGGAGGCGCGCCACTTTTTTTGGGTATTCGCACGGTATCGAATGAGTCGTACTCGGGTGAGATAGTTGATTTCGGCAACGGCACGTACGAAGCTTCGTACTCCGTTCGTGTTGCTGGTTATTACGAATTGTCGCTCGCCATCCTAGGTGAGGAACTCGTCATTAAAGGCATATGTGAACCCGGCAAGGCCGTCGTTGCGGGGTGCGAGCTGGTCGGCGACGCCGGATTGGACCTTGAAGTCGGCTCTTCCGGTCGCTACAGTATCGTTCGTCACGACGCATACGGCAACAGAGTGCCAACGCGTCAGGGGCAAATCAAATTCAAAGTTACCGCCGATGGACCTGGACCCGCAACATGCACGATTATTGATAGAGCCGATGGCGTTAGTGATGTCGATGTCAGTACCTCGGTGGCCGGGAGGTATTTCATCCAGGTGACGGCTGGTGATCAAGAACCGATTCCTGGTTCACCGTTTGAAGTCATCGCATATCCTAGTCCTGCTTCACACGACACGAGTGTCACGACAGTGTTTGGTGCACAGTTAGCCGCAAGTGATAGCGATGTCCTCGTGGCTGTTGCTGGCGAAGAGGTCTCGTTATCAGTAGCACCTCGTGATGTGTACGGCAACGTCACTGTCTTCTCCAAGTCGGCGGCGATCACTGCGACAGCGACGGCGGGGGGTGTCTCGACTTCCTTTGAGGAACGCACTGGAACTCGCACCGAAGTTTCTTTGTTCTCGACTTTCAGACTAGCTGGGTCGTACTTGCTCACCGCCAAAATTGGCGACAAGGTGTTAGACGGCTACCCAAGGATTCTCACGGTCGTTTCGGCGGCCACTGAACCTCGGAAGTGCATGTTGTTTGGTGACGCACTTCAAGGCGTGAGGTGTAACCGAGTTTCAACACTCACTGTGCACGCAGCAGATAAATTCGGAAACTTGAGATCAACGGGTGGCGACGTTGTCGATGTCAACTTATGCTCACCCGACGGAAAGTACGTCGTTGCTTCAAAGGTTGATGACCACGCCGACGGAACGTACGGCGCAAAATTCAAGCTCGAGCGCCCGGGGACGTGGGAAATCCAACTCGTCGTCAACGGACGCGGTGGCCGAACGCAAATCAATGAGATAACTTCGTATTTTGCAGGCGTAAAAGCGAACGAGTGTACATTTTCTGGCATGGGTTCGGATGGTGTTGAAGGAGTCGTATGCTTTAAACAGAGCGACATCGTGATCGAGCCAGCTGACTTTGAGCAAAACTCACGCCTCATGAGCGGGAAGGAAGCCGTCGCAGTCCGTATTCTCACGCCATCTGGAGGTATTAGCTCTGTGGATCTCAAGTTCGAAAACGGAAAATATAGAGGATCGTACACCTGGACTCAGCCAGGGCAGCACACCGTGTCCGTGTCTCTTGATCAAGAAGCCATCGTGGGGTCGCCGTTTTCTGTGGAGGCCATGAGTGCGTTGCCACAAATTGCCGAACTGGAGAACATGGCCGTTGGGGAGATTGCCGATATTCTTCCAAAGCTCAGTGGCGAAGGTGCATCGCAAGCGTTGCAGTCTCTTGGACCTGATAAAGCGGCCGAAGCGTTGGCGGGCAACACGCCCGAGTCAGCGGTGCGAATGATGGCACACGTGTTCGCTGGAAATGTTGCGGAGATTCTTAGTTGCATGCGTCCTGACGCAGCCGCAGCGACAATCTCTGCGATGCCTGGCGAGCGAGCGGCTGAGGTTCTCGGCACAATGCAATCAAACGACGCGACGCAGCTCATGAAGAGTATGTCGAGCGGGGAGATTTCTGAAAAGGCTGAAATGTTCGCCGACGTCATTTGTGGCATGAAGGAAGATGATATGCTTGTATGTGTTCGTGAGCTCATGAATTCGCGAACCGCGGAGAAAGGTTTAAAGTCGGTGCTAGATAAAATGCCCGCGCGCGTCGTAGCTGAACTCACTGGTAAGCTGGATAAGGGCGAGAACACCAGGCTTCTTTCCGGGCTTTCGCATGAGCGCACAGCGGCCATTGTCTCAAAGCTGCCAGTTGAGCAGCAAGCCAGTGTCATTGGCCTGCTCGGCGGAGATTCCATGTTCCAGATGACGAAGAACTTGTATGCTGCTTATAAAGTGGACAAGAATTCGTCCGCACAAGAGCGCAGTCGAATGAAGGCGGACGCCCAGGACACGGGTTACCGGCTGGCCCCAGCCCTCGCTAACATGGACACGGAGGAGCTACGCGAGAATTTCAAGCAAGCAACGCCCGAGCACATCGGTGGTTGCCTCTTTGCGCTCATCGACGCAAAGCGCCGTCAGGTCGGCTCTAAAGCTATCGCTCGTCCCGTGGCACAGATGATGGAAGACGGCTCGATCGAATGGGGGGATGGTTCCATTTCTCATGCGAACGAAGACAGATCGGCAATCAGTCATCCCGACGGAACTTCGGCATCCATTCGTGTAGACGGTACCATAATCGATAGCGATGGGCAGGTGCTCAAACTTAGACCCGATGGGATCATCACAGCCGATGGTACTGTTATGGGGGACGACGGAGAAATCACCACCGCTCCGTCCGGTCCATTGCACATGTTCAGGGCACTGACGACGGAGCAGCGAACAGCGGCGATTCTTGAGCTCATCGCATTCAGTCAAACGGGTAACGCCGGCGAGATCTTGGTCGATCTTACCGCGACGGAGCTGCGCGAGACGATTCATCCCATGGGTGCTAGCGACCAGGCGAAAGTCTTCATAGAAATTGGGCGAATGTCGCCCTCGCAAGCAGCGCGCGCTGCTTCAGTTCTCAGCCACACCGAAGCGGCATCAGCGGTGAGCATCATGGTGAATCCCGGGTCAAGCGGGCGATGCGACGAGCCATTTATGGGCCCGTTCCTTGAGGCGCTTGCGCCACAGATTTTACGCAACGTCGAGCCACCAACAGCCGTTGGTGGCGCGCTGGCAACGCATCTTTCCCCGACGGCAGCTGCTCACGTTTTGCACAAGCTCGAGCCGATGGACGTGTCGCGTATCATCGAAGGAATGAGTCCAGCGGAAGTGCGTCAAGTCATCGAATCGAGCTCAAATATTCAGGTCGAAGCCGGCAAAGCTGTGAGCGATACTCCGCTCATCGCCGCGCTTGTGCCTTACGTGTCCGCCATGGATGACTCGCAAGCGGCAACGCTCTTGGAAGGTCTTCCTGCGGACATGGCTGTCGGCGTCATGATGTGCACGCCTGAAGAACGGGCTAAAGAGATTATGTCGCACACGCGAAGACGAGACTTGAAGGAGCGCATAGCGAACAAATCCTTGATTCATCTCGACGCGTGTACTATCGTCAACCTTCGTGGGGCAGTGGCAGGGGAATCCTCTTCCTTCATTTTAGAAGCGCGAGAGCGCGGTGGAAACAGGATTACTTTTGGAGGCGGACGATTGACAGTCGCCACGAAGCTGTTCTCCGCGCCTGGTCCTGGCATTGAGCAAGGGACTGTTCATGACCGCGGTAATGGCGAATACGTCGTACAGTTCACGAGCACCTTAGCCGGTAAGATTGCCGTCATTGTCGAGGCTTCGGGACAATCTCGTGCCTGGGATGTGAACATCGAGGCATCCGACGTCGTTATTCCAAAGTGTACAATCGAGAAGCAAGGATTGGAGAGTTGGACGGCCGGTACTCCCGGTAGAATACTGCTGACTTTGCGCGATCGCTTCGGGAATTTCGCTCATTCGTCGAAAAGTATCCTCGAGTTCGAAGCTCGCGCATCAGGACCTGGCGGCGTCATCGTCGAACGCAACATGTTGGATGATGGGAAAATTGAATTTCTCCTGAACACGACTGTCACTGGCATTTACAAAGTCGCCGTATCGTGCCTGGATACGAAAGAAGATTTGAGCGGCTGTCCCTTTGAAGCACGTATGGGGACCGACGCTCTCTCCCAAGCGGGCTGCACCGCCACATTGCAAACTCTCACGAGTTCGACGAAGGGCCCGGGGGCGAAAGCCGCCGCCTTTGGCGCGTGCGCTGCCATGGCAGGTGAAGAAGTCACCTGCGTTGTGGAGGCTCGCGATCGGTATGGCAATACGACTACTTTTGCGGGCGAAAACGTCGCCGTTGTTGCGTTCGGACCGGCGCACTTGCCCGCGGATAGACCGTTTGAAGTGGCCGACGTTCGCAGTGGCCGGATGGCGCTTCGAGCCATCTTCCCGCGATCGGGGAGCTACACGATCGCTGTAACTGTTGACGGCATCCCGATCGCTACGTCTCCGCTCATCTTGCACGTCTTTCCGGGTGCGTGCGAAACGAGTCGTGCGGTCTTACGTGGTGACGCACTTAATGGCATCGTCGCGAGTAAGATTACAAGTCTTCTTGTGCAAACAGAGGACAAGTACGGGAACCATTGCCACGTGGGTGGCGACAGAGTGAATCTCTCCATGTCAGGACCGAACGGCATCAAAGTAAATTCCTTGGACGTCAAAGATAACGAAGACGGAACGTATTCTTTCTCATTCATCATTCCACAATCTGGTCGATGGACGATTCAGGCCGTCGTTAACGGTCGCATTGCAAAAGAGAGCACCACGGAAGTTGTTGTCACATACGGCCCATTACACGCCGCCGCGTGCGTGTTAAAAGGAGGTCCTGGAATGAAACGTATGGAAGTCTGCGGTGCGCAGCGCGATATTTACTTGCAAGCTCTCGAATATGATGCAAACGGGCGCGGGATGAGCGGCCAAGAAGCTATCACAATGCACTTGATTACGCCAAGTGGTGCGACGCACACACTCTCCCCTGTTTTTGCCGAACGAGGGTCTCGCTACAAAGCCACGGTACGATGGTGGGAGGTTGGAAGACACGAGGTCGTCGCTGCAGTCGGAGGACAACCAGTTGTAGGTTCCCCATTCGTAGTGAACGTTGAAGCGCAGGAAGTGAGTCTGCCGATGTGTCGACTCTCGGGACCTGGCCTTCAGGGTGCCGTCGCGGGAGAGCGAGCCACGATCCTCATCGAATCAAGAGACGAACGCGGTAACCGACTCTTTAACGGCGGTGCACAAATGGGCATTGCCGTGCGATCGGGCGGTGAAACTCTTCGTGGCAAGGTGCAAGATTGCGGGGACGGTACGTACGAGGCGAGTTACATTGTCGAGCGTGCCGGACCGTTTGAGTTGTCACTGTTCCTCGGCACGGAGGCGGCTACGTACAGGGCAACATGTAAGCCAGGACGCGTAGATTACGCCAAGTGCCGCGTTGATGGGGTGAATAATGGCGTATGGGTTGCTGGTGAGCAACTCACGCTCACAGTCACGCGCATGGATCGTTTTGGTAACAGAATCACCCGTCGCGAAGGGCTGGCGCCTTTCTTTGGCAAGGCGATTGGACCCGGAGATATCGTAAGCCAGTCTTTAGAACTCGGTAACGGAACGGCGGAAATCAAGTTGTACGGCACAGTCGCTGGAAACTATCAAATCGGTGTCTACGTTGCCGACACTCCCATCGTGCCTTACGCGAATGAGGAAGCCGAAGCTCTTATGGAGAACCAACAGCTCCTCCTCGAAGACTCAAAGACCGCTACGTCCAAGGCAGATAGCAAAAGGATTGAAGCGCAAGAGTCTGGTCTTCGAACAGATTCTCTCGCGGGTACCGTGCGTTCGGCGTCAAAGAGTGATGTCAACGCTGGCAAGCCATTGGCCGCGGTTCCAGGAACCTTCATCGCCACTGAAGACATTGAAGCTATGAAGGACGTAACCCTGCCGAAGGTGACGACGATGAATGGCGTCGAAATGGTTCCGCTACCGAATGGTTTGTTCGAGATGAACTTGATACCGACGATTGCGATGCCGAATTGCTGTGAGTTAGAAGTCATTGGCGGCACGCGCGCCGATGATTCATGGATCACCCCAGCCGGTGACGAAGTGATTGTCAGAGTCATAGCCCGAGACAGATACAAGAATGAAACGCATTGGGAGGAGGGTCAAATGATCACGGTTGAGGCACTCGGTCCAGAGTTCTTGAGTTTCTCCTCGCACGGAACGACAAGTTTACAGAACGAGTTCGTCGCGAAGATGATTCGTGCGGGCACGTTTGAGCTTCGTGTGCTTTGCGATGCCCTTCCAGTCTGCTGGAGGGCAATGCAAGTCATCGCTGGCTTCACGTTCGCGCCGCGATCGATTTTGAGTATGGATGGGTTGAAGGACGTCAAAACTGGTAACATCGTTCGATTGACACTTCGAACAGTCGATAGATATGCCAATCTCCGTCTTAGTGGTGGAGACACGGTGCAACTAGCGCTCCAAGGTCCGAACGGCGCATTCGCTCGTCAGGTGAGCGTGACGGATCATCAAGATGGCACTTACGCGCTTGAATTCCAAGTCACTGCCGCAGGCAGGTGGATTCTGAGTACGCGCATTAATAGTGTTCTTCACGTCGAGGGTGGAATTTCTTTTGTCGTTGCGTTCGGCACACTGACGGCAGAGGAGGCGGTGGTTTCTTTCGATCCTCCTTTGCCTAAAAACGGATCTGTTGAATGCGGTCGCACAAGCGATCTGATGCTGCATGGCGTCGGTTGGGAGACTAACAATCGCGTCATGACCGGTTTGGAGGCTGTGAGTGTTCGCTTGACGCATCCCTCTGGTTCTCAAGAAGCTATTCCGGTCACGTTGTCAAGGGATAACAAGTGTTATACCGCCAAGATCCGCTGGCTCCATCCTGGTCACCACTCTGTGAACATCATGTTGGACGGTGTGGTGGTTCCGGGCACGCCGATTCGCGCCAATGCAGAGGGTAAAAAACTCGCTCTTATTTCATCAGCGCTGGTTGGTGATGGCGCCACAACTGCCACGGCTGGAGAAGATGCCGAGTTTACGCTTCTCGCTCGCGATTACGGAGGAAACCAAATTAACAAGGGCGGCGCTGACTTGGCGATTTCTTGTCGAGCCAGCGGCAGAGAACCAATTGCTGGTGAAATCCATGATAACGGCGACGGCTCGTACCGCTGCATCTACTCGAGTACGATTGCGGGCGATATCGAAGTCATCTTAACGTTGAATGAAGGCACGACGCAGACGAAGCGTTTGATCAATGTCAAATGCGAAGCGGCTGAGTGCGAAATCAGCGAATGTCGTGTTGATGCTGGTAAAATGATGTTACTTTGGAATGCGGGAGATGCTGGTCTAATTCGCGTCCAACGCCGGGATAAGTATGGCAACCCGACGACTAAAGACACCGCAAATGGTCTTAACCGATTTGCCGCCGAAGTTGTCGGACCAGGATGGGCTGATTGTGAAGCCTTGGAGCTTGGCGACGGTTCGTGCGAACTTCGTCTTGTCGCTCAGGCTGCTGGGTCCTACGACATCTCTATCGTTGCCTTGGCCATCGACGAAGAAACAATGACGCCACTCGATGTTCCATCCGTTGAACTCACTTCTTTCAGCGCCATGGTGAGCAGTCACGAGACTTTCCCGTCTTCTTGCGTCGCTCGAATGGCTCTCGTCAATGCCGGTAAAGAGGAAACGCTCGCCGAAGTGGACGCCGATATTACGCTGCCGTCCACTATCATGGCGGGGGATGAGATTGCGATGCACGTCTTATCGCGAGACTTGCACGGGAATCCCACTAACTGGCTTGGCGGCGAACGTATCGCCGTTCACGCACGCGGACCGATCGAAGTTCCGTTCGCTCCTATGGATGCGGTCGGCTCTTTCACGGCGGTCATCACAACGGCCGGAGCCTACTCGGTCGCCGCCCTCGTCGGCGACTGTGCGTGCAACGGATGGCCAAGAATCTTGCAAGTCGTCGCTGGTCCGTGTAACCCGGAGAAGTGCACGATAAGTGGCGATGCGCTTGGCAACTGTGCAACAGCGACTCCTATTTCGCTGTTGATGCAAGCTATGGACCAGTACGGCAATCCGCGCTCGCTTGGCGGTGATTTTATTGAAGCAGTGTTGATCAACGAAGACGAAGGTACTATTGATACACAGATAATCGACAATACCGACGGTACTTACACAATTAATTTCGAGCTGGACATGCCGATTGAGCATGAGCTGTGGATTTCCGCCAATGGCCTGCGCGAGAAACAAAGTCGCTACAGCTTGATGCCCAGCCTTGGAGCGCTACAAGCGTCGGATTGCGTCATCAACGGTCTCGGCGGCGAGCGTTTGTGTCTCGCCGATCGCTCGACACTTTTCGTGCAACCAGCGAATCCGAGTCGCGTGATGAGTGGTCGGGAAGCCGTGGTGGTTTCTGTTCGCACGCCGAGCGAAATGTCCTTCAACTTGCCCCTGAAGTTTGAAACCGAAACGCGAAGATTTTCATGTCCCCTTCTTTGGGTTGAAGTCGGCGATCATCACATCACTGTCAATCTTGCTGGTGAAGTCGTTCCGGGTTGTCCATTCATGGTTCGTGTGCGAGATCCAGATGAAGAATTTGAGGAAATCGAAGGCGAGGAGCCACAGACGGCGATGACCATGGTTCCCGCGGATAACTCTTTCGGATTTGTCTACACCAACGACAAGACGGCCGTCGCCGCGGCGCAAGCCGCGAGTGGCAGCGGTACGACCGCCATGGACCCGAACGCAGAAGAAGAAGAAGAAGAAGACGAAGATACCTTCACATTTGGAACCGCACTCAACCCGCCACCTCCGCAACAAGTGGATTCGACCATCGCCATTATCCGCAAGCTCGAGCTCGAAGATGCAGGCGACGCGCTTTCTGATATGCGTCCGGAGGTTGCCGCGG
>Ga0222715_10002509_pt1 | contig 16748 bp, 20 predicted proteins | sample C33_9DmetaG_FD_165056 | JGI IMG/M metagenome (GOLD analysis project Ga0222715, IMG submission 165056) | Estuarine water microbial communities from San Francisco Bay, California, United States - C33_9D | ecosystem: Environmental > Aquatic > Marine > Unclassified | place: USA: California... | reverse complement strand
TAATTAGAATTTAATTAATTTTAAAGTTTTTAAAAGGGATATATTGTAGTGATTTTACTCATAAAAAGTAAAATCACTACAATTAATTAGATTTATTTTTTGTATTCTTTAAAAGCTTTTAGCAATTGAAAGAGATAGTGTAGTTATATCTCCAGAACCAGTTTTCGTAACACTTGAACTCCCATTTGAAGTTGTTGTGATACTTACATCATCTAGATCAGTGTGAGTAGCTTCAATTCTTCCAAACAAACCATTAACTTCTTTTTGAAATCCAAGACCTACCATTATACCCTTTATAGTATCGTCTTGAGATACAACTGTTGAGTCTGGGTTAGTTACGGCTGAAATATCAGCTTGAGACATACCAGCTTTTAAATACACACTTCCTTCCGCCACATCTTTCATCATGTACTGAAGATAAAGTGTTTTGTAATTATCTAAATCTGCACCAGTTGAAGACTCTTTTTTATCCAAACTAATATGTGCAGTAAATGGAACATATTCAAGACCTACAGATAAACCTTCTTTTTGTGGGATATCAACTTCCACAAATACCGCACCGTAAGGACTGTCTACATCTTTACTTTCTGCGGCATAAGTATTGCTTCCAGCAGTATAAGATTTTGCATCAGCACTCAAATCGCCTATACCAATTTTAGCTCCAACCATACCCTCAGCTAAAAGAGGATTTGCCAAAGAAATTAAGGCGAAGACACTTAAGATTATTTTTTTCATATTTTTGTTACCCCAAAACATTATTTCTATATATTTAATTAAACGAAAGATACATTAATTAAACTAAAAATACAACTATATAAATACAATCTGACTGCATTAATGCCGGACTTTGCAACTTCATTAAAGTGATCAATATGTATCTTTTCATTAAGATACATAGGTTTTTCCAATATTTTACCATTCTTTATCTTCATTAATATTACTTGCTTTTTATTTAAGATATGACGATCGAAATTGAATTTTATTCGATATTATTTTTAAAAAAATAAAGAATAGCTAAAATAATTGTAGGTACAATTTGAGTTGAAATTAAGTCTTCATTTATTAAAATTTCAAGCAGTTCTATTTTCTTCTAAATTTAAGAATAGTAAAAATTTGATAAGATTGTAAGTAATAATGCGGAAAATATTGTCGGATAAACTAAATTTTTTTTAGTTAAGTAAAAAATTATTATAGATAAAGCAACTACAATAAATCTAATTGAATAATCTATTTCAGACAAAGATCCTGAAGGGAAAACTACTAATCTTGCAATTAGAGCTGCAAGGGTAGAATAAGCAAGACAATTAAACCATCTAAACATTTTTGAGGTTTCTTTAATCTTTTCTGCACTTATAACTCCTAAAAATCTAGACAAATACGTTGCTAGAGAGGTAATAACAATCACTATAATAATATTAGCTGCCATTTTTTTCTCCCAATAAATAAGCAATAGTCCCCGCAATGAATCCACCAAATAAAATACACCATTCGGGAGAAATAAAATAAAAAGCAGGTCCAAGAATTGCTCCTAAAATAACTGATACACTTATCTGCATTGTTTTCATTGCACCTATCATCATACATATAAAATAAATTGGATTAACTATTGCTAGTCCAATGAGCATATCTTTATTTAGAAAATCAGAAGCTATAAAACCTATTACTGTTGCAAAAATTGCAACAGACCAAGTTGCTGTACCTATTCCTATCCAAAAATCTATTCTATTTTCTTTTTCTATATTTTCATAATTATCTTTCATGATTAACCATGATGAGACTGCTATAAAATGACATGATAGATAATATTTCCATCTCGGTTGATTTTCATGCATCAATAATGGCATCAATGCTACCGTCATTGGGTATAATCTCGCATTAACCAACCACACAGCAATAAAAATATTTATTAGAGATGCACCAATCAACATAGACTCTGCCATAACTAATGAACCAGGAAGTGCGTAAGTTAGAAATGTTGAAAAAATACTTTCTTGAATTGAAAAACCTAAATTTTTAAGTAATGCACCAATTGCAATAAAGCTTGCACCTAATGCAATAGCAGGACTTCCTACTCCCTTAATAGATTTAAAGCCTTTTAAAAAATATTTTGGATTAACCATTAGCCACCTAAAAATAGGCGACCAACATCTGGATTATTTAACAGATCATCTCCCTTGCCAGCAATTGCTGTTTGACCTGAAACAAGAACATAGCCTATATCCGCAAACTCTAAACCTTTTTTTGCATTTTGTTCAACCAAGATGATTGTTTTTTTCTCATTTTGTTGAAGATCTCTTAAAATTTCAAAAACCATATCTATATATTTTGGTTCTAATCCAATTGAAGGTTCATCGACAAGTAAAACTGAAGGCTTCATAACTAATGCTCTAGAGATTTCTAACAATCTTCTTTCACCACCAGACAAAACTTTTGCTGGTTGGTTTCTTCTATTGCCTAATCTTTCATATTTTTGTAAAATTTTTTCTGCTTCCTCATAAGACTCTTCTGTTTTATCTTTAATAAATCCACCCATTAGTAAATTTTCCTCTACCGTCATGTCTGGAAAAACCGAGTTATCTTGAAGTATATAAGCTATTCCAACTGATTTAAGTTTTTCAGCAGGTGACAAGTTTGTAATTTCTTTTCCATCAATTTCTATTTTTCCAGAAAATATATTGGTAAATCCATAAATAGAATGAAGTATTGTTGATTTTCCAGCACCATTAGGGCCAATTAAACATAGTGACTGCCCTTTACTCACAAAAAGATCAAAGTTATGTAATATTTCCATTTTACCATAACCTGCATTCAAATCTTTTATTCTTAAATGTAAATTTGATGATGACAGCTTTCTTAAGTCATCTGACCCTGGTGCCTTTCCTAAAACTTCATATTGATTTGCCATTATTGAGCTCCTAGATAAGCATCGACTACACGTTTATCATTTTTAATCTGATCAGGTGTACCATTTGCTAACATTTTTCCATGAGCTAAACAAAAAATATTTTCTGCTAATTGCATTATAACCTTCATGTTATGCTCAATAACTAATAATGTAATTCCAAAATCTTGGTTTACTTTAATTAATCTATCTATGATACCATTTATGAGTGTTGGATTAATTCCAGCTGTTGGCTCATCTAATAACAGCATTTCAGGCTCATTCATTAATGCCATTGCAAGTTCTAATAATTTTTGTTGACCAAATGATAAGTCTCCTGCACGCAATTTTCTTTTTTGATAAAGACCAACGAAGTTCAATAGATTTTCAGCTTTATCAGTAAGTTGTTTTGGAATTTTAGAAAATATTGTAAATAAACTTGCGTCACTTCCTTTATGGCTAATTAACATATTCTCTACACAGTTTAATTTTCCATAAATTCTCGTTTGCTGAAAAGTTCTAAGTAATCCAAGTTTTGCAATTACTGGAACAGGTAGTTCCGACACCTCTTTGTCGTTAAATTTAATTGATCCATTATCTATTGGATAAGTTCCAACAATAGAATTAAATAAAGTAGTTTTCCCAGAACCATTGGGTCCTATTAATCCAACAATTTTACCTTTTTCAACTGACATTGAAATATCAACATTAGCTTTAACGCCACCAAATGATTTATTTACTTTGTTTACTTCTAAAATACTCATTTCAATTCTACCTGTGCTTTTCGGTCTGCTTCGTCAACTACTTCACCAAATTTTTCAGGGTATTTTTCTCTAAGCCAACCCATTATTCCTTCTGGGAAGTAAATTACAATTACGACTATAAGAACACCCAGTGCAACGTACTGCCATCCTAAAAAAAATGTCCAAAACCCTTCTTTAAAAATATGAAATACGGTAGCTCCAATAACTGGTCCCCATAAAGTTCCTTTACCACCTAAGATTGCCATTAAAACCATGAACACACCCATTTCCCTTCCATCAAATGCAACATCTGTTGAGTCAATATAACCAACTAATCCACCCATTATTCCACCAGCTAAACCACAGAAGAAAGCAGATATCATCCAACCAATAATTTTATATTTCATTGTTTGAATTCCCATTGCTTCAGCTTTGTCTTCATTATCTCTTATGGCATTTAGTATTAATTTAAATCTAGTTGAGTAAATTGATTTGACAGTAATAAAGGTTAAAACAACTGTCATAAAACTTAAGAAGTAAAAAAATTCTCCTCTTGCCTCTAAACTTCCAATATTTGGAAAAGGTGGAGTAGTAAATCCCTGTCCAGCTCCAATAATTTCTATCCCTCCAGAAATTTCACCAGCAGCAACACCTAATCCTAAAGTGCAAATTGCAAAGTAATGACCTCTAAGTCCCAAAATTGAATAACCAATTAACCCCGCAACTATTGTTGGAACTATAGCTGCAACTACAAGACCCATGGCCATTCCTTGAAAAAACTGTGTTGGTGTGTGCACAAATGTCTTTTCTCCCCCACTTTCAGTCCATTCTGCTAAAGGAAAAAACATTCCAACTTGAACAGAAGCACACAAATACATTCCTAAACCATAAAATAAAATGTTTCCAAAGGTGTTATATCCCATCTCACCACCTTGGATATTCCATGTTAGAGCTAATACAATTAACACACAAAGAATTGATAATTGAACTTTAAAAGCTGGAAATACAAAAGGAGCAGCTATTCCAAATAGTAATATTGCAGCATATAAAATGATATTTTTGTTCATTATTTTAAATATTCTCTTTTTCTTGATAATTTGAATCTTCTATAAACTAAAATTAAAACTAATAATAAAAATACAGAGCCAATTCTAAACTCTGTTCCCAAAATATAATCAGCAAATTCCTCAAATACTCCTAAACCCATACCAGATAGCGCCACTCCAGGTAAATTTCCTAAACCCGCAACTATAACAATCATAAAAGATCTAATTGTATAAGGTAAACCCATATAAGGATGAATCGTAAATGTAATTGCAATTAAAGCACCAGCCACACCACATAACGCTGCATTAATTCCAAAAGTTGCTGCATAAACTTTTTCTGTATCAACTCCTAAAATCTTTGCTGCACGTGCATTTTGTGCGGTTGCTCTTATTGCTCGGCCAAGTTTAGATTTTTTCATGTAAATAACCAAACCTATTGCAAAAATAATACTTATAAATGCAGAAAATATTTTTGAATTAGGTAAAGTTACTGAATTATTAAATAGCATTGTTGTACCATATCCTGAATTAGCGAGAACAACATCGGCACCAAATGCAAAATTCATCAATTGCATAAATAAAATGCTAATTCCAAAAGTTGCTAAAATTGAGATAAATAAATCTCTATCTACTACTTTATTAATTACCAATTTGTAAATTCCTACCCCAACAAAATACATTATAATTGGAGAAACAATTACTCCCCACGCAGGATGAATTCCCCATAAATACATGAAGTAAGCAATGTATCCTCCTAAGATAACTAAATCACCTTGGGCGATGTTAATAATATTCATCACTCCCCATTGAAGAGCCATTCCATAAGCTATTAATGCAAACAAAATTCCTAATAGCACTCCATCAAGCGTAGCTTGTAAAGTTAACATTGGAACTTGAAATATTAAAAAATCCATATTTTAAATATTATTATAAAAAAATGCCCCCTTTAAATTAGGGGGCATTTTAAATTTAAGATATTATCTTTCTGACCAGCTTGGAATTGGGTGGATCAATTTAGCTGAAGCCCATTTAGTTGGAGCCACAACTTTATTCTCACACTTACTTCCATCGGCATTACACATAACTTGGAATAATACCATTGGCTTGTCAACATTTTGACCACCTGGTGCAAATTTTATGTTTCCATAAAATGTTTGCATATTAGTAGCTGCAAGAGCATCTCTTACTTTTTTCTTATCAAAAGAATTAGCTCTTTCAAATGCATCTTTGAAAACTAACAAGGCTGCAGATGACTCAGCCGCTTGATATGGTGGGTCATAACCAAACTCTTTAGTAAAGTCAGCAGCATATTTCATTCCATCACCAAAGAAACTATCTTTGTATGTTAGAGTTTTATGCCACTGAGATGCACATAATGCATACTCAGAGTTTTTACCATGTTGCTTAGATAGTTTTGCAGCATCACAGTGTGTCATTGCTAACATTGGAACATCAACTTTCATTTCAGCTATTTGTCTGATTGCAGTTAATGCACCTTTTGTATGACCTGAAACTACAAGAACATCTGGTTTTACAGCTTTAACTTTTGCTAAAGTTGCAGCCATATCATTTAGTTCTTTTGGTAACTTGTCATCAATAATGATTTTTGAACCTGTTCTTTCAGCCGCTTCTAAAATACCTAATCTCACATCTTGTGAGAAGGCATCTTGTTCAAAAGCTTGAGCTATTTTTACAGGTTTGCCACCGTTTTTCTCAACAGCTAAATCTATTGCTACATCAAGGTATAAATTTGCTGGTGCAAGCACTGCAAATAAGTATTTATATCCTTTTGTAAACAATGATCTAGATGCACCATTAGCTTCTACCATTGGTACACCATATTTCTCTGTTACAGGAGCAATCGCTTTTGTTAATCCTGAACTGTATGGGCCAAGCATAAACTCAACACCATCTTGTGAGATTAATCTTTCTGCAAGTTGGGCTGCTCTTTTTGGGTTTGACTCATCATCATAATAAATGATTTCAAACTTATAAGTTTTTCCACCAACTTTAACTCCACCCATGCTGTTAATTCTATCAACGGCCATATTGTAACCGTTTTGAGTATGAACACCATTTGAAGAGTATTTACCAGTTAATGAAATAGCAGAGCCTAAAATTATCTTATCTCCAACAACTTTTGCAAAAGATGTCACAGATGTTGATAATAATAATGCTAATGCAGAAATAAAACTCAAGATTATTTTGTTTATTTTCATTTTATTTCCTTTGTTGATTAATTAATTAATGATCAATTAAATAAAGAAAATGCATGTTTTGCAAGAGACAAATCGTACATAGCAGTTATGTTAATACTGTTGTGTAACAATAATTATTAATGCAATTAAAATTAAAACACTCGCTGAGATTGTATTAATTGTTTTTGGATTTGCTTTTATCCAAGTAATTAATTTTTGTGCAAGTAAAGCGTAACCAATTAAAGATAAGAAATCTAAAACAATATAAGTTGTTATTAAAATAAAAAACTGAACTACATAATTTGAATTAAAATCAATGAATTGTGGAAATATTAAAGGAAAAAACAACCAAGCCTTCGGACTTGTTCCTGCAACTAAAAAGCCATCCTTAAAGAAAGAAAAAAAACTTTTTGAACTAATTATTGTTGAATTTACTTCTTTAGGTGACGATTTATAAACATCATAAGCTAAATAAAACAAATAAAATACCCCAATCCATTTAGAAATATTTAAAAAATTTGGATTATCTGAAAAAAAACTTCCCAAAACAAAAATTACTAAAGTGGCTTGAATAAAATTTGCAGTAATATCTCCTAATGCTGTCCAAATACATTTTTGAACTCCGTAATTCATAGAGTAAGAGACAATAACAATTCTTGGAGTACCGGGTGTTATAAAAAGAAAAATTATAATTTGTAAAAAAAGAATAAAATCTAAGGGGAGCATAAAAAAAAAGATAGTCCTTAAAAACCGGGAGCTAAAGATGGCTAAGAAGGACTATCCATACCAATATATCAAATCCAAAAAAAAATGCATTATTAATTTTTTTCAAATATAAAGGATTTATGAAAAAAAAAGGTCACAGCCCAATAACACGAGTCAAAAATCCAGAGCCTAAAATCGATGATCCAGATTGGGTCATCTGGGCTGCCTGGGCAGATAGGATCACCTTTGAGGAAATTGAACAAAAGACAGGAAAGACAGAATCTGAAGTTATCAAAATAATGAGAAGAACTCTCAAACCATCTTCTTTTAGATTATGGAGAAAAAGAGTTCATCAAAAAAGTATTAAACATAGAAAAAAATTTGAATACTCAAGAAAAAAAATTACTAGTAAAATTAAAAAAGGTGACTATATCTAATTCATGAAAAAAATTACAATCTATACAGGCCCCCTTTGTAATTATTGTGAAGCAGCAAAGAGATTATTAACTAGAAATAACGCAACTTATAATGAAATTAATATTGCAACAGTAGATGGCGCAATGGATGAAATGATTAAGAAAGCTAATGGTAAAAGAACAATACCACAAATATTTTTTGATGATCAGCACATTGGTGGTTACGATGAGGTAAGAGCTTTAGAAAAAGAAAATAAATTACAAGATCTTTTAAAATAAAACAAAATAAATAACTAAAAAAATTAAAGTATACTCAAAAAAACTTTTAAAAGTTGTTATTTGATTCTCATTAAATCTTTGATTAATATATTTTTTTAATAAATAAAATCCAATATTCACTAACAAAACTCCAACTATAATACCTATAACTGTATATTTTGCTGTAAAGTTTTTATAACCAAAGTAACAGGCTGCAATTAAAGTAAGCCAAGAAACTTTTGTAATAAAAATTTTAAATATTATTCCAGCTTTTTTACTAAACACTGATTGTGTTTTTATTATTGAATAAGACCAAATTATCCCAACTAAAAAAGTTATATACTTAATAATCATTATTTTTTCTTAAAAACTAAACAAACACCATTGTTACAGTATCTTTTTCCTGTAGGTTGTGGTCCATCCTCAAATATATGGCCATGATGTGCGTTGCAGTTTTTACAATGATATTCAGTTCTAGCATAACCTAATAAGTGATCTGTTTTTGTTTCAAAAACATCAGGTAATGATTCATAAAAAGATGGCCAACCTGATCCACTTTCATATTTAGTTTTTGAATCAAATAATTTAATTCCACAATTAGCACAGTGAAAACTTCCTTCACGCTTTTCATTATTTAATTCACTTGTACCAGGTGCTTCAGTACCATCTTCAAACATAACTAATTTTTGTTCAGCTGTAAGATTTGGATTTTTTTTAGTCATTAATTATATTAATTTAGCACAAGATTTATGTAAAGATGCATGTAATTCAACAAGTTTATTGAAATCTTTATTGTATCCACCACCTAAAACTCCACAAAGTGGAATACCTCTTGAGAAGAAATTTTCAGTAACAATTTCGTCTCTCTCTTTAATTCCATCGTCTGAAATTTTTAATTTTCCTAAACGATCATTAAAGTGAATGTCAACACCAGCTATATAAAAAACATAATCGAAGTTTTCTTGATTTAATTGATTTAAGTAAAATTTAAGTATCTTAATATATTCTTTATCTTCCATGTTATCATCAAGCTCTACATCTAGATCGCTTATAGATTTTTTTGCTGGATAATTTGTTTTTGAATGCATACTAAAAGTAAATACATTTCTATTTTCTTTAAAAATATCAGAATTGCCATTTCCTTGATGTACGTCTAAATCAACTATCAAAATTCTACCAGCTAAACCTCTATCGAGTAAATACTGGGCAGCAACTGCTACATCATTAAATACACAGTAGCCAGCACCCCCATCAAAGTTTGCATGGTGACTTCCACCAGCTGTATTACACGCAACACCATTTTGAATTGCAAGTTTTGATGCTAAAACTGTTCCACCTGTTGCAACTAATGATCTTTTTATAACACTGTCCACTAAAGGAAATCCAATTTTTTTAATTGCATTTTTATCCAATGTTTTATTCTTAATATGTTTTATATAACTTTCGGAATGTGCTCTTCTTAAAGTTTCATCAGAACATGGATAAGGTTTATGAAAACTTTTAATTATTTGCTTTTTAAGCAAATACTTTGCAAGTTCTCCAAACTTGTTAATTGGAAATTTATGATCATCACCAATTTTTGCTAAATAGTCTTCATGATTAACTACTGACAATTCCATTGTTACTCAATAACACGAATAGGTTTGCCGTCTACACATGCTTCAAGTGCTTCAATCATTTGAGTATAAAAAATACTATAATTTTCAGCTGTTACATATCCTATGTGGGGAGTAAGTAGTGCATTGGGTAAAAATCTTAATTTATTATTTTCTGGTAAAGGCTCTTTTTCATAAACATCTAGTCCTGCTCCAGCAATTTCGTTTGTTGATAAGGCTATTATTAAATCATCTTCATTTATGATTGGTCCTCTTGAGGTATTGATTATAAAAGCAGTTTTTTTCATTTTATCCATTTCTTTTAGAGTTATACAATCCTTGTATCTTTCTCCTCCTTGGACATGAATGGATAAAAAATCTGATGTTTTAATTAAATCTTCTTTACTACATGGAAGTACATCTAGTTCTTTACATGTATCTAAATTAAGATTTTCACTCCAGGCCATTACTTGCATTCCAAAAGCTTTACCAATTTTAGCTACTTGTGAACCCACTCTACCAAGACCAATTAAACCTAAAATTTTTCCCTTAAGTTCAACTCCAACAGTTGTTTGCCAATAACCTTGGTACATATTATCTATTTCTTCCTTAAAATTTCTAGCTAAGCCCAATATAAGTGCCCAGGTTAATTCAGGCGTTGGATGAATATTAATTTCTGTTCCACAAATAATAATTTCATTCTTTTTTGCAGCTTCAAGGTCAATTGATTTATTTCTTGAACCACTAGTAATAATAAATTTCAATTTACTGAGATTATCTATTAAATTTTTAGTCATTGGAGTTCTTTCTCGCATTATAAGTAATGCTTCAAAATCAGCTAATTGTTCGAGTGCATCGGCTTCATTAGCAAATGGTTCACTAAAGATTTTAAATTCGTATTTTCCAGATAATTTTTCTAAATCTACAAATTGTTGGGAAACGTTTTGATAATCATCTAAAATTGCAACTTTAAGCATTTTTAATTTCCTTATTTGATAAGAATAAACCTAATATAATTAAAAGCGCCCCAATAAAATGAAAAAATTGAAATATTTCATCGTAAATTACTATGGCCATAATAGAGCTAAACAGCGGTATTAGAGATAATGAAATTCCCGCTCTATTTGCACCAATAATAGATACGGCTCCAGCCCAACAGTAGTAAGAACCAATACTTGGAAAAAGTGCTAAAAATATTAAAGTATAAACTAAATTAGTGTCAAACTTAATTACTTCTCCGTTCGATAACTCATACAAAAATTGCGGAAAAACACTAATCAATCCTAATGTACAAATAACGTGTACTAAAGTTAATAATGGAAGAGTAAATTTTTTTTTCTTTAAAAGAGTTGAATAAACTCCCCAAGTAAGAACACCTCCTATCATTATTAAATCGCCTTTGTTAAAATTTAATGAAAATAAAATATTTAGTTTAAGATTGGTTATAATTGCTAGAATTCCACAGACTGAAATAATAAGACCTAAAATTTGAAATTTGTTAGTTTTTTCAATTTTAAATAAAAAACAAAGTAAAATTATTATAGCTGGAATAGCAGTATTAAAAAGAGATGCATTAATTACCTGGGTATGCATTAAGGATAAATATGTAAATGAATTAAATAAACCAACGCTTGTTAATCCCAAAAAAAATAATAAGGGTAAATTATTTAAAATTGTTTCTTTGTGTTTAATTATTTCTTTATAGGTAAAAGGTAACAATATAATCCATACAAGTGACCAACGATAAAATACTAAAGATAAAGGAGGAATCTCAGTTAAAAAAGCATATTTTCCCACAATAAAATTACCAGCCCAAAATAAGGATGCACATACCAGCATTATATATGCTTTAATGTTTTGCATAAATTAACTAAATCTTTTTGAGCTATAAGGATCTAAATTTAGATTTGTGTTTTCTTTAGCTATCATTCCGGAAATAATCTTTCCAGATATTGGGCCCAATGTCCATCCTAAATGATGATGTCCAAAACAATAGAAAACATTTTTATGAATTTTTGATGGCCCCATAACTGGCAAAAAATCAGGTAATGTCGGTCTAAAACCAAGCCACTCATCTTCGTGTTCAGGTAAATCACCAAGCATGTATTTAGCATTATTTATCAAATTTTTAATTCTTGATTTTGAAAGAGGGTTATCTAAACCACCAAATTCAACGGTTCCAACAACTCTTAATCCTTGTTCCATTGGTGTAATTCCAAAACCTCTGTTTGAAAATATAACTGGTCTTTTTAAAAGATGGTCACAGTTTTTAAAGTGAACATGGTATCCTCTTTCAGTGTCCAGGGGAATTTTCTCGTCTAAATTATCAGTTAATCTTTTTGAAAATGCCCCACAAGCAATAACCACTTTGTCAAAAGCATATTTTTCATTGTCAGATATAAAAATTGGTTTTTCCTCACTAAATTGAATATCTTTGATTTTGATTTTATTAAATTTTCCACCTTTTTTTAAAAATAATTCAAAAAACTTTAATAAGATTTTTTTTGGATTTCTTGCATGTCTCGCATAAGGGTAGAAAACACCCGCATGATAAAAAGGTTTAATATTTGGTTCTAAATCGTGAATTTCATGTTTATTGACAAGTTGTTGCTTTACTCCTAATTCATCTCTTACTCTAATTTCTAACTCACGACTTTTTAAATCTTTATCATTCCAAATGTAAAGAATACCTTTATTTTCAACTAATCCTTCTAAATCAATTTCCTCAAACAATTCATCATATGCTGGTAATGCTAAATCTAAAATTTGGTGCATATTTTTAGCCGTGTGCATCATTTTATTTTTTGAAGTGTTTAAAATAAATTTAATAAACCATGGAATCATCTTTGGTACATAATTCCATTTAAGCGCTAATGGTCCAGTTGAGCTCAATAACATTGATGGTACATCCGCGAGCACGTCAGTTCTATTTAAAGCTAAAGATGCATAAGGGGAAAAATGTCCAGCATTTCCATAAGATGCGGCTGGACTTCCCGGTTCCTCTTTGTCAAAAATTGTTACCTCAAAACCTTTTTTTTGAAGAAATAAGGCGTTTGAAATTCCTTGAATTCCAGCTCCAACTACACCTACTTTTAAATTTTTGTTCATAACTTTGTATACAATTAATATTTAGAATAATTTAGGTGACAAATTATACTCAAGCTATTGATTGCTGATTGTGTACTCTTGCACTCATTACTATTCCAAAACCAATCATTGTAGCTAACATTGATGAACCACCATAAGATAAAATTGGCAATGGAGAACCTACAATAGGCAACAAACCAAGAACCATGCTCATATTTATTGTTATATAAACAAAGATTGCAGCACCAAAGCTGTAACAATATATTTTTGCAAAATAGCTTCTCGAAGACGCACCAATTACAATAATTCTATAAATAGCAACTGCATAAATAACTAAAAGAAGAAATGAACCTACAAAACCAAACTCTTCAGAAAATAGAGTAAAAATAAAATCAGTATGTTTTTCTGGTAAAAATTCTAAATAGCTCTGTGTTCCTTTTAAAAAGCCTTTTCCAAAAATACCTCCTGAACCAACTGCAATTTTGGATTGTATAATTTGATACCCTGCTCCCAAAGGATCTCTATCTGGATTTAAGAAAGTTAGAACTCTTAATTTTTGATAAGGTTTTAAAAATGAAATAATAAACGGTAATGAAATTAAAAATCCTAACATGGTATAAATAAAATATTTATGATTGATTCCTGCAAACCATAAAACAGCAATTCCACTTATTAATATTAAAAGTGAAGTTCCTAAATCTGGTTGAATTATAACTAGACCCATAGGTAGTAAGATTATAATTAAAGATGTTAGAATTGTGTAAATAGAGTTAACATTTTCTAATTTCATTCTATGAAAATATTTTGCAAGACATAAAATAATAAAAATTTTCATTAATTCTGATGGTTGAAGATTAATAAAATATAAATCTATCCATCTTTGTGATCCTGAAGCTTTAATTCCAAATAGTGATACCCAAATTAAAAGTCCAACTGTTACAAGATATGCAAAATAACCAATAGAAAACCAAAATTTTATATTAATAAATGAAAAAATTAACATCATTCCAGTGAAGACTAATAGTTTTGTAAAATGACTTTTTGTATGAAATAAAATTTTACCTCCATCAGTTGAATACATTGTTGCTAAACTGATAAAGCCTAATAATAAAATACAAACTAACAAAATGTAATCAAAGTTTTTAAATTTTTGAAAAAAACCAAAGCCACTTTTATTTAATCTTGTGTGTTGATACATTTAAATCTCTAAATACTTTTTATCATTAATTGATTGTCTATATATATGGCGGTCAATTACTAATTTGAATAATTCTTTAGCCATAGGTGCCGCGGTAGTACTTCCATTTCCTCCATGTTCAATTAAGACACTCAATGCATACCTAGGTTGTTTGTATGGACCAAAGGCTACATACAAAGCATGATCTCTTTCTTCGTAAGGTATTTCAAATGTTTTTAAATCTAACTCTCTGTCTCTTTCAGTTATTTTTTTTACTTGTGCTGTTCCAGTTTTTCCTGCAAATTGATATTTGGGATCATTTATTCGAGAACGATAAGAAGTTCCCATAACTTCATTTGTAGAACCAAACATTGCATCTTGAACTATTCTTATATTTTTTGAGTCTTCATATAGTGGTGTAAATTTATCAATCGGTTGATTTTTAATTTCATCTTCAACAATAATCTTTGGATAAATTTTGTAACCACCATTTGCAATTTGTGCTGTCATTAAACACAATTGAATTGGAGTTGTTTGAATATAACCTTGCCCAATCCCAGTAATCATTGTTTCACCTAATAGCCAGCCTTTTCCTAAAGCATTTTTTTTCCATTGTGTATTTGGCACTAAACCTTTTTTTTCAATATTAAAAAGATTTCCAAATACTTTTTCTCCTAAACCAAATTTTTTTGCTGTTTCACTAAGTTTATCAACTCCTAATCTTCGAGCTATTTCATAAAAATAAGTATCACAAGATTGTTTCATTGCATCTCTAAGGCTAACAAACCCATGGCCTTTTTTTTTCCAACAATGATAAGTTTGTCCATACATTTCTGTTTTTCCCGTGCATTTAACTGTAAATTTAGGATTAATAATTCCATTTTCTAGCGCCGATAATGCAACTATTGGCTTAATTGTTGATCCAGGAGAGTAATTACCCTGTAGAGTTTTGTTTACCAAGGGTTTCATTGGATCATTACGGATTATTTGCCAATCATCTTGACTGATACCAAAAACAAATAAATTAGGATCAAAAGATGGTGATGAGTTCATTGCGATAATAGAACCTGTATAGATGTCCATTACACATATTGAGCCTGCTTTATCCTTTAATAGTTTACTAGTTAGTTTTTGAACTTCAGAGTCGATTGTTAATCTTATATTCTTTCCTTTTTGACCTTTTTGAAATGCTAATTGACTAATTCTTCTACCATAAGCATTAACTTCATATCTTTCTATATCATTAGTTCCTATTAAATCACTTTCAAAAGATTTTTCTAAACCTATCTTGCCAACCTTAAGACCAGGAACAAAATTTTTCTTTATAACTTCATTGTTTTCAACATCTTTTTCATTGGCCTGACTTACATATCCAAGAACATGAGTAAAGTTATCCTTTAATAAATAATTTCTAGATATTGATATTACTGGTTTTACACCATTTAAATCATATAAGTGGTTGTTTACTTTCGAAAATTTTTTCCAACTTAAATTATCTGATACTATTAATGTTTCCCAAGGCTTTATTTCATTTTTCTTTTTTAATATTTTATTAAATTCCTTGTCTGACATTTCTAATAAATCTTTTAATCTAAATATTACATATCTAAAGTCTTCTACTTCTTCGGGCACAACATGAAGTTGATATGCTTCAAAATTACCAGCAATAACATTTCCGAAATAATCATGGAATTCACCTCTTATTGGAGCTAGCTTCCATTCTCTAATTCTATTTTTATCGGAAAGAGTTAAATACTTTTTATTTTCTTTAACTTGTAAGAAAAATAATCTGCTTATTATTCCAATCATTATGAAAAATTTAAATGACCCTGTAATAAACATTCTTCTATTTATAGAATTTAGTTTTTTTACACTATCGCTTGAGGAATTAATCATTTAACCCTTTAAGGTAATATTTAAAAACAGAGACAAAAAGAATATAAAACAAAAATGTAAAAAAAGTATTCACCAAATAATCCATTAAAATTAACTTATATAAAAAAAATAAACTTAATATTGAATAATTAATTGAGTTAATTAGGCTAACAATAAATAAAAAATAAAACCAGTCCCTTATTGGATTAGGTCTTATAGTTATATTTCTAAAATATGATGTGGCAATACAAATTAATATATATGACAAGCTGCTTATTCCTAAAGGAAAACCTACAACTGTGTCATTAATCAACCCACATAAGAAAACAAACAAGTAATCAAAATGTCTAAAATCTTTCAAGGTAAAGAAAAAAATTAAAATAAAAGGGAAATTAAATGAAAAATAATCAAGATTTAAATAATTTAGATCAAATTCATTTAAAACAGATATAAATAAAATTATTACTGGTAACCAAGAATATAATTTAAAATATGGACCTTTTGTTTTAAAACTAACCATCAGTTTTTCTTCCTTTATTTAAAACACAGTTTTTATATTTATCAGATCCGACAGAAAAACCTTTGGAATTGAAAAAAGATCTTCTACATTTATGTCCATGATCTAAATTTAGTCTTAAAAATTCTAATTCTTGTTTATTAATATTCGTTATATTTATTGTTTCTTTATGAGACGAAATTTCTTTTTTTTGAGTTGAAATCTGATCATTTAAATTATTAATATTAGTTTTTAAATAGTCGTTTTCTTC
>Ga0222715_10002507_pt1 | contig 16755 bp, 15 predicted proteins | sample C33_9DmetaG_FD_165056 | JGI IMG/M metagenome (GOLD analysis project Ga0222715, IMG submission 165056) | Estuarine water microbial communities from San Francisco Bay, California, United States - C33_9D | ecosystem: Environmental > Aquatic > Marine > Unclassified | place: USA: California... | reverse complement strand
ACCCATATCTTCAATACGATGGTGACGAAAGACCATCAAGAGAGCCGCCGCCGCAAGTATCTCAAGGCGCACTGATGGAAGTGCAAGCGGCTGATGCCGACATGCGCGACATTGTGGGCATACAAAACGCCGGACTTGGGAAGCAATCTAATGAAATTGCCGGAGTAGCGATTGATGCGAGAAAAATCGAAAGTGACACAAGTAACTTCCATTTTGTTGATAATCTGTCTCGTGCTATGCGTTATTGTGGCAGGGTTCTTTTGGACTTGATACCAGAGATATATGGCCAAGAGCGAGTTATTCGGATAATGGGTTTTGATGAATCGGTGCAGAATGTGCCTATCAATCAGCCTTTTCAAGAGCAGGGTGTTGAGAAGATTTACGACATATCCAAAGGTAAATACGACTTGACTGTTGAAGTTGGCGCTTCATACACCACTAAGCGAAAAGAGTCAGTTTCTAACATGATGAGTTTAGTCACTGCATTTCCAGAAGCAGCCGGTTTAATCGGTGACCTTGTTGCTAAAAACATGGACTGGGATGGAGCCGATGATATTGCTAAACGATTAAAAGCATTATTGCCGCCTGAAATAATCATGATGGATGAAATGCAGGGCATTCCCGAAGAAGCAGTACCGTTTATAGCTAACGCTCAAAAGCAACTGCAAGATATGCAGGCTAAGATTCAGGAAGGACAAGCAATAGCTACTCAGCAACAGCAAATGATGCAACAGTATGAGGTCGAGCTGAGAAACAAACAGGGTGAGCAGGCATTAAAAGCCCGTGACCAAGACTTAAAGCTCTTGATGCAACAGATGGATGAGAAGCACGAGAAACAATTAGAAGTTATCAAAGGTGTGGTCGAGCAACAGCTCACAGCATTTGAAAATCAAATAGGCGCAATTACAAATCTGGTTAATGGCCAGATAAACGGCGCTTAAATTTATTAACAAAAAACCGGAGATTAATCATGCCTTGCAACAAACATGGTAAAGGTAAAGGTAAATACGGAACACCTAAAAGAAAAAAATAAATGGCTAGAAGCTTAAGTGACGCATTCAGATATTCCGACCCATATTTAGATGTTATTGATTATGGTGGCGGAATCATGGGACTAAATGAAGCAGTTGTGGAGCCTGTTCAAAACTGGTTTCAAGGCCTAAATCCTTTAGACCAAGCAGCAATGCTAACAATGCCGGTTCCTATTCTTGGCGATTTAACTGGACTTGCGGCTGATATGAGAATGTTTTACCAAGAGCCAGAAAGCAGAACACCGCTTAATTTTGTATTGAGTGGAGCTGGTTTATTGCCATTTGTTCCTGCTGTAAGCTCTATTAAAAACGTAGGAAAAACCAAAGAAGTTCCTGTTGATAATGCTAAGCCTTTTGGTGAAATAGAGAATGCACCGACAGCTACCGCAAAGCCAAGCAGAAGCAGAGATAGAATTGGAACAACCGGTCAATATGTTGGCGCTCCACAGGGCGTAGATTCACCTCAAAAGCTAGGGCGAATCAGAAAGAACTATGAAGAAAAAGTATTAAAGGGTGAAGCAGGAAGGGACTGGTATCACGATGCCAGCAGATTTATTAATGAAACAACTCCAGACCAGAGAAGCGCTGACGAAGTTGCAAGAATACTAGCAGTCACCTCTCAGGGAACCGGAGTTGACCCGAACTTAGGCTTCACTGTTAAGGCTCTAACTAACAGAGCAACAGACACGCCAGTAGGAAAAGGTTTAAGGTTTCCAACCCAGCAAGGCAAGGAAATTGAAAATCTATTTGGAGATTTGTACGGCTCTGACTTGGGCTATAAGCGACAGCCTTTCGCGGAAAACCTGTCTGTAGACTGGAGTCCTGAACTAGCCAATAGACCTGTTCACGACATATGGCAGGGAAGGGCGCTAGGCTTCACCAAAGATGGAAAGCCGTGGCAGGGCGGCTTTAGTAGCACTCAGCACTCATGGATGGATGACCAGACACAGCTAATAAGTGACAGGCTTAACGCTTCACCGGACAATCCATACAACGACTGGGACAACTTAAGAACTCAAGCCGCAGGATGGACTGGCGAAAAAATAGATGCCGGAACATTAGATATTGACGATGCCGCTAAACAGTACGGTGACTTCTCTGGAAAGTATGAAGCCTATCCTACGTATGAACAGATTCCTGCTGCTGGCTCTGGACACTTAGAGGGCATTATTGGTATGTCCGATGAGCTAAAGAAAGAATACAGCGACATGGCAACATGGGCTAACGACAAAGGGCAAGACGTTTTATATTCTGACCTCGGCCTAATGGTGGCTCCATCGGTAGACGCAAGAGGAATATACACGCCGAAGACCGGCGTTACTGAAACTAACCCAATGCAAATAAGCAGGCCTCTCGTATCGCTAACCGGAACCACTGGAAAGAAAGCACTGGATGAGAATAGCCTTAATATTCTGGACACTGCTGAGGACGTTAGAGCCTACATTGATGCTCAGAACGCTGGTGCATGGAACAAGCCAATACTTGGAAATCAGGCTGGAAGAAATAAAGATATTCTAATTAGAGGTCAGGTTGATGATGAGCAATTCAAGGCGCTCAACAGACTTGCCAACGAGAAGGGTATGTTTGCAATAGACTCCGGCAATGGCGTTATATTGAAGAATGATGACCAGTCAGTTATCGGCAAAAGCAGAACCGGAGCATCATTAGGTAAAGAGCTTAAGGGCGATTTTGGCGCTCAGATAGAAGACCTGTCCGGCGGAGCAGGATTTGAAAGAGCTGATGTTAATGCAGGCTACAGAGATTACGAGGGGACTTGGCAGGCTGGAGAGGGTTCAGGTCAGGCAACAACCAAGCTACTGGAAAACTTAGACAACAATCCTGAGTTAGCAGCAAAGCTGGACACGCCAGCAATGAGAGAGAAGGCGCTCGCAAACATGGAAAGAGATTATCAGTTTGCTAAAGAGCAAAACCTACCGATAAGAGAGGACATACAGACAGCGAGAAAGATTTTAGGAAAGAGTGGCTTTGAGGGGTTAAGGAAAGCACTGAAGGAAGGAAAAGTCCTTCCAGCAGTGGCATTACCTATTTTTGCGGCTGCTGCGGCTTCACGCTCTTGGCAGGGCGAGAGCCAACGCGAGAACCAGATTTAGGAATCAGGCTCTGATAAAGCGCAGCAAGCTCTCTGGCATTACGCTTTGGTTCATCAAATGGCATCTTATTTCTCCTGTTAAAAAAACGAATACTACACAAATTAAATTGTTTGCACTATGAATAATAAATCAGGTAGAGGTCACGGAGCCAAATATATAGGGTCTTTGCAAGAGCCAAGTTTCTCAGGGTTTGTGCAAGACGCATGGGAAAACATGCACCCACTAGACAAAGCTGCTCTTGCAACCATGCCTGTTCCAATATTAGGTGATTTTGTTGGAGCTGCGGCCGATGCAAGAACTTTATGGAATGACCCTAGCTGGACTAATGCTGGCCTGATGGGGTTAGGTATGATTCCTTTCATTCCATCATTAGGAATCATTAAGGCTTTTCATGGTACACCTCACACCGTTGACAAATTCTCGATGGATAAAATAGGCACAGGTGAGGGCGCACAAGCCTATGGTCATGGGTTGTATTTTGCTGAAAGTCCTAAAGTTGCAAAACAATATGCTGACACTGGTGCATTTAACAAAAACTTAACAGGTAAAACATATTCAATTACTGATGAGTTTGGAGATGGTTATTCAGTAGTAGAGCATAGCGCATCACGAATACCTAACAGTATCTCTTATGGTAGTTCTCAAGCAGTAATAAAAGAAGGATTTAATAATCCTGATGATGCAATCAAGTATCTTAAAGATAATAAAATTATCGACAATAATTATTTATACACGCCAAACAAAGGCTTGGCTAAACATGGCGGGATGCTGACAAACAATCCAAAAGTATACTCCGTAGACATAGACGTAGAACCAGAGGACTTATTGGATTGGGATGCGTTCATTGATGAAATGCCAGCAGCAACAGAAGCAAAAATAAAAACATTTCCTTATTACGAGGAAAACGTAGAAAGATTGTATGAGGAAATGATGGGTGAATACAACCCGACTTATGGAAATTTATATAAATATTTAGAACAAGATTACGAGCCAACAGAACTAGCAGAGCTAATGAAAAAGTCAGGTATTAAAGGCATCCAATACTTAGACGGCATGAGCCGTAAAGCAGGAAAAGGAACAAGAAACTACGTCATATTTGATGATTCACTTATAGGCACACCAAAACCTTTTGGAGATTATTAAACCAGCCGCGAGGCTATTATTCCCTGTCAGCACCCGAAAGGACTGACCGTAACAAGCAGGAGACTTATATGAGCGACCAAGCAAACGCAGTCGAAAATGAAGATAGTGAAGTAGAAGTTACTAAAGACTATAAATTTAAATCTGTCGATAATTCACCCAAAGAAGATGCTCTACCTTTGGATGATGAAGCAGATGATTATGAAAATTCAGATGATGAGTCTGATGATATTGATGATTCCTACGATGACGATGATGATTCGGAATCGGAAGATGATGAGCAATCTATCAATTCTGCTGAGGTAGAGATAGAACTCAAAGATGGGCGAAAAGTCAGAGTGCCAAAAGAAATAGCTGATGGCACGATGATGCAATCCGACTACACGAAAAAGACTCAAGAGCTATCCGAATATCGGAGAACTCAGATGATGCGTGAGGAGGAGTTCAACAGATTAGCCGAAAGGCAACAGGCTAATTTTAGTTTATATTCTAAACTTGCAGCGATTGACGAGCAGTTAAAAGATTATAAAGACATAGATTGGGTTGACGAGACGGTGAAAAATCCGCAACTTGCGCAACAACATCGTGCTTATAATCAACAGCTAGTTAATGACCGACAAGAGTTAGTTAAGCATCTTGAACAAGCCGAAAGCGAATTGCAGACTAAACAGGTTCACTATATGACTGTTAATCAAAAGCAAACCGTTGAAGGACTCAAGAGTGCAATTCCCGATTACTCGCCTGATGTGGGTAAAAAGGTTGCCGAATACGCTCAAAAGACATTGGGCGTTCCAGTGGAAAGTTTACATGCTATCAACAATGGCCAACTTCCCCCACACATGAGCATTCCATTTATAGCTGCTGCGCATAAAGCTATGCAGTTTGATGAGCTGATGTCAAAGAAGAAAGACATTGTTAGGCATAAGAAGCCGCTAGGTAATACGGATAAGATTGAAACGCCGAGAGGCACTAAAAAGTCTAAGCCAAATATCTACAGCAAAAACATGACCACTGAGCAACGTATCAAAGCCTACAGAGCAAGAAAAAAATCTTAACTTTAACTTTATAGGTACATTATCATGGCTAATATTAATTTAACCCCTGATATGATTACGGATAAAGCTCTGGAGATTCTTCACCAGAAACTGAATTTCGTAAACAATATCATTACCGAGTATGATGACTCGTTTGCTAACGATGGCGCAAAGATTGGTGACACTCTGCGTATTCGCCAGCCAATTCAGTACAACACCGGAACCGGCTCTACTATGGCAACCGGCACTGGTGCTGACACCAAGCAAACCTCAACTACTCTGACTGTTTCGAGCCAACGTCATGTTCCAATGCGTTTTACTTCTAAAGAGTTGACGATGGACATTGATGATTTCTCTGACCGTCATTTAGAACCAGCAATGTCTAAACTTGCTGCAATGATTGAAAGCGATTCATTCAACATGATTGATGAAGTTGCGAACACTGTTCACGCTGGTACTGCTGTATCGTTTGCAGAAATCCTGCAAGGCCGTGAAAACCTGTCAAAAGAACTGGCTCCTACAACTGACCGTGTTGCCATTCTTGATACACAGGCTAATGTTGATTTAGTAGATGCGCTGAAAGGTCTATTCCAAGACTCAAATCAAATCTCTAATCAATACTTAGAAGGCATGATGGGTCGCACTGCTGGCTTTGACTTCTATGAAAACACCATGTTACCAAGTCACACCACTGGTGCGGTTGGCGGCACTTCAGCATATCTTGTTAATGATACTGCTGCTGGCGTTACCGACATATCAGCTAGTGAAGGCTTAACCTCTGGTAGTTTGATTGTTGACACAGGCACAACCACGATTAAAGAAGGTGATGTATTCACAATCGCTAACGTGTTTGAAGTACATCCTGAAACTAAGGTTTCTACTGGCGTACTGCGTAAATTTACCGTACTTGCTGATGCAACCGGTGCTGGCACTTTGTCTATTGCACCTAACATCATCACTGGTGGCGCGTATCAAAACGTAGACTCAGTGCCTGCTAACAATGCAGCATTGACCTTCTTAGGTGCTGCTTCAACTGCTTACAAGCAATCTATTCTGTTCCAGAAAGGTTTTGCTTGTTTTGCAACTGCTGACCTTGTTGTACCAAAAGGAGTACACATGGCCGCACGTAGACAATATGACGGTATTAGTATGCGTCTTGTTCAAGACTACGATGTAGTTAAAGACCGTATCTATACCCGTTTAGATGTTCTATACGGCTACAAGGTACTTAGACCACAATTAGCATGTAAAGTATTGCATACTTAATTGTTGTTCGGGGAGCCTCTTAACGGAGGCTCTCTTTATTTTTATCTAAAATGACCAACCTATAAGGAGTCAACCATGAATGAGTATTTATTTATCGTGCATCCCGATTTGGAAGATGAAGCGCCAGTTCAGATTAATCGTTCAGCATTACAACGATATAAGAAAGAGGGCTGGAAGATAGAAACAAAAGCAGAGAAGGAAAAGCGATTAGGTAAAGTTGAAAAAGTAGTTAAAAAGAAAGCTGCTAAAAAACTTGCCGAATTAGATGAGTAATTATAAGCAAATAGTTTGGTTAGCCTCTTATCCGAAGTCAGGCAACACATGGTTGCGTTTCTTCATAGAGGCTTACTTACTCGGAAAATTTGATATTAATAACCCTGTTTGCTCAATAGGTGATAATACATCAACTCGACACAACACAGGTTTGGGCAAAGACCCTAGACACTATCCTATTCAGATTCAGCATTTGACTCGTCATGTTGGGTTACTACGGATGGTGGAGCAGTTCATACAAAATAGACCCAACGAGAACTTTCCGTTAATTGTTAAAACGCATAACGCTAATCTGATTCCAAACGGTGTCACTTTATTGCCAGAGCAATTAACCAGTAAGTGCATACATATAGTGCGCGACCCTAGAGATGTATGTGTATCTTTCTCAAAGCACATGAATATAGATATTGATGAAGGCATTGAGAAAATGAAAAACGATATGTTGGTGCTAAGCACAGGCGAATCACTAAAGATGGAAGATTTTGTTTCATCTTGGAAAACCCACACAAAGTCATTTGTTGAGGGCGATATACTAGATACCTTAACTGTTCGCTATGAAGATATGATGGATTATCCAGTAGAAACCTTTTCACAAGTGCTAGAGCATATTGGGATAGAGGCAAAAACAGATAGGGTAGAAAAGGCCATTGACGATGTTGAAATCTCTAAAATGAGAGAAAGAGAAAAAGCAGAAGGATTTATTGAGGCTTCACCGAAAAACAAAGAGCAGTTCTTTGGCAAGGGAGGCTCTCATTGGCATGAAGTATTAAAACCATATCAAGTGAACCGCATTGAAAAAATGGCGGGGAGATATATGGAAATGTTTAATTATAAAGGTAGGAAAGCAGCCTAATGGCAACTTCAATTACTAATTACACAACTCTGCAAACCTATATTGCCACTTTGTTAGCGAGAGAAGGTGATACAGATGTAACAGACTGGATTCCAGATTTCATTCAGTTATGTGAAACCGACCTCAATCTAAATCTAAGAGCGAGAGAAATGATTACCACAGTGAACATTAATCCGTCTGCTGTTAATAAATACGTTTCTTTACCTACAGGATTTTTAGAGCATATTTCTTTTAGTGACCAAAATGGAGACCCACTAGAAGAAGAATCAATGGAAAGAATCGAGCGATTAAGGTACGCCAGTGGTAATGGCAACATTGAATATTATGCGATTACTAACCAAATTGAGTTCGAGAGAACAGGTAATGCCTCTCATAATTACCCGATGACTTATTTTAAAGAGTTAGATTTGGCCACAGATACAACTAACGACATTCTAACTAAATATCCTAATTTATATGTTTATGGCTCCTGCTTACATGCCGCGCCATTTTTGCACGATGACAAACGCATTCAGGTTTGGTCGGCTTATATATCTCAAACAATTAAAGACTTAAATAAACGAGCAAGAAAGAATAAGCGCGAGAGCAGAACAGACTTAAACAGAAATCAACGATTTAATATTTTGCAGAGTTACTAATGATTTTAGAGTTCGGTGAATTTTTACCAGACCAAGCGGCGCTAAATGGTGGTGTTCAGAAAGCTGAAAATGTTGTGCCTAACGCAAGAGGGTACAGCTCACTTAAATCACTATCTGCTGTTAGCGATGCCTTACCTAAAGCGGCTGTTGGCGCAGTTTCTTACAAGGCAATAGATGGCACGGTTTATTCTTATGTCGGTACTTCATCAAAATTGTATGAACTCAATTCTGGAGTGCATATAGACGTTACAAATACTGGCGGAGACTATACGCTAGGAACTGATGAATTTTGGAATTTCGTTAAGTGGGGAGACACGATTGTTGCACTAGCGAAGTCAGAGAATCCACAGGTTTTAGATTTTGCTGGCGCTAATTTTTCAGATTTAGCAGGCTCACCTCCAAAGGCAAAGTTTGGCACTGTTATTAGTAACTTCATGGTTCTGGCCAACATTAACGATGGTACTGAAAAATCGACTACAGTTAGATGGTCAGCAATTAACGATAACACTAACTGGACTATTGACCCTGATACGCAGGCAGATGAGCAAACCTTATTCTCTGATGCTGATTTTGGCTCAGGTGTAATAAAGGGAATCACAGGCGGCGAATATGGAAATGTTTTCTTCGAGCATACCATTTGGCGAATGACGTATGTTGGTAGTCCGCTTGTTTTTCAATTTGATGAGGTAGTGCCTAGTATTGGATGCGCCTATGCTCGCTCATTAACGCAGGAAGGTCGATTAGTTCACTTCATTGGCGAAGATGGTTTTTACCAATTAATTGATGGCTCTCAAATAAAGAAGATTGGCAAGAACAAAGTTGACCAATACTTTTTGAACAGAGTTGATGAGGCGTTTGACTATAAGGTTGTTGGAGCAAGCGACCCAAAGAACTCTTTGGTGTTCTGGACTTACGTTTCAACATCTTCCAGTAATGGCCAAGCGGATTCAATTATTATCTATGACTGGCTAAACGATAAATGGTCAACAGCAGATTTATCCATAGACTTAATTTATGCTGCTCCACGAGAAGGATATACGCTAGAGCAATTAGATTCTTTTTCTACAAGCATTGATACTTTAAAGCCAAGCCTTGACTCCGATGCTTGGAAATCAAGAAGCCTAGCACTAAGTGTTTATGGCACTGATTTTAAGAAATCTGTATTCACAGGAGTAGCGCTAGACGCAACTGTTGACACAGCAGAATACCAAGTAGCTGAAGGTGCAAGAGCGCACATCACAGGTGTTAGACCTTTATTTGATGGCAATGCGTCAGGCGTTACAGTTGCTTTAGGACAAAGAGATACACAGCAAGATACTATTGATTACACCTCTTTTAAATCAACAAATTCCAGAACTGGGCTGTGCAATTTTAGAAGTGACGCAAGATATCATAGGGCAAGAGTTCATACAGACGGAGCAACTGATTACAACTATATGCTTGGCGTTGACGTAGAAGCAGAGCTGTCAGGTAAAGTATGAAAGTACCCACAGTATGGCACTCTGTTGAGGAAATTATCAGGAAGATTTCTGGAGCAATCAATCAGGCCGATGATGGCAATTTGGCTGTTAATGGTGAATTCACCTGTACTCCAAACCAAAGCACTACGGTAGTTAAAAATTATAAGGTGGGCATTGATTCAGTCATCTTATTTATGCCGCTAACTATGAATGCGGCACAGGAGCTACACACTCATCACATGTATGTTGCTCAATCCGATATAAGTGTGCCGAACAATCAGTTTACAGTTAATCATAGAAACAACACTCAAACCGATAGACATTTTAAATACATAGTAATTGGACAAACACTGAATACAAATTAATGAACTTATCAGAAATCACAAACAATCCTGACGCTGTTAAATTTTGGCTAGGCTTAATTGATTTATCTCACACATGGGATGATTTGATTGATAAAGATAAAGACTTAAGTGATAGAGCCATACACGAGGCATTCTGGTTTGCTCTTTGCGATTTACCAAACAATCAGTTTTATCGCGCATACCAGAATTACTTTCAGCCGTTAATAATTTCGTGTTGTATAGATTTTATTGCTTCCGTCAACATGGAAAGAGAAAACAAGCGAGAAGATTTATCGCACGTTTTAAGATATTCGCTTGGCAGGATAATTAATGCCATTGCTTTAATTGAAAAGGGAAAAGAATTCGTCATGACGCAATCAGATGAAGTATGGGAAATGATTGTTGATGATACTTTTGAACAATACCAAAAAGAGAGAAAGCTATGTTTAGCATCTTAAAAATAAATGAACTACTCCAAAACCTTTGTTGCTTTACCATTAGTGGTGGTATGGGTGGAGGTGGCTCATCTTCAACACAAGAGCAAACTGTAACCAACACCCCGTGGGAGGGTGTACAACCTTACATGAAAGAAGTGTTTAGTGAGGCGCAGTCTCAGTTTCGCTCAGAAAGACCAGATTTTTATTCTGGCCAAACATTTGCAGATATGTCACCTCAAACATTAGCGGCATTGCAAATGCAAGAGCAAACAGCGCTTCTCAATCCTACCGACCAGTTTGCTGCAACCGAATTAGCAAACACATTAACAGGCCAATATTTGAACGCAGAAAATCCGTATCTCAACAGGGTTGTTGGTGATGTAACAGGTGACATTGGCTCTCAGGTGGCAAGCGCCTTTAATCAGGGTGGTAGATATGGTTCTGGTTCATTTATGGGAACTTTAGCAGAACAAGTTGGGGATGCGGCGGCCAACATAAGATATCAGGATTACGAGAACGAAAGACAGAATATGCAACGTGCCTTAGCATTAGCGCCTCAAATTCAACAGATGCAATATCAAGACCCGCTACAACTTGCACAAGTTGGAGCTGCTTATGAAAATCAAGCTCAAAAAGCAATCAATGAGGAAATAAACAGATTCAACTTTTATCAAAACCGTGACCGTCAAGCGCTTGCTGACTACAACAGCTTATTAGCTGGCGGATTAGGGTTCGGTACACAAACAGGCGTTCAAACTACCCCCACTTCTGGTGGCAATGCTTTATCTGGCGCAATAGGTGGTGGATTGTTAGGGTACGGCGCTGCTGACGCTATTCCAGCATTATCAACCTACGGACTTCCGTTAGCAGCAGGCGGTGCTTTACTAGGCGCTCTAGGATTATTTTAAGAGGAGATATTTCATGTTCAAACCAGATATACAAAACCCATCTTACGCATATTTAAATATGCCAGATTATTCAAAATATCAAGCAGGAACAGGCTTAAGAGGAATTTCTGACATACTGAGCGCTCATAATCAAGAAAGACAATTTGATAATTATTTAGCAAACAGAGAAATTCCGGCTACATCAGCTCCAGTAAGTACTGGGGTTAATTACGCTCAGGAAAAGCCTACATTGACTACGGCCAATCCATCATACAACTATCGGCCACTTGGCGTTACTGGTTATCCTAGTCAGGTTACGCAACTGGACACTGTTTATCCTTATCAGGCTAAGCAAAGCGCTACTGGTTATCCTTATCAGAATATGCAAAGCTCTTACGCTTCAGGCGCTCCTACGCCATTACAGACAGGGAGAAAGATTAATGAATATATGAGCCAACAGCAATCAGGTGAGGCTAACGCAGGAGCAGGAGCAGGGTTAGGTGGTTTAGGCTCTCTAGGATTGCCATTAATGGCCATGTCTTTACTAAGAAGGGGTAGCGGAGCAGCTCCCCAGCAAGGATTTCAAGACCTAATGGGCTTGATGCCATATTTAAAAATGATGAAATAAGGAAAACTAATGAAATCATTAGAAGATTTAGCAGTCAACCCAGCCTTTCTACTGGGAATGGGTATTTTGTCAGGCAATAGAGCTGGGCAACCTGTAGGGCAAGCAGACCCTATTGGTTCAGGCTTGAAAACCTTAATGAGTGGGATGCAATTAAAGTCTCAACGTGAGGCTGCGGCACTAGATAAAACCTTGAAAGACTTGCAGATTAAAGCAGAGCAAAGAAAATTACAAACCGCCGATGCTTTAGCCAAAATATATCAAGATATGAACGGAGCAAATCAACCAACAACAGCGCAACCAACAACAGTGCAATCTGGCGGCACGAAAGTTCCTTATTTAACAGGGTTTGCTCCTTATCAATCCCCATCTCAACCAACAACAGTGCAATCTGGCGGAAAATTTGCTCCTTATCAATCTCCATCAGTAACTACAGACACAACAAATCCAGTAACAGGTCAATCTACTCCATCTGACGATTCTGCTATGCAAGTAGCCGGAAATCCCTATCTGGCTTCGCTTTATCGGGAATTAGACCTTTCTAAAAAATATATAAGTAGTGGTGACCCAACACTTGTTGCACAAGGCAGAGCGAGTCAACAAGAATTATTAAAAGCTATTGATGATTTCAAAAGAAAGCCACAATACATCGACCAATTTACTGATGAGTTAGGTAATAGAATTGGTTGGGATGTTTCTGACCAACGATTAGAAAATATCGCTACTGGTGATTTATATGACAAGCCTGTGCCAAAAGGATATAAACATCCTGATGTTATAGCGCAAGAGAAAGCCGAAGATATAAGGAAAAAAGAACTTGAACGCACTGGCTGGCAAACGATTACAGGCGTTGATGACGAAACTAAACTACCATTTACACAGCGAGTCTATGTTGACCCAACAACCGGAGATATCGCAGAATACGAAGACAAGATTTTTGATACCTCTAAGACTTATGTTCCAGACGGGGATGGCGGAGTAAGGCCAGTTAAAGGCGGCAGCGAAGACCCAAGTAGTTATAAAAACATTACTGGAGAGATGAGGAAAAATGCGAGTTTTGCAAACATCATGGTTAATGCTGACGCTAACATAAACACGAGCTTTAACATTGACGACCCTAATAACTATGTTACGCCAAGCAAGAATGTTATTAACTATATCGGCTCATCAGGCGAGGAGGGTCTTTTTGATAACGAAGTAAATGCTTTCTGGAGAAGTAAATTGACTCCTCAAGAAGTGATTTATGCAGATAACGCGCTTGCTTGGCTTGCGGCAAGGGTTAGGAAGGAATCTGGCGCACAAATCGCTGGCTCTGAGCTGGCCAAAGATTATAGGATTTTCTTTGCTGCTGCGAATGATAGGCCAGAAGATGTGTTGCGAAAAAGAAAAATGCGTAATCTAGCAACAACCAACATGATATTTGAGGCAGCAGAGGCATTTAATCATCCATCTATGACCAAAGTTCACTATCCTTATCGAGGCAAAGACGGAGAGACTATTGGTATTGATGCGGCTATGAAAGAATATAACAAACTTAAAAAAGGCGATATATTTTTAGATGATGACGGACTTTTTTTTGTAAAACCATAATGATGGCACTACCAAAACTATAGGAAACAATAATGGGAACACTCGCAAAGAAAACAGGCGCAAAACCTTTAGAAGTGGAAAAAGTAGAATCACTTAAGGATAAAGCATTATCTTTACTAGGCGGCGCTACAGGCGAATTTGCTGGAGGTGCTTTAGGCGGATGGGCTGATGAGCTTTATGGTTTAGGCCAACGAATGATGCCTTATCCGTATGGACAGGCACAAGGAGGTCTAAGCGATGAGGAGTATCGCAGGCAGTCAGCATCTACCATGAGAGAGAATCAAGCTCAATTTAGGGAAGAATATCCAAAAACCGCATTAGGTTTAAATATTGCTGGCGGCACTACTACTGCTTTAACAGGCGGCGGCGCTCTTAACGCAACTAGAGGCGGCAAACTTACATTAGAAGCGCTTGACAAGATGAATAAACTTAAATCAGGCGCTTTAATAGGTGGTACAACTGGTACAGTGTATGGCGCTGGCGAAGCCGATACAGGCGATACATTGGGTGGAGCAGTAACAGGCGGATTAATGGGTTCCTTGCTAGGAGCGGGATTTCCTCTTGCCACTTCTCTTGGTAAGTATTTAGGCTCAAAAGTCTCTGCTCCATTTGTGTCTTTGTATAAGAGGTTTGATGACCCAACAAGAGCTGCTGTTAATCATATAATTCAAATGTTTGAGAGAGATGGCAAATCACCAGACGAAGCAGTTAAGATGCTAGAAACTCTAGGTGATAATTCAATGTTGGTCGATGCTGGCGGCACACAAACAAAACGCTTTCTTGACTACATTGTAAATTCAACCGGCGCAACGGCAGACCAAGCAATGAGTCTTTTGAAAAAAAGAGTCTCAGACCAATATAAGTCTATCAATAGATTGGTAGGAAAAATGCTAGGCACTAAAGGAGATATGTCAGGCACTCAAATGAAAAAAGCCCTAAAAGAAAGGCAATTAGCAATCGCTTCACCTCTATATGCGGCCGCTAAACAATCTGGTGTTAATTTTAAAGGTTCTGGCATAGACGATATCTTGCTTCGCTTACCAGACAAAGTTTTTAAAGAGTCTGATGATTTAGCGCGAATGGAGGGAGCGCTCTTAAATAAAATGGTAGGCACTAACGCGCAGGGAATAAGAGCAGTTGCGCCTGCATCTTATGGTATAGAGCAAATAGACTTAATTAAAAAGGCCATTGATGTTGTTGTTGCTAAAGATATAAGAGCGGGCGGCCTTACTGATTCGACCAGAAAATTAATCCAGTTAAAAAATAAAATGCTCGGAATTGCTGATGACGCAGTGCCTGATTACGCCGCAGCAAGAGGCGCTTGGGCAGAAGAAGCCGCCAATGAAACAGCAATAGAGTTAGGTGAAAAATTTACTAATATTAGACCTGACGAATTAGAAGAAGTTGTTGCTGGCATGGGCGATACAGAGAAATTATTTTTTAAATATGGTGTTGCTCGCTCCATAAAAGATAAAATGGCAATCAAAGTAGAAGGTCGTGACCTTACCCCTATCTTTAATACTCAAGATATGAAAGAAAGATTATCTGCTGTATTTGATAGTGAAGATGTGCTTAACGACTTTATCGGTGAAATGGAAAGATATCATGAACAGGCATTAGTTAATCGAATGATGTACGGTTCTCAAACTGCTGGAAGGCAGGAGATAAAAAATTATATTGAGGGAACAACTGAAACACCTACTAGCGCTATAGATGCTATATTTGGGTTTTTTAAAGGTGATAAAGAGGCGGCTTTTGAGCCAATGAGAAATGTTGCTGGGCAAATACTAACAGAAACTGACCCTGCAAAAGTCAGAAATATTTTAGCCGCTCCGCCAACGCCGATAAGTATACCTAATATTATGCCTGAGGGCGTATCTAGTGCTTTAAATAATTTTAACAAACCTTCAGCCTTTCCTATTTTACCTCCTTATTTGGCTGGGCTTGTATCAGGACAGGAGACAAACAGATAATGCCAAAAGATTATATAAACGACTATGATGCCACAGCCGGTAATAACACCGATATTGGTGGTGTAGATATAGATGAGGGTTGTGCGCCTTCCGGTATTAATAATGCTATAAGAGAAGGTATGTCTCACCTTGCTGGATTCAAAACGCAATTTGAGAAAGGTGCTAATATTGCTTCAGCGACAGCATTGCCTGTCAATGTGGCTGGTATGTATCATGACGTTACTGGAACAACTACTGTTACAAGTTTCGCAGCACCAACCAACGATACTTCTCACTTTAAGATTTTACAGTTCGATGGTGCTTTGACCTTAACCCATTCATCAAGTCTCGTATTACTTACTGGTGCAAATAGAACAACTGTTGCTGGTGATACAGGCGCGTATTTTTATGATGGCACAAATTGGATTGAAGTTTTTTACAACCTACCATCTAGTTTTGACATAGCTAATGTAGCGTTTATTAATCAGCTTCAAACATTTACAGCAGCACAAAGAACAACTGTGACTGCACTAACACCCACGACTAATACTTACACGCCTACGCTTGATACAAGCAACGACTTTTCTGCGACATTGGAAAACGGTGTGTCTAACACTATGGCTAACCCTAGTGATATTGATGCTGGTTGTGTTGGACAGAGTGGTGATTTTATCATTACTCAAAACGGTACTGGCGCATCTACATTAGCGTGGGGAAGTTATTACAAAAACACAGCAGGTGAATCATTTACCGATGCTATTGGCTCAACCCTGAGTGGTGTAACGACCTATTCTTACAGAGTCATATCAGCAACTCACATCGAACTAATCAAAGTGGGAACTGTAGCTTAATGTTTACACGACGCAGAACAGGTAAGCAAGGAGTGAATAGGGGAATTTATACAGGTTCTTCTTTATTATTAAATGGGACTAGCCAGTATTTAACTAGGACTTTTGGTACATCAACAGACACTAACGCTTGCACAGTTTCTTTTTGGATGAAAGGTGACCCGCAAGATGGTGCTTCTCATTTTATTTTTGGTGCATATCAAGGCTCTCTTGAATATACAAACATAAACTTTGTTAATGGGTTTTTCATTCTTGATACTAGAGAT
>Ga0222715_10002505_pt1 | contig 16771 bp, 26 predicted proteins | sample C33_9DmetaG_FD_165056 | JGI IMG/M metagenome (GOLD analysis project Ga0222715, IMG submission 165056) | Estuarine water microbial communities from San Francisco Bay, California, United States - C33_9D | ecosystem: Environmental > Aquatic > Marine > Unclassified | place: USA: California... | reverse complement strand
TTAGAGGATTCAAAAAAGGTGAAAAGATTTAAAGAACTATTACAACCATCTTTAGTCTTTACTTCAATTATACAATTGGCTTTTCCTATATTTCTTTTTATAGGTATCAATCTCAATGTAAGTATGGGCTGGTGGATCTTATCACTATTTGGAATATTCTTCTATATAATGATAGGAAACAATATTGGTTTCCATAGATATTTTACACATTCTCATTTTCAAACTAATAAAATTGTAGAATGGATATTCTTTTATGCAGGAACTATGATAGGATTTGGTGGTCCTATCAGCTACGCTATCACACACTTAGTTCATCATAGATATTCAGACACAGAACATGACCCCCACGGTCCTATCAGAGGAAAACGTTCTTGGTTAGTTTATTATCAGAAGTTAGTTGATTTAAATGAAAGTCCATTATTTAATAGAAGGATAGTTTATCTAAGTAAGAAGTATCAATGGTCTCACGATTATTATATTCCTTTAATCATTTTAAACGCATTGATATTAATTTTAATAGACTTTAAGTTATTTTTATTCTTTTGGGCGATACCGGCATCATTTAGTTGTTGGGTATTAGCGTTTGCTGTTTGGAGACAACACGCAGGACTAGAACCTCAAAACGATTGGTTTCATTGGTTTGATATTTTAAATGAAGGACTGCACAAGAATCATCATATTAATCCTAGCGCTCCAAACACAGCATTTAGTCCTAAAGAAATTGATTGGACCTATCAGTTTAGTAGATTATTATTTCCTAGGTTCAGTAAGAAAGATTAAAGCCAATCATCGACGGCTTGATGTCCAGACAGTTCAGTAGTTAATCTCCACAATTCATTTACAGGTGCTTCCATAATCCATTCGGGTCCTGGATTTTTTGCTACTAACCAACTGTGTCTTTTGCTCCAAGGAGGCATTCCTCTGAGCTCTGCTTTTAATTGTTCTGGAGCCCAAGAGCAGAAACCAAATAAAAGTCTAAAATGATTTGGCATATCACCATCAGCTAGGTGTGCAAACATTTTCATACTAGAAGTCATACACCATTCATTATTAATATCTATAGTGCCTTCCATTTCCCATCCTCGTTCGTGTAACATCCAAACAGTTGTAGGAGATATTGGACCGCCCCAGTATAGAGGAAAATTTAAGTTCATTTCAAAACCAAGATCTAATTTATCAAGGATATCAGAAGTTGTATATTCTGAGGGTTTATTTAAACAAAGAGCTAGACTACCGCCTTTGTCGTCGTGTGTCATTAAAAGAACAGAATTTCTAAATTTAGTATCTGGAATGTTTGGTGGTGCAATTAATAAATCACCTTCATTCGGCATTTCTATCATTTTAGCTCCAATCGGGCAGGGGTCCGCCGTATTTTTTACCTTTGATTTTCTTTCCACGGACTTTGACTCGTTGCTGTCCTATTTTATGACTCTTGCCACCATCACGTGATCTGTATCCTTGGCTCTTGCAAGATGCTAGTTGACTAGCACCTAGAGCTGAATCAGGTTTAGCTGATGTACATAGTGCTTTACTCGCGGCACCTCTTTCTATTATGACTTCGTTTATCTTCATTATGCTAGTTGTGCTATTGCGTAGATGGCTTCTACTAGAGCTGTCTTAGTTGCTAAATCGTCTGCTTCTGAGTCTAGTTTATCTGTGCGAACTAGATCCTTCATCAGTTGTTCGTATTCTTCTTTATCGAGACCACCACCTTGGTATTGTTCATTGATCATCAGTGCCATCTTGGCTCTCTTTTCAGCCCACGGACGACCACAAGTAGTTAATTCTTTTAATTCTTCTAGCATTTAAAATCTCCCTAGTATCGCTGATGCCGCTATCGATGATTGATCTGTTAATATTTCTTTTTTGAGAGTACAGAATATCTCGTTGTTTGGTTTGACATGTTCGTGTTCTATCCAGTCATCTACAGTTTCTTTCATAGGTTCGACTATAGATAACACATCGTGCTGGCGTATACCTTTGCTTTCTGAATAGAGCTGGAACCATCTTATCTCGTTAGAGATAGGAACTATCTGTGTCAGCTGGTTAGCTGAGCAATCTATCTGTTCTATCTGCATACGGACATTGACTATGCTTTTGGATTGATTGTCGTCCCAGAAACTAGGAACCATCTTCTGTACTGATGAGCATCCAGTCAGCGTCACGATAGCGGCCGCTATGATCACTAACAAAAGATATTTTAATAGTTCGCGTTTCGTGTTATTTTTCATATTAATATTTAACAGATTTTACAATAATTTGATAGTTATTATGGTATAGTATATGATTGTGTAGCGTTGCTGATATAGTTAAAAGTAGTCGATCCTACGCCTGTGACATTGACTACGATCTGCCCATTACCAGTTCTGCCACCTCTAGTAGTTGTGCTTGATGTATATGTGAATCCAGTTCCTCCTGATGTTCTGCGGTAATTAGAGCCTCCGCCACCTCCAGCACCAGAAGCGTTCTGTCCACCAGAGCCTGCTCCGAAGTAACCACCTCCACCTCCACCGACTCCGCCGTCGCCTGCGTCTAGTTCGCCACCGCCCCCGAGACCATAGCCCCATCCTCCTGGGTATGTATTTCCGAGGCTACCACCATTGCGTCCACTACCTGGAGCACCTGATCCTCTAGATCCTGTACCTGCGGCTCCAGCGGCTACCTGTGATCCACCGAATCCTCCCTGCGCAGTTCCGACATGTTCTTGAGAACCACCCTGTTGTCCTGTGTCAGCACCACCTGCGCCACCAAAGGTATTCTGTGTGAACAATCCGTCTGCTCCTGCTCCGCCACCGCCTCCACCAACTGCTATCAGAGTCGATCCGATGAGTACAGCACTGGCTCCACCTCCTGCTCCGGCTCCCCTTCCGTTATTGTTTGAATTGGTTCCTTTGCTGGCCACATACATAGTTAATGTGGTTCCTACTTCTATATCACCTGTCCAGGTCACTGTTCCGCCTTGTCCTCCTGAATCATTTCCGGCATTGTTCCCACCTTCTGCGCCATACACGGTTAGAGTTACTGTTCTCGATGGAATATTATTGACAGTTATATCGAAATCTCTAGTAGCTGAATTACCGAATGTATCCGATGCTGTTATGGTAAAAGGATAGTTAGTATCTGAACCCACCGACGGCGCTGTTCCTGTGATAGCACCTGTGCCTGCATTGAGACTTAATCCGCTAGGTAATGATCCGGTAGTTACGGCATAGGATATAGTACCTGTCGTAGTTGTTGTGGCTACCACTGTTGCAGAGAATGCTGTTCCTTCATCTTGCGAACCTAGGCTTCCTTCTGCTGTGGTCCACGAAACTGCTCCATTGGTAGTAGTGATAGTAAAACTCCTCGATGCTGAACTACCAAGTGTATCTGAAGCAGTGATTGAAAAAGTTACATCGGTATCTGATCCTACTGCGGGAGCTGTTCCTGATATCTCTCCTGTAGAACTGTTAAGACTTAATCCACTGGGCAAGGAGCCTGTAGTCACAGCATAAGAAATGGTTCCTGTAGTGTTAGTGGTTGCTTCGACTGTCTGCGAAAACGCTGATCCTTCTATGGAAGATCCTATGTTACCTTCTGGTGTGGTCCACGATACTGTTCCTATCCGTACCGTGAGATCGAATGTTTTATCTGCCGTGGGTCCGAGACTGCTGGTAGCCCTAATAGTCACAGGATATAGTGTATCTGTGGTTTCGTTTGGAAATGTTCCTGTTAATGTTCCGTCGGAATTAAAGGTAGTTCCTGTAGGGAATGTTCCTGATTGGATAGCATATGTGAGAGTTCCGCCTAGAGGATCAACAGCCGTGAATGTGAGCGACGATGCAGTTCCCTCTACGACATTCAACTCCGTTGATGTTACCCATCCAAATACGGGAGCACCTCCACTACCAAATGATCTGCTATCTGAGACTGATGTTAGTAAAGGCATTATGCGAAGTTAGTATGTTGTCCAATGACATACCAAGTAGCACCTGTCCTAATTAGCGTAAATGACACTGTATCGATCTGGCTACTGCTTGGAGTCGGTACGGTATCGTATGCCCATCGTAGGATAGGTTTTGTTCCATTGATCTCTACGGCTGTGGGAAGATATCCAGTTCCTCCTTGATCTAAGATAAGAGCTACCCCTATTCCTCTATCGTCTGTGGTAGGAACATTAGTAAAATTAGCAGTAAAGTTCGCTGAGATACTGCTATGGAAAAACACAGCACCATTGGATAGATTATGCGTCACGACTCCTGTAGCACCTGTCAATGGTACTATTGTTTGGCTGACTGATTGGAAATTAACGATGCCTGCTGTGAATGATGTGCTTCCTTGTATGTTAACACCACTGGCTGTATAAGGTATGAGGGTGTTAAGGTAAGTATTACCTGATGTAACTACTAAATTACCTCCGAACCCTACAGTTAGATTCGATTTAGCTAATATCTGTCCAGTACCACTAGCTTCTAATTCTAAACTGGCATTAGTGATATTAGTAGAGATGACGTTATTATCTATAGTAATGCTGTCTGTGGTTACTGTTCCGAAGAATACCGGATCTTGTATGTTGGCTTTTGAATCTAGTCTAGAATTTATTGAGAAAGCAAAGTTAGGATCATCACCTAATGATGCCGCTATTTCATTTAGGGTATCTAACACTCCAGGAGCATCTGCTACCAATGATGCTATAGAAGTATCAACATAGTTTCTAACTTCTGTGATACGTGTTGATAATTCTGCCTGTCTAGTTGTTAAATCTGTCAATGCTGGATCAGCGGTACTGACGATATTAACGGCACCTGCGGAATCGATCACCGAAACCGATGCCGCAGGTGTTACAGTTACATCTGGCAAATTTTGTAAGTTTTTCGCTATAGGGTTAGAACGTAAGGTATTAACTGAAGTACCATCAGTTGCTATGAGTTTGTTCAAAGTCGTTGGATTATTACCAAGACTAGTTACCAGTTCTGTTAATGTTGTGATAGCCATATACTATATTTAACCGTTATAAAATAGGCATCCAAGTGTTAAGCAGATAAGGTGCTCCTTGTATGTATTTCATAGGTACTATATCCATACTGATGACTATCCTAGGTTCGTCCTGTTGCCATACATCGGTACCATGGATGTCACCTACATCTTCATATAAGGATATGGTATTGTTCTTGTTATGTTGTTGATCCACATAACCGTTGTCGAACTCATAGGTAGTCACGCTGGGTTCAGCATTGATGTAGTAAGAACAGATATATGTATGATCCAGTCCGCTGAGCTTCTTCCAGTGATAGTGTTTGGGTATGCTTTCTCCCTTGTGCTGATAGTTCAACCAACCGTGTATGTAATAGGGTTCATCATATTCACAGTTTACTTTGAAGAATGATACTATCTGAGAATACAGTTGCCTGATACCACCATAAGGAAATGTAAAGACATTATAGTAATCGTGTAGCCTGCTTGACACGGGTGCTTCAGAGAGTTGTTGTTTTAGTATATCGTCATATTTCTTTTTGGTAGGTACTTTATCAACGACATCTTCTAGAGATTTAATGACTTTGGTATTGATCCTACGGCATTCTCTTTTAAGCTGTTCTAAATCTAAGTCGAGCGATTTTATCTTGATATGATTTTCGTTCATACTGGAATCCAAGTGTTCAAAGGAAATTCCGCTCTCCAGAGATGTTGTATAGGTACGAATTCCATAGATATAGATATCCTCGGATAGTCTTGTTGCCATACATCAGTTGAATGTCTATCACCTACATCTTCGTATATCGTGAAAGTATTGTTTTTAATCGTTTGTCTTTCAACATATCCATTATCGAACTCATAGGTAGTCACGCTGGGTTCAGCATCGATATAACAGGTGGCGATATAAACGTTGTTGAGATTCCTGCTGAGATTATACCAATGATTATGCCAAGGGATAGATTGTCCTTGGGTTTGATAATTAACCCAAGCTGATAGATAATACAGATGTTGATATTCACGGACTTCTTTAAATATCCTTACGCTTTCTTGATAGACATCATATATTCCTTTGTAATAAAAAGAAAATAGATTATAGAAATCGTTTAGTTTGGTTGATACTGGTGCTTGTGCTAACTGCTCTAATTCTTTGATTTGAGATACAGTGTTTCTAGGATATGAATCGTTTTCTTCTATGTGTCCATATTCTTTGATTATCTGTTGATAGGATCTACCACAGTCTTTTTTTATCTGACTGAGATCTAGGTTTAAATCAAATATCTTGATATGATCCTTATGCATCATGGACGTCCATGTTGTGATACCCGCCATCTACGTAAATGATTTCACCTGTGATGGCGCTAGCCATATCGCTACACAAGAATGCCGCGGCATTGCCTACCTCATAGATATCTATGTTTCTTTTTAAAGGGCTGTGTTCTCTATATTGTTTCAGACTTGAATCTAGTTTTGATGATTTAGCGGTAGCGAAAGTCTTATGCGGTCCTGCTGATAAAGCATTGACTCTGGTGTTGGGTCCTAGATCCTGTGCCATGTAACGGACATTACTTTCTAGAGCCGCTTTGGCTATGCCCATGACATTGTATCCTGGTACTGCTTGATTACTGCCATGGTATGACAGTGTCAGCATCGCACTGTTTTCAGACAGTAAATGCTTGCCATACTTGGCTAGAGCCACGAAACTGTAACTGCTGACATCTAACGCTTTCTGATAATTATCTCTTGTCACGCTATCTACATAGTTACCTTGGAATGCTTCGATAGGGGCTGATGCGATGCTATGGACTATGCCATCTAATTGATTCCACTGTGTAGATATATTGTCAAACAGTTGTTCTATTTCTTCATCGATAGTGACATCACATTGGAATACCATGTCGCTGTTGAATCCGCTTGCTAGTTCTCGCACTCTATCTTTTAATCTAGGTCCTTGATAACTGAACGCTAGTTTGGCACCTTGTTCGTGCATAGCTTCGGCGATGCCGTAGGCTAGACTGCGCTCGCTGAGCAATCCTGTAATCAGTATCTTTTTGTTTGTTAATATCATATAGTAAATAGTTATATTAGCATATTATTTAAGCGAAAAAACTACAGTGATTACCATAACTGAAACAGCTGAAAAGTACATCCTCGAAACTCTAGATAGGTATGATAAACAACCTAAGCTAGTGGGTATCGGTTTATATAAAAATAAAGAAAAACAGGATCAGGTAGAGTTCATACATCATTTCGTTGGGCATCAGAATCATATCGCTGGACGTAGCCTAACAGTAGGTATTTGTATATTTCCACACGCCCTAACAGAGTTTGATGGTACTGTCATTGATTATAGTAGCAAAAAAGGTTTTTTTACTCGTAGAACTTCTTCGCGAAAACTCTAGATAACTGATAGGTCCAATCAGTCTCTCCTGGTTTGAGTGCTGTGTCTGCTTTACCAGGAAATATATGATGATTAGCGTGTAGCCCTTCACCCCAACCAAACCAACTATAGAAAGCATTGTTGCTGGGTTTGTATCCAATGTGTTGTAGATATATAGCGATAGCCACAGCCCATAAGGTAGCACCAGCAGGTATCAACCAACAGAACAATACCACCTTCCAGCTTATCAGTGACATGATGACTACGTTCGCTATCACGAAAAGATAATAGTTTTTGTGTAGCCAACCGTATCTCCTAGTAAGCTCTATGACCCTGCGAGATATCAGTGTTTCTTTATCTATCTGTAGATGCCTGTGGAAAAAATACAGCAGGCTTTTCAATCCCACGGTAGGTCCATGTGGATCTAGTTCGCAATCAGGATTCTTATGATGCATTAGGTGAGGAATAGCATAGCTCAAAGGCGAACCTAGTATGCTCATGCTTGAACACCATAGAAAGAAATATTCCATGGGTTTAGATAATTCAAAATGTTTATGGCAATAATATCTATGCATGGCTAGATTATTTCCAACAGCACAGTATAGGAAGTAGAACAAGAACGCTACTAACCACCAATACCATTCCGCGCTGGATCCGATACCCCAGAACACAGCCACAGGGAACAACAGTTGTACTATGGTTATTCCAACCTTGTTAGGTTGTATTATTTTTTCACGCAGGGTTCTCATCATTGTATTTCTTCGCGAATATCCTAGATAGTTGATATGTGAAATCAAGCTCACCACTGTTGATAGCATGATTGGTTAATCTCGAATCGTCGTGATGATGTTGATGTAGCTCATCACCTAAACCAACGAGGCTGTAATAGAAATTGTTTATCTTGCCATCGTAGTGTTGGAAATATACTCCTACGGCTACTCCCCATTGGCATAGACATACTGGAAGGAACCAACCAAATAGGAACAAGGTAGGTGATATCAGATATAAAACCACAGCCACAGCCAGCATCCATATGAGATAATAGTCATGCAGTCTGCGATATCTACCATAGAGATATAGCACATGGCGATTACGGCTTATGGTTTCTTTGACTGCGTGATGTCTATGGAAACAGAACAACCAGCTCTTGATACCAGCATCAGGACCGTGTGGATCTTTATCTGTATCGCTATGGACATGATGTGTGATATGGACTCCTGCATAACTAGCGGGTGATCCTAGTCCGCATGCCGCAGATATCATCATGAACAACCATTCTACGGGACGGCTGATTTCAAAATGCCTGTGTGTGAAATATCTATGCATCACGATGTTGTTGGCTAGCATAGCATATCCTACTAGATATATCGTAGCAGAGAACAGCCACCAACCCCAATGGGCACCTGATGTCACGGCGAAATATATCGCTACTGGTAGCAACAGTTGTAAGGCTGTGTTGATATGTGCGCCTGGTTTAAGCATCTCTGTTTGGTTGTCCTTGCCAATTAAATCTTGGTTTAAAAAGTTTCGCGAACTCGAAGGTATAATCACGTTCCTCTGAATCTAACGATGTATCTGGTGCTGATGGGAAGTCATGATGGTTCTTGTGATGCGCTTCATACCATAGCAGATACTTATTATATTTACAGCCGTTGTTGGGTTTGAAACTCCAGTGCTGTGTTATCACCGCTCCTGCTACACCTATGCAGGATATTGATGCTGGTATCCACCACGCGAACAAGAACAGGGTAGGTGATATCAGATACATCACATAGGCATTTACTGCAACGAAAGGAATATAGTATTTGTGTAGCCAACCGTACTTACGTGATAATGCTACGATACCTCTAGCATTGATAGGTGTTTCTTTGATGTTGATACCGCCGTGCCATACGGGGAAGATGCTTTTCAATCCACGCACAGGACCGTGTGGATCTTTATCTGTGTCTGGATACTTATGATGTACCAAATGTGTCATAGCATAAGATATAGGATTGCCTAGTCCGCTCATAGAACCACACCATAGGAAGAAATACTCTACGGGCTTAGAAACTTCAAAATGTCCGTGTGTGAAATATCTGTGTAAGGCGATGTTGTTACCTATCAGGCTATAGACTACGATGTAGAAGAACAGAGATGTAGCCCACCAGTACCACTCTGCTCCCCATCCTTGATAGATAGCGATAGGTAAGGATAGCTGTAGCAACGAAGTGCTCCATCCTGATGCCTGCATCCATTTAGTCCAATCAAGTGTCATGTCTATATTTACGTGCGAATAGTTTGCTTAATAAAAATGTGTAATCTATCTGTCCTTGCTCACGTGCATTGTTAGCATAACCTGGATAGTCGTGATGATTCTTGTGTAATCCTTCCCAAGTAGGAAACAACCAATGCCAGCGATAGTTGCGGGCAGTTTCTCTGTGCTGGAAATACACTGCCAGAGCTATCTCTAACATAGCCAGTGTGACAGGTATCCACCATAGGAACAAGAACAGTTCGTATGATATGAGATACAGCGTCACAGGATACGCTACTATCCATATTAAGTTGTAGTCGTGCATCCATCCGTATCTGCGATGTAGTTGTATCACACGTTTGCCTATATAAGGCTTAATAGTTGTTTCGTCAAACCATACGTGTTTGTAGAAAGGTAAGTCTCTCCATGTCCAATCAGGTCCGCTTTCAGGATACTTGTGATGTGTGATATGTAGGATAGCGTAGCTCACCGGAGAGCCTAGGCACAGTGTCAGGGTCAGGAATCCAAATATCAACTCACCTACGGGTCCTATGGTAAATTCATCGTGTGTGTAATATCTATGTAGGGCTAGGTTATTGCCTATCACGGTATAGGCTAGGAACATCACGATGCTCACCAACCACCATATCCACGATGCGCCAGATGTTATTCCAAAGTACAGGGCTATGGGCAAGGTGAATTGTATGCCAGTCATGACATACTCGTTGGGTTCTAATATTTTAATTTTTCTAGTTTCCATTCTCTAGCAAACAATCTACAGCATTGATAAGTCCAGTCTATCTCACCTGGGCGAGTAGCGTGATCCCCTAGAGTTGGATACATGTGATGTACTTCATGTAGGTATTCTCTATGTGGGTATAACCAGATATTGATGTTACCATGGTTAGTAGGCTTCGCTGATTTTGTCTTGAAGTCCCAGTGTGAGAAGTATGTTGAATAGGCTATCTCCCAGATGTTTAGGCATACTGGAATGAACCATGCGAACAAGAATAATTCATAACTGATGAGATACATCACTGCGGCTATCAACAGTATCAAGGGCCAATAGGTTTGATGCATCCACCAATAGTTTTTAAGTTGTATCAGCCTGCGTGTGAAGACTGGTGACTCACGTAGATCCCAATCCGTCTGCCAATATACGTAGAAGAAACTCTTCAACCCTCTGGCAGGTCCATGTGGGTCTTTATCAGTGTCTGGGTACTTGTGATGTATTAGATGCATCATAGCATAGCTGGCTGGTGATCCTGAACAGCTCATCAATCCAAAGAATCCTAGTATGATTTCTCCTAGCCAGTTAGTGGTGAATTGATTATGGCTGTAATATCTGTGTAGGGCTACACCATGTCCAATCACCCTATACCCAAAGAACATCAGAGCGGCTACTATCCACCACGCCCAAGATGCTCCTGATGTTACGCCCATGTAGATGGCTACAGGTGTCAATAACTGCATCAGGGTAGGTATATATTTGTTTGGTTTAATCAGCTCTATCATATCTCTCTAATACCACGGAGGCATTACGTCCTCCGAATCCAAAACTATTCTTAACAGCGTATTTAACATCTATCTTGGTGGCTGATTGGGGTAGCTGTAACCGTCCATCGCCTATGGGATTTTTGAGGTTACCATTGCCTGGAGTTTCACCTGTACGCATGGTTTCTAACGTGTAGAGAACTTCTATCAATCCTGCTGATGACATACAGTGTCCTATCTGTCCTTTGTTTGAAACCACGGTAGCGTGTGGTATTAAATCAGCGATAGCATCATGCTCTATGGTATCACCTATGGGTGTTCCTGTAGCGTGTGCATTGACATACTGGACATCGTTGAAACTTATGCCTGCCCTGCGCACAGCCTGGGTCATGCAATCACGAGCACCTTCACCTGCTGGGTCAGGGCTGGTATCGCTGTCAAAGAACGTGGATGAACCGTGTGATTTTATGATGCCATATATGGTTGCTCCACGTGCTAATGCTTTGTCCATGGGCTCTACTATGAACGTGCAGGCACCTTCACCCATGACGAATCCATCCCTGTTAGCATCAAAGGGTGCTGAAACACCACTAGGGCTAAGGGCACCCAGGCTTTGGAACCAATAGACATATATGGGTTCAAACATCCTATCGCTGGACCCTACAACCATAGCGTCTAGTTCTGGGTATGCCTTTAGGGTATTCACTGCTGTTTCTAAGGCTGTGAGCCCTGTGGTACAAGCAGAGTCCATAGAAGTGTTAGGTCCTTGGTACCCATAGATAGCACTTATCTGTGCGGCGGGGAAGTCTAAGCCAATGTTGAGACACTTCTTAGGGGAGTACTTAGTTTTGCCTGAGTTGATGGCTGAGAACAAGCCTAGCCTAATCTCTGTGCCAGCACCAAAGGTATTGAAGATGACCCCTACGTTCTTGCTGTCTATACCTGACTCCGCGACTGCTTGTTCTACTGTCAATAATCCTGTGCGTGTATTGGGATCCCAATGTGTCCAATAACGGCTGAACTTGTCTAGGCACTCATCTGCTTCTGGGCTAGGGCTGACACCACCAACGTTGGTACGTAGATTAGAGTAGGTAGTAGGGAATCTATCTGGATCATCTTCAGGCCATGTCACTGCTTGTATAGTTGTTCCGCCATCTAACACTCCTTGCCAACTAGTCGCGACATCTTTGCCTAGCCCATTATAGATGCCACGTCCGGTTATGACATAATCCATTATTTTAAGCCCATCTTCTCATCTATGTTCATGCGTTCTGAAGTGACTATGATGATTACTGATCCTTTGTTTAGTTGTACCTGTACTGTGTTACCTGGTAAAATCTTTGCGAACTGTCCTGTGTCGATCCTTTTATCATTTGCTAAAATATAACTCTGTACGCAGACTACAGTTTTACGCTTTTCTTCTGCTGTCACTATTAACGATTCTTTTTCAGAGCCCTTGACTACTTCAAATTCTAGTTTTCTTTCTTCTGGAATAGGGTTAAACAATACCTGTAACATGCCAGTATCTTCTGTGGTTGTCCTTACCCAGACACCTCTGCCATCGTGGCCATATGGACCGAACACCCCTGCTTCTTCTGGAGTTTTTAGTAGATATAGATTACCTTTTTTAAGTTCTTGTACATATCCTGGAGCACCGGAGTTATCTGATGTAGGACGTGATTCCGCCTGTCCTTCACCATCTACCACATAACTGGCCACATGATAGTGCCCTGTTCCATCGTTGATATAGGTATAATCTGTATATGGCTCACAGTAGGTAGTACAGAATCCAAATTCTCCTACCTTAGCGAAAGTATTAATTGGCATAAAAAACCCCGTGTTATTTTAGATATTTAACACAGGGCTCTTATAAACTAAAGAGGAATTGGTTAGCTAACCGTTACTACAACAGCCAGAGAGTTGGTTGGAACTGTAACTGTGTATGTTTCTCCTGGATGTACTGTGCCATATCGATGTGCTACTACATTCTTATCACCGATAGTTATCGGACCATTCACGCAGACTACATATTTGTCAGCTTCACTGGAGTTATTAACTGTGTGCGTACCTGCTGTTAGTTTCTCGAAAGCTAGTGTGTTTGTGATAGGCAATGGGTTGAAAAATACCACAGCTAAGCCGTTTGATCCTGCTTCTAGGCAGTGGTATTTTTCATAGTTAGCACTAACATCATGGAAAGATCCTGGTGCCGGAAGAGCTGTAGAAGTTTCTGCACCGTCTTCGGTATCTCTAACGTGATAGTCACCTGATCCGTGCACCACTAGTAGGCTCTGTGCGTAGTACCCATCATTAGCATTTAACAGTGGGTGTCCATGTTCGTATGGGCCTACATACATCGGCATATACACGAAACCATTTGCTATATATGAATTGTATGCTATCATAGCTGTACCTCCGGATTAACTTGAGCTGGGGGTAACTGTGTTTCGTGTGGTGCACCAAACGTAGGAATATCCATGCTGGTCTCAAAACCTACCCATCCTGTGTATATGATTTCCTGTGAATGCTTTTCTGATTGATCTCTGTTCCAGCAAAGCATAACTAGGGTATCTTTGATACCTGATAAGAAATCATCTAAATTCTTATAGCCCATCAGTCTCGGATTGAATGCTTGTGGTTCGTAGTCTTCTATGTCTTTGAGACTGTTCTGTGACTTGAATTTCACGAACACTAGCTCTCCGTTTTGGGCTGTGATCTTGACAGTTAATGTCAATATATCAACTTTACTTACTCTTTCAGCCATTTGTTTTTCCTCTTACATCTAATTAGTTGTATTGTATTTAACCTAAACTAGATATCTTCCGAAGTAGTATGATGTCATAAACTCGATGTTTTTCTTCTGATCTAATCGTATGTTATTGCTGAACTTATGATTAGGACGATCTTCGTACTTTAATTCACCGAAGAACTCGTGCTTGTGTATCTTACCAGGAATGTCTCGGACTATGAATCCTCTAGGGGACATAGCACCAAAATTGTTATAGATAGCACCTATGGTAGCCCAGTCTAGTATGTACCCATTTACAGTGACCACACAGTGGGTATCGACTACTCCTTCGTGTGTGATCTGCATGGGCCAGCCTACCCTAGTGCGCCATCCTCTCCGAACATTGGTATAGCTCATCTTGACCTGCTTGACGTGGGCTGGTAAGCCATGATATCTCAGTATCTTCTTCAACAGATAGCTCATAAAGAAACACTTGTGTCCGTGATCATGTATGAAGTTGATAGAATAGAAACGTAAGTATACCTCTAGTATCCTGGGGTCTATTTCCTCCCTGTCTATGTCATTGCCTAAAAACAGGCTGAGATCCTGAGGATCGTACATATGGGGGTTGCTAAAATCTTCTAATTTATTGTAGCTGTGATTATACCCATCATGCCCTTGATGGAATTCGCTGTTGTCATCAAGAACAGCGTTGTTATTAGTATCCACGCCAAAATCGTTATGCATTGACGCTTCTCCTTTCAAAAAAGTTACAGTGAAGACCACTGCGATGATATTTATATATCTAGAACTTGAACAGCTCTAATCTGGTTTCTGGATGCAGGGCGGAATTGAGGAATTTTTGTAGGTGATAGAACCAGTTGCCCAGCTGTATCATGCGATCATCCTCTGTGAGATCGCCTACCGTATAGTATGATGATATGCCCAAGCTGGCATAGTAGTCTAGATCAAGCCCACGGCGGTGTCCGTATTTGGGTAATAGTCCTGTGAAGAACAGGCATTGATCAGCATATTCTCTGATCTCTCTAGCTGTGGTCTTGGCATCATATAGCTGTAGATATCTCTCACCAAAGCTGGGTTCAGGTATTATGGTGGTCTGGCGTATGCGTGCTGTCAGTAGATCAACCAGATAGTATTCCAGGGCTTCTGGTGCTAGAAAGCCTACTCGTTCAGCATGTTCATGTACATGCTCTGCGATTATGTCTCGCGGTGTCATGAAAATATTTATTGACTTTTGATAAAATCTCCTGTATAATAGCTATTATATGATCATAGAACTATTATTTGTGGCCTCCTTGGATATAGATCCAGGATACGATGACAACGTAGCTAAAGCTAGGTATCTGCAGGATCTAGTCAATACGGCTATAGACTACAATCGCTTCGATATGGCCTGCGAAGGACAGAATCTGATCACGCACTATATGGCCGAAGCGGGTCGTCCTATAACTGATAAGATGGTACAAGAAAGCAGAGAGCTAGCCCAACATCTATGTCGCATAGCCGAGGACCTTAAACTATGATAGACTTCGTGTTAGGTGCGGCCGCTATAGGAGTCACCGTAGAGTACATAGCGCCCTGGATAGTGGAACAGCAGATACGCCTAGAACAGTATCTAGAACAGCGAGAGCTAGAACAAGAGCTAGACTACGAGATACAGCGTTCAGGCGACCTAGTACTGCCCACAGTGATAGTGATACCTTTGGGTGAAGAAACACCCCCTAGACAACGTATAATAATACCAGGAGATCCCGATGCTGAATAAGATAGAACCATATATGAGATTCACGGGCAAGGCCACCCGAAGAGAATACTGGTCAGTGATGCTGTACAGTAGCCTAGCGCTGGTGCTGTGGTTCTTCCTAGTCACCCTGTTCGGAGCACCTTTGTTCTTGATCATCGTAGCTATGATACCCGTGATAGTGATGCAGTGGGCTACTATAACAAGGAGACAGTGTGACATGGGGCTATCTTGGTGGTGGCTAGCATTGATCTTCGTGCCCTACATAGGCATGCTATGGTGGCTGTTGCTGGGCATATTACCTGGAGGAATGTTCAGTGGCCAAGGACGATAAACCGCAGTCAGTGGATCGCATAATGCGACAGATGCGCGAAGAGAACCCAGAGCTCTCTGATCAAGAGTTCCAAGAGCTCTACGACGGTATCATGCTGATGGGCGCTATAGCATATCAAAAGACGCAGGAAGGCAAGATATTCATAACAGATGACCCCAATCGCACACACTAAGGATATGATGTATAGCCAATTCCATAGCCAATATGCTGGCCAAACACGCCAAGGCATGAGTCACTGGCTGATCGAAGATCAGCGCGGAGCGCAAAAAATTTCAAAGGGATTTAAATACATTATATGCTAACATATCCCATATACTTAGAAAGCTGGCTTAGTAGCGATCTCCTGCTGGCCGCGAATATAATCCTAGCCAACATCATCTTAGTGGAGTATTCCTTATGGCGTTACAAGAACAGTTAGACTGGCTAAGCAACACATCGACAACAGTGATAACCACAGTAAGCACACGCATAGATACCTTTTATCTACTAGTAACAACCAGTGAACCTGCCGCAGTGGCTTTCTTAGCTGGCATACTAGTACTATACTTTACAGTAGCTATAACAGTGCTAGTGGATCAAGCTCGAGATGCTTATAAGCGTATGCCAAAATAAGGGTAAGGGCATGCGGGCCGCAGAGGACTTAATATAACATGTACACCATATACTACTTACAGCACTGGGAATCGGATCGTAGATTACGCCCGTATAAGACCCTAGCAGGGGCTCGTATAGCGTCGAGACTGCGTAACCAACACTTGGGATTCAAACATAGAGAGGATCGTATAGTGGAGGGTGGACTAGAGTATGAACTGTATCGTGTAGATGGGAATCAAGTACGTGGTACTTACTGTATAGAGTGGGCTAGAGTCAAGACGGTAAAAGGACTATTT
>Ga0222715_10002504_pt1 | contig 16772 bp, 9 predicted proteins | sample C33_9DmetaG_FD_165056 | JGI IMG/M metagenome (GOLD analysis project Ga0222715, IMG submission 165056) | Estuarine water microbial communities from San Francisco Bay, California, United States - C33_9D | ecosystem: Environmental > Aquatic > Marine > Unclassified | place: USA: California... | reverse complement strand
AGGGGAACCTAAATCGGAACTGTCGGGGGCCCCTCCTACTCCGGGGCCGCTCGTCTCAGAAGACGAAGAACTGTCGGGGGCCCCTCCTACTCCGGGGCCGCTCGTCTCAGAAGACGAAGACGAAGACGAAGAAGAAAAAGAACCCAAGGAGTCACTCAAAGAACCTATCCCCACGGCGTCCATCGCCGCAGAGCCTAGTCCTGCGTTGTTGCTGCTAATACCCAAAGTGTTGCCGAAAGTGTCTGTCGCGACACTTGGTCCAAAGGCCTCCTCGACAGCGTAGTTTGCCAACGCGCCCAAGCCTAACCCGAGGGGCCCACCAAGAACCGTACCCACTGCCATGGAAACAGGTGACCCCAAAACCGTGTTTACAGCCATGTCAAAAAGGCTGGTCTCTTCGGGCATTCCGTACTCTTTTGCGTAAGCAAAGTTCTTCGACGGATCAAACTCCGGCGGCCCTAATACCGCGTCCCGTATTGAGCCAAAAACCCCCGGTTCTTCGGCCATCGCAGGCCCGAAGCCGTAACCAAGGGACGCAGGTCCCTCAACCCCCGGTCCGCCGTATCCGGGGGAGGCGTCTATTCCGGGAGAACCTAAGTCGCCTTCGACCCCGGGGCCGCCGTATCCGGGGGAGACATCACCAAAACCACCACCAAAACCACCACTAGGACCACCACTAGGACCACCACTAGGACCACCACCTAATCCATCATTTCCCGGTCCTGTTCCTGAATCCATAGAGTCTGCATCATCAGCACTGCCACTAGGACCACCACTAGGACCACCACCTAATCCATCATTTCCCGGCCCTGTTCCTGAATCCATAGAGTCTGCATCATCAGCACCGCCGTCACCGCCATCGCCGCCGTCTCCGTCAAAGCACCAGCGGTATTTGTTCTCCCAGAAATCACTGTCAAACTGGTCGTAAAAACCCCTGCCGTGAACAAGGGCTCCCAGACTGTCAGACCACGGACCTTTTTCAAGCAGCATGAGAACTCTTTTCCTTCTTCCGCTGCTCCACCTTACTTACCACACCCGGAATCCAACGGGGGTGACCGCCTTTGGCGGAGCGTCGCATCCAAGCACCGTCTTTGTCATAGGTATGGTAGTAACGGTCACTCAGTTCTTCCTGAACCTTACGGGATATAGAAGCACCGTTTCTAAAGGGAGCTATCAGGTCAACAATCCAAAGCGTACCCTCGCTCGGGCCTTTAGACCAATCTTCCGGTTGTATACTGCGAGTACGCTCCAAAAATTTAACCTGTTGCTCGTCGTCAAAGAAGATGTGCGAAAACAAGCCTTCCGCTACGCCTAGCTCCGAGTAGAAAACTTTCATCTTGCCTTGCTGCAAGGGAGCCGCAATAAGTCTCGGAATAACCTCCAAAGACCACCGACGGTGGTGCTTGGACTGACAAAACAGACTTATAGCGTCACAAAACTCTTTTCGTTGTGCGTACATCAGCCCATCATAGAGGCAATTCCACCGCTCATCAAATCCCTGTCTTCAGGGAAGGCAGCGGCCATGCGCTGGCGCATTTCCGGGTTTGACTGGCCCGCGGGCCGCGGAGCGTTGGCCGGGGCTTGTGCGGGTTGTGCCGCTTGAGCGATCTGCTCCAAGAACGGTGCGGGCTTCGGGGCCTGCGCCACCTGTCGGTTTGGATCGCGCGAGAACCGCGGGCCGTAGAGGGAGGCCTGCGGCTTTACGAGCGCAGGGTTTTCCTCTTCTACGCTTCGCGGAACCGGAGGAAGGACAGGCCTCGCGGGGTCCATCTCTGTTTCTTCAGAACCCGGTGACATACTGTAGGCCGCGGCGCGACGTGGAGGCGTGATAAGAATGTCGCCAAACTTATCTTTGAAATAGTTGAGTGTGGCGTCACCCGCACCCTTACCTGAAGCCTCGGCCCGAAGACCCTGAAGAATGCGAGCAGCGTCCCGCGGGTTCTGCAACAGGCTAAACAGGCGGTCTTGGAGCGCCGCGGCCTTAGCGTCAATTAACACTCCCCTAGAAACGTCCGCGACAATCCCGGGAACTTGAATAGAGCCTGTGTTACCCATACCCGGGATTTTTGACATAAGAGTAGACATCTTGGACCCTATCGCGGCTCCAAAAATACCCGCCATGGCGCTCTTTAAGCGGTCCTTGCCAAGAAGCTTTTGTGACACGTCTTTCCCTAAAACTTCCGCTTCTAGGTCGGAAAGTGCTTTCAAGCTTACTTTGAGGGTTTTCATTTCTTCAGGAGAAGCTAACCGATTGCGGACCATCCAGTCGGCAATCGAAGGCATCTTCGTAAGTTTTTGTGAACCACGCGTCGGCGGATCGTTTAAAAGCTGCGAAAACTTAGCCCAGTCTACTTGCTGGCTACCCCCTGCGTTTGCGGGGAGCGATTTGTTTTTCAAAATGTCAAACATCAGCGCCTTTAGACCTTCTCGTGAGGCCTCGACTAACCTTTCTGCCGCCTGTGCCGCTTGCTCGGGGGACAGGTCGTCGCCAAAGTCTTGGGTGATGTCGTCAAACAGACGCGGGAAATAATTCGATTCTTTTAACCCTTGAACAAGACCTACCGGGTCTTGTGCAGCCTTCTCCTGAATGCGCCGGATAGGCGTCAGAAGACTGTCGTAAACTGACTTCAAGTCTCGGGTCTTACCACCTTCAAGACCTTTAGTGACAATGTTTATGAAGCCGTCCCCAACTTCTTCGCCGGACAACGTCCACCACAGGTTTTGAGCTTCTGCCCTTTTCAACTCGCCTTCACTGCGCTGGAGAATACCTTGAAGGTTTAAATTAAACATTTTGGAATCAGGGCTTCTTTGATTAAGCGCTGCTTCCGCTTCTGCAATTTCTTCAAGTCCGCGCTTTAGCTCCGGGACAAGATCAAGGGGGCGCGGATTTGCGGGGTCAACCGCTTGACCCTTTGGTGTCGCCAAACGACGTAACAACTCAGCGGCATCCGTGGTTGAGGTGGGCATCTCCATCACTTGACCGTCAGGGAGAACCACGGTCCGCGGATCGCCGCCCCCGACACCTTTAGACGAAGCAACAGCAGCGTCCAGCGCGTCACCAAACGCCGCGGAGGTGCTTGGAGGGGGGTATTCTGGATATACAAGGTCCGCGGTAATTTTTGTTTTAAATTTTTGCAGGTCTGGGGCGTTGGGTACGGGCGTGTTTATCGGGTCTTCTGCAAAACGCGCCGCCTGCTGGAGAAGTTTAATTTTTGGGCCACCTTTAGAGGAGTTTGATGCAAGGGCATCAATTAACGCCGTTTCCCAATCCTCGTCCCCAACGTCCGTCTTTTTAACCATCGCTTTCCAAACACCACCCCGGAAAATCTTAGACCTCGCGGCGACGTATGAACTAGCCACAGACAACGCCGATACGATCTCGGCAGATTTCTCGTCTGAAATGTCTCGCCTAGCCGACAAGTCATTCATCTGATCTTTAAGTTCTTGTTTTAACTCAAGAGCCAATCGACGTTCTCCCGGCGGGGTCGTTGGGCTCCGGGCAAGGTCCCCCAGTTGAGACTGCAAGCCGTTTAGTTCCTCAAACGACATTTCCCCCATGTCCCCGTAATTCCCCTGTGCCGGGTTCACGGGCGTCATGTTGCGAAGTTCGTCCTCTCTTCTACGGATATTATCGGCAACTCTTTTCAACAGAGGGGCAAGCTCTTCTGCGGCGTCCCCCACGGGATACCGTACCCTCTCCAAAGCACCAACCAAAGTCGGGGGGCTGTCTAAGTCAAACAAGATATTGTGTTCGGGGACGCGGTCGTAAAGCTTTTTCGCTGTTTTTCTTGTGGCTTCAAGATAAGGTTTCAAGAAGTTATCAACAAGAGACGTAGCCAACTCTTCGGAATTACCTCCTGAACCCTTAACCTGTTTATATGCGGAAGTGACCCGGTTGACCCCGTCAACCACACCTTTCGAAATATCAGCCTCGGCGATCATTCTTGCAAGGGAGGACCCGAACAGGTAGCCCTCCTCCGTGCCGTCCGCAAACGAAAGCCGCATCATTTCCAAAAGACCGATTTTTATAGCGTCTTTGGCTTCCTCACCCTCTTCTGTAAAATCTTTTCCAAGAGCTTCCAGCATCCGCCGGACGTCGCCGAGTCCCTTGAAACGGGGGTCAAACAAAGGTACTTTGGTCCCTTCCCCGAGTTCTTTTATAAGCGTGTCAAGGTCTTCTGGTTTTATATCTCGGGCTTTCAATGCTTCCATCAGGAATTTGCCCGCTTGCATGTCTCGACGCTCTCGGACAGCCCCCAGTATACCGGTGACGCTGTCGCGCAGGTTTGGTTTCGCACGTCCGGCGTCATCTGCGGATGCCTGTGCAAGACTTTTTCGGTACTGGTTAAGGTCCCCAAGCGCGCCCAGAGCAAAGCGTCCAGCAAGCCCTTGAATACTCAGGGCCCCTACTAATGGAACACCCGCCTCCGCCACTAGTTGCCCCGCGTCCGAACCGGGGGCGTTCGTCTCTTGAACACCTCTTGCAATAGTGGCTGCGGTCGCCATCGCCCCTTCGCCTGCAACAAAAGAAACAGGCTTTTCCGCGGCTCGTTTACCCACACTCCCAACCAGCTTTTCAAAAGCAGCGACCGTCTCGTCGCCTCTTTTACGGAGGTTTGGCCCAACCTGCTCGGACAGTTCCTTAGCCCTATCTACGATAGCGGCGGAGGTTAGGTTAATGCCCTTTTTCCCTATGGTGCGAACCATCCCGGCCCCCTCTATTCCCGCCATAGCGGTTTCGGCCATCTTCTGTTTTTTGCGGTCGAAAGGGTTTACAGGGTCGAGCGCTCCAAAAAGCTCTTCTTCCAGTTCCTTAACGGCTTCTTTCCCGTAAATAGCGCCCCCCAATGTTCCTGCAATGGGGAGGACAATTCGTAGCCCCGGGCCTACGTAGGGAATCGGGGGTACAAGCCGCGCTGCCGCGGCACTGGTCTTACCTCCGAAGTACGCGCCGCCTATAGTGCCCACGGCCCCGGGAAACTGGTCGGCCAGCGACTGCAAAAAACTGCGGTCTTTCGCGTTAGAAAACTTGTTGAGTATCTCTCGGTCCGACATCCGGCGCTCTTCGGGCGACAAATCACGCGTTTCTGGGTTCCTGTCAAAGTACGGGGCCGTTCCGTCCCTTAGCCCTTCATACGATATTACATCCCCTCCAGCCCTGTTGCCCATCTCAGTGGCAAGTTGAGCGGCCAAGACAACCGGCGCGGAACTTTTAAACTCCCGGAAAGTGTTTTCAATTTCGCCTTTCGCAAAAACATAGGGCTCAAACGCCGGTAACGGCGGAGGAGGGGGCTCCATGCCCGCGGCATCTAACTTGACAAACCCGGGGTCCATAAGATCGACCGCGGCGTCGGATAACGGTACGTCCTGCTCTTCCGGCCCACGCCCAACGCGGACAATAAGCGCTCCGTCTTCTGAGACAACATTTCCAGCGTCGTTAGAATATGCGGGAGAGGAGGACTGACCCTCGGGTGCCGCTTCGAGGTTGTTTTGCTGTAACCACTCGTTTACGTCAACCATGCCTTTACTCGCTCTCGACGTTCTGTTTTGTTTTTACGTACTTACTGATAGCGGACCAGTCTTTGATGGACTCTTGGGCTGCATAAATACCCGCTTGTAGCGTCTGTTTGGTTGCGCGTTCCGTTAAAGGAAGCAAAAGCGTTGCTTTAGCCTTATCCATATTTGCTCTTAAAATGCCAACAAGTGCATCCGCTTTAGAAGCGTAGGCCGTGGCGTCCCCAGCGCGAGCTATTCTCGGTATTAACTTCTTCATTTCCGCTTGGAATAAAAGCGGGGGCTTTCCGCTTGGGTGCATGTTAAGGAGCGCGATTAAGGTACTGCCTTCCAGCATCTGTCCCGTGTCTTTACCCATCTGCGTACCTTCCGCCACGGTGTAACCAATAGTCCCAAAGACTTTGTTGCCAAGGTTTTTAAGCGCACCGCCCGTAGCCGTAGCGGCATAAATGTTGTCAAGCAACGCGGCCTTCGTCACACCCAAGCCCTTAGCGTGGGAATCTAAGAAAGTAGGAATCTGGATGTTGTTTGCGGCGTCCGCGCTGCCGGAAGTTACCAAACGAGCTTTGATAGCCGCTAAGACTGAAGGGTCAACGTCACCGGCGGCCTTATGCCGTTGCAGGACTTTAAGCTCCGTTTCTTGGGGGAGACGGCCCGCAGTTGTGAGTCTGTAACTAGAGGTGGCGTCGTCCCACACCATTTTCCCCCGGTACATGTTTACCAGTGAGGAGTTTATCATTCGCGACAAACTGGGGGATAGCTGGTTCGCTGAAAACAGGTCAAGGTTTGTAAACTCACGGGATTGACCGTTTGGTGCGGTGACCTTTTGTGTCTGCTCCAACATAACAGGAAGATATTTACTGGGGTTGCCCACCATATTAGCCGCGGTTTCCAGCTTCGCTGCGCTTGCCTGAAGAACGGTTTTCTGCTCTAGGAGATCAACTCTTCTTTTCTCAAGGGCGATCTTGTCCTGCTCGTTCGCCGTTTTGAGGTCTCTTTCAATTTCGTCAGCAGCTAACTGGTTATCTTGAATGGCGAGAGCGTGTTGCTCCCGCGCAAGCTGGATTTTGTCTTCCTGTTCATATCTTGCAAGCTGGATTTTGTCTTCCTGTTCAAACTTATTTTTTTGGAGGCCCAAGTCATGGACACCCTTTACACCCAATTGCTCAAGCACCCGTTCCGCCTTCGCTTCATCGCGGCCCGAAGTCAAATTCGAATCAAGTCTTTTGAGGTTGGCGTCAATATCCGCTTGCATAGCTTTTAATTGCGACTGCGAATATAGGTCGCGCTTGTCGTTTAGTTCGTCTCTCGCCAGCCGTAGGTTGCTTTTTAGCCTCTCCATCTCGATCTCTTGCGCGGCCTTACTCTCAAACATTCCGCTGTCGTACTTAAACTTGTTTGTTTGCTCAAGAAGGCTTTGAGCGCCTTTTGCGGCGTCCTGTGCGAGCGTGTACCTGAAATCCCTGTCCGCGGTCAGTGCTTTTTCAGATGCCGCCAAAGCGGCAAGATTTCGAGCGTCTTTACCTTGCCTGTTAGCCGCGAGTATTTTTGCCTGACCACCGGGGATGTCCGCGTCGGTCAAAGCTTTTGCAAACTTAGCAAAAACGGAATTTCTGCTGCCATCCGACGCAAACTTAGCGAAGCCTTGGGCCGCACGGTTTAAAGCGTCTATCTGAAGCTCTGTTTTTGTCGAAGCCTCCGACTTCCCGAGCAGTCGGTCGTATATAGCTTGGCGGGCGGTAAGTTCCTCGCCCAGCGAAGTCGGCTTCATTATACCGGAAGCCGGTCTTCCTGTTCCGCTAGTCGAACTCTTCGTTGATTGCGAAGACGAAACCACGGGCGGTGCCGCAACCGCCGCGGGGGTCGGGACCTTCTGGCGTGTAAGCGGGGGATTGACGGGCACGCGTACCCCAGACAGAACGTTTGATCCCAGAGCCGGGTCTCCGGAACGCTCTCGGGAAAGCTGCTCGGGGGTCGGAAGGAAAAAATCTTCCTCCGAGACACCGCCACCGTTATCAAAGCGGAGGACTACCCCGCCTTGGTTAAAATTTACGGGGGGCACTCCCCCTTCCGGTTCGGGCGGACCGCCCGCCATAGACATAATGCCACCAGTCATTTCACCCGTGACAGGGACGTTCATAGCTTCCTGCGCCATCGGGCCAATTCCGCCCGTGTCCATCGGGCCAATTCCGCCCGTGTCCATCGGGCCAATTCCGCCCGTGTCCATTGAAGCCATCATTAGAACTGGCTGCACAAGCGTCAGAACCGATTCCGGGGTCTGCGCCGCGTCTTCCGGGCCAACCATCTCGCCAAGCTCCATACGTCGCTCTTCTACCGTGGCCTGATCTCCGCGGACCATATTCATCATCTGTTCTGCGTTTTCCGCAGTCTCTGGATCACCAAAGTTCTGCGCCGCACCCTGAATAATCTGAGCAATCTGCGGATCAATCTGCGACGCAATGCCTTCCGTGGTAGCCGGTCCAAGGTCCGCGGGCGGCGGAGCGCCCATCGCGGCCATCGGATCGCCACCCATCATTCCAGCCATCGGGTCAGCGCCCATCTGATCCATGGCCGCGGCCATCGGCTCGCCGCCCCTCGCCATCGGGATGCCGGGTAGAGCGGCAGGGGGCGGGGGCGGGGGAGGACGCATACCAAAGCTTTCCTGTTCCTGACGTTCACGATCTTGGTTACGCTGCATACGACCAAGCGTGTCCAAATCTTCCTGACTCAGCGGAGCGTTGTTTTGTGCGCCATATCCCGGGTCAACACCGTCCGGTCCGGGCGGGATAAACTCCTGCGTAACCCCACCTTGCGGCGGGTCCACGGGTGTCATCATCTGACCCATGCCAGCGTTTGCCGCCATCAAAGATGCACCAGCCCCCTCGGCAGAAGACTGCGGCCCTAAGCGCTGCGAAAGGACCTGTGAAATAGCTTTATCAAACTGCGGGAACATCTGAGCGATGTCCGAAAGGTCGCGGCGGTTTTCTTGCACGTACCGAAGTACATCTGCGTTTGAACCGCGCATCGCCTCGTAAAGACCGTTTACAATGGCCTGAACGTCCGAGGGGACCGCGCCGCCGTTAGCAAACATCTGCCGGGCCATAAGGTCTCTGTTCATCATCCGAATAATCCTGCTTTATTTGCTGCTGCCGCGGTAGAGCCGATAGCGCCAATACTACCGACAACCTGCTGGAAGGGTGACGCCGTAGGGGTAGAAGCACCCGTCAGGCTCATCTGCGTAGAGGGCGCACCTTTGTATATATCACTCAAGAAGCCAAGACGCTGGTACGGTTCGTACGCTTCTTCAATCTGACTGCGGCGTTCCGCGTCGAGCGTCATCTGGTTCAGCATACGGTCACGCTCGCCAAGATCAAAGCCAAACTGCGTATCAGCCTGATTAAGTTTCTGCTGCGTTTCACCAAGAGCCGCCTGACGGATACCAAGATTACTGAGAGCCTCGCCCTGCGCGATACCAAGCTGACCAAGCGTCTGACCACCCTGTAGACCAAGTGAACCTATGCCTTGGCCCGCAGCTATCTGGCGCTGGCGCTCTGCCGCTGCCTGCTGGGAAGCTTGACTAAAGTTAGCCGCCTGCGCCTGTGCAAGAGCCGTGGCGCGATTGCGGTTTATCTCCTGTAGGGCAACCTCGCCCCGTGATCCGCCAAAAGCGCCCTGACCGACAGCCTGACCGGCGGCGTTATTGAAAGCTATGTCATAAGAACGGTTAATCTCGTCTGATACAGCTTGCTGGAACGGGTTCATGTAACCCGCAAGCTGTTCAGCGGTAAAGCCCTGAGCGCCTTGGCCCATCATGGCCTGACCGCTGCCAATGCCACCGGTTATGGACGGGGTCGCAGCTTGAAGCGCGCCCTGAACAGGTGTAGCTGCCTGACCCATTAGCTGGGAGCCTGCCGCTATGTAAGGTTCAAAACCTCCAATACCTGCTTCGCCCCGGCCCTGCGCTACCCTCTGAAGGTCCGTAAGTCCTGCGACCTGATAGTCAGCAAGGTCAACAGGTGTAGCCGAAAGTTCTTGCGCGTCCCGGAGGAGCGCAATTTTAATGGCTTCAATGTCCGGGGCTTCGCGGACAACCTGTTCTGTGATTGTGGGTTCCGCCATTAGGCCATCCTTCTTCCGCGAGTCTCAAGGTTTCGCATAACCGAATACATGTTGTTTATGCCTCCCTCAAGGCTTCCGTCAGGGCTCGCTCCGCGGACCGCGTTTGTCGTAAAGATAAACTCGCCCGGCATAACAAGGGCTCGGACACTGTCTTTCCCCGGTACTCCCTCGTCAGGCATTATACCACCAGTGCGGCGCGGAAACACCTCTCCGCCGTCCGCGGCGGCAAATATACCCGGGAACCGTCGGCGGAGGTCTTCATTGATTGCAGGGTTGACGCGTGTTTGCCGGTTGGCAAACGTAAGGGGCTTCAACGCGTCGGGGTCGCCGGAAATAGCGGCCATCCGGTTTGCTGCGATAGCTTCCTGTGAGGGTCCTGTGGCAAAACCGGAAGGAACAACTCCGGGGCTCTCTGTTTCGGGTTGCTCGGTATCCATGCCGTACGCAAGTGCGCCGACACCCCCGGCGGCTGCGGCGGCAGTCAACAAGGGGTTTTTCCCTATAAAGCCGGGACTGGCCTTGGAAGCCATTTGGTTCGCTAGTTCCAAATGGCTTGTGGCGGGGACCCCCGCTTTTGCCGCGTCAAACCGTGCTTTTAGGTCCGCGGGGACGTGAGGGGCGTTAGGGCTCAAAAGATCGGCCCCTGTAAATTCTTTGGCCCCCGTAAAAGCCTGAACAGGGTCTTGAAGCGCACGGGAAAGCCCTGTGTCGCTTACTGTGCGAGTAAGCATGTTGTCGCCAAGTGTTCTCTGCAACATGTTCTGAGAGGGCGTGGTGGGCGTGGTGGACGCGAGGATACCACTGTCCTGCATATTTTCAAATCCCGTCAGACCAGCGTCTGCCGCACTAACTTGCGCGGCGTTACTAACTTGCGCGGCCTTGTTAACTTGAGCGGGCGTCTCCGGAAGCCGTAGTTGGTCGTTAACAGTCGCGGTATTTATGCCGGGGGCACTGTAAGTGCCGCCATACCCCACGTCCGCTTTTATAAGGTCCATAGTGGTGGTGTCCCCGAGGTCCTTCATCCTTAGACTTTTCCCCAGTTCGGTGCTGCCAAGATTAGCCCGTGCGGCCTTACCTGCAATCGCGCCCGCCGCGCCCATTGCGGCACCTTTTGCGATGCCACTAAGAGACATGTCTCCGCCAACCAAAGCCGCTTCGGCGGCTCCGCCAAGTGCTTGAGCGCCGATGTCTCCTAAAATACCGTCCGGGCCGCCAAGGTATCCGGTGGCCCCCCCGATTGCCGCGGACATTAAAGCTTGCTTGAGACTGCCTCCTCCAGCAAGTGTGCCGATACCGTTAGCAATCATGCCCGCGGCAACCGGACCAACAAACGGCGTAAGAACAACGGTGCCCGCAACCTTAATAATTGTCGGGGCGGCTTTTTTGAGAAACTTACCGACGCTCTTAAAGGCTTTGGAGATACTACTGAAGAACCCGAACTCCACCATACCCGTTTCAGGGTTGACGGAGTTAAGCTCATTGCCAACAATATAACGTTCCGGGTCTTCTACACCCATCTCCCGAAGGTGGCCGAGGATGGACTCCCGAAGCTCTGGCAGCTTCTCAAGAAGAGGCGCGGGGACAACAAGCTCACCCGTAGCCAAATGACCGACATGGTCGTCGTCAAAACGACCCGCCTTCGCCATGCGCTCCCGAATAGCTCCGAGGTCCGCGATCCCCCCAGAGTCTACCTCTTCCGCAAGGTACGCTTCGGCGTCCGCTTCGCCCAAGGCAAAGCTGCCCAAGCCTTCGGTCATTTCTTCTTTTAAAGCAAGATTGGAAGCCATTGTGCCCTCACGATTCCCCGGTAATCTCTTCGGGGGATGTTACATATATTACAGTACCGCGGCCCTCGGCACCAGTCCAAGAATTGCCGCAATCAGGGCAGTTTCCGGAGGGGTAAGATAACAGCTCCTCCGGAGTATCAACAAGGTTTTCGCAAGACGCACACTTGATATGCTCTTTGCTTTTCGAAGGACGCCACCGGCTTCCGTTAGGCATCGTAATAATATCACTCATGGTGTTACAACCGTTGTTGTGCCGACAGAGCCCGTAGCGCTGGTTCCGGCAGGGTTAGAACAAGATAGACGAGAAATCTTAACGAAGCCGTCTACCTCAAACAAAGCTCCCGGCTCCAACCCAACGTCATTTGACTGCAAAGCGGTTAGAACAAGAGACGTATTTCGTCCCTCCCCTGCCTGTTGCTGCTGTACAACATAGAAGGAAAAGGCTCGGATAATGTCGGCAAAGTACGACTGCTCGTACTGCGTAGGAGGAATTGCAAATAGAGGGGGTACAAGCCCTCGACTGCTCATCGACGGCCATCCTGACGTATATCAATCCGCGGGTTGCCGAGACGCCACGTAACACCGAGGTTGTCCGATTCCAGTCTCAAACCGACAGATCGACCTCGAATACGGACGTGGTTCTGGGTAGCGCTGTCTGTTACGCTCGACGCGTAGCTTTGTGTGTACCCGGTTCCGGGGAAGTTTTCCATCTTGAGGGTGAAAGTGACCTCTTTATCCGCCCCGGAAGTGGAGTTCAGGAAGCTAATATCCGGCAATAACCTGCGTACAAAAGCAAAGTTTTCACCATCTTGGATGTCAACCGGACTGGATTCAATGTACGCGGTCAGGGGCTGACCGTCAGCGTCCACTCCGTTTTCATGGTTGTACAAATAACCGTCCGTGGAAGCACCTATCGGGAACTCCTTAATAGACCGGTCAAGCCACGCGCTACGGCTCAAAGAACCGTAATACCAGACCTTTTCTTGATAGTTAAAGGTGACGTAACGGTCGTTGCTATTAGAGCCCCCCGACGGGTAAAACCATGTTATTTCGTTGAATTTAGAGTTAACTGACGCGTCTACCTTGTCGGACTGAGTGTAGTTAAAGTCATCAAAAACGGTGTCTAAAACAGTACACGGGAGCGTTATAACCTGTCCGTCATAGAGGTAGAAGCGGTCATTTCCCATCCAGAAGACCGAATCGTTAACCGCGACGGCGGAGTTTGCTCCAGCAATGCTAGTGCCTAATGAAATCTGACTGAGGCCGAAAGTGAAGGGCGGCCCTATGTACTGCATTGAATGGACAGAGGCGTCGGTGAGTATGACAATCTCGCGGCGGGTTTCTACCGCTGCGACAATCTCAGAACCGGTACCTACAACCAAATCCCCCGCAGTATTGGTTGCGGTGGACTCCCAATCAGTTAAGTTTTCTTGGTCCGAAAAGCGTATCAACAGCTTGTCTTGAACCGCGCTCCCGAAAGGGTTACAGCCAAATGCAATGGCGTGTCTGTCCCGATCCGAGATAGCGACCTGACGGGTGATAGTTGGGGCTGAAGAAGAAACACTCGCCAAGGTCACAGCCCGGGTGTTTACCCCGTTAGTTTTATCCCAATAATAAGTGGCTCCGTCCCTAATACAAAACAGGAGGTCTTCCCCAAAGTTATCCTGACTCCATATTCTTATGCTTTCGCCCCCCGCAACCACTGTCGCGCCAGACCCCCACGTACCGCGGCCATAGAACCCCGCTCCCCAGCCATTCCCCGGAACAACAGTGTCTATACCGACGTTTATCTGGTAAGCCGCTGTAACAGAGCCTCCACCGTTTCCGGTGTCTGACCCGTTCGCCGCAACCGCAGACGTTATCGTGTAGCTGTTGGAATCTACCACGGAGACAATTTCGTACTCTTTGTTTAAGACGGTAGCTGTAATTGCTCCCCCTAAAGTCGCCGCACCGCTAAAGGTTACAAAATCCCCTACGATGGCCCCGTGATTACTGTCCGTGACCGTAAGCGTTGTGGAGCCGTTTGTTGCGGAAAAGGTTGCCGCATTTGTGGTGGTGGCACGGATGGGGGTGATGTCGTAAAAAGTAAGGCCCTCCTCAATGTAGAATTTGAGGTTTGTTCCGACGCCTAAATACTCAGAGTTGTCCAAAGCCCTCCAGTTGTGGAGGGAACGACAAGACCCTAAAAAAGCGTTCGTTGAGTATTTTGTCCAGCCGCCTATTTTCTCGGGATACCCAAAACGGAACCGAACCTTGTCGCTATCCAGCCAACCACCTTCGTTAGCGTAAGCGGTCAGTTCGGTGTTTATTCCGGGTTTAAATTGAAGCTTACTGAGAGGCATTTAGCGGACCCTAGTTTTCAAATTCCGGCCAGTCGTACAGTATACCTGACTTCGTGGTGCTGCCGTCATCTTCTAACGTGTACGTAAGAAACAGCGCAGCGATTGCGTCAGTATCAGCAGCGTTAGTGATGGCCGTTTCCATTTCTGTTGCCTTGGCCCGGATTGCATCACGCCATGTCTGAATGTTTGAGGGGATTGCGGTCCCCTTATCTGCCTTCCGAACCACAGCCCAATCAGTCTGTGCAAGCAACAAACCCTGTTGAGACTTTACTTCAGCCTTTAGCTGAGAGCGGACCCCCGGCTGCATGATCTGGTTGCCATCGTCATCGTTCACCGCATTCCCGTCGCTATCCACCAAACCCACATCAGTCATGCTTATGGGTGTCTTGGAGATCGTCACACCGTCAGCTTGATAGCCCCAAGTGTAGAGACGCGAGTCCGGTGGCGTCTCCGGTGTTACCTCAGTTAGACCAGCAGCAGCCTTCTCGCTAGGCGACCAGATATGCCAATTTTTAGGGTGCGTGACCCCGTTATCGTCAGTCCACGACTTGTGTTCGCGGATGGTTTTACTGCCGTATTTCCACATTTTATCTATCCTTATCTTGCTGTCGCTGGTGCAACGCCGTCACCCCCAAATGGGTTCTCTGCGAAGGCCATGTAGATAATGGTCTGCGTATTGATATTAGAATCTGACGAACGGGGCTTAAAACCATTGGACAAAATATCAATGTAGCCCGTCGTTGAGGTAGTCTCCGCAGTCGCTGCGTTTGGATTTAACAATTTGTCCGTAACATTAAATGGGTTTCTAGCAGCATCTCTGATTCCCCATTGGTCGGCGGTGTCTATGTTCTTGGTCAGGATAAAAGAAGGTTTAAATCCGGTGTACACAAAAGTACCATCTGTGCTTGAATTTCCCTCATAACTCCCGATAGAGCTATAGCCGGGGATTTCTGCGAAAACATATGCAACGTAAGTTCCACCAGAGGCGTTGATGTCACCACCGACACCAATGGTGTAGACAGAGCTAGTCGGTACAGCGCGATATTGCTCAGTATTGCTTGTCGGTGCGCTGGTAAGATTAAGATAAAACACCTGATTTATGCCAACGGTATCATGGTAAGTGGTCCAGTTGCCAGTTGTATCAGTTCGTTTTGAAAATATCATTTTTGGGCCAATCCCAAGGCCATGCCCGATAGTTTGGTTGTCAGAACCGTTGCCACTGTAGGTAAGCACGGATACGCCCGATGTCGGGTTGGCTGATACAGTAGACGTAATATCGCCATCAGTGTTGCTGCTGCCAGCGCCGTTGGCTTTCCACTGCCACCCAACATGGGTCTGACCAGTTCCGTTACTAACAGCCCATGAGCCTAGATCAAAGCCATCGGAGTTGAATGCAGTAACCCCTGATTGTGTACCTTCGGCTCCGCTGTTGTCAGGTTGAATGTATTTAGTGGTTCCACGAACTTGGTCAAAAATAACGTGCTCTTGTACGTTATCTCTGCCTTTCGACCAGATAAGCCCCGGTGTGAAGATACTGTTACCGGATTGAGTAATGGTCTGCGTTGAACTATTCCCGTTCCAAAGAGAGGTTTGGAACTGCGCTGACCCATCTGTGATCGATGGTGTGGGAAGGTTGGCGGTGGATAGTGCATTGAAGCCGGTGGGCGGGGTATTGGTATAAGCAGATTGACCACAGTTTATTGTAACATTTCCACCAGTAAACTGTGCTGCAAAACAAATGTCTCCACTCAATCCCGAAAAATCTGGGGTAGTTCCAGCAGCAGGATCACCCCCACTTAGAAAAGTACCGTCATTATCTCTGAACCAGACCTTGCCGTTATCCATATCAAGAGCAATGCCAATAACATCACCTGCCGTAAAATCTGTGTAATTTGCGGCGTTAGAGCCGTTGTTCCATGTGCGAGCAAGGCCATCAATTCCCCACTCGTAGGAGCGTTGTCCTATGTAAGCATCTGACAAAGAGACTTGGGCAATATCAACAACGCCCCAAGTCTGACTGCCGGTTGCAGCACTAATTGTAAATTCGGCGTACCACTTTCCAGAATTGACAGCAAAAGTTGACGTAGTTCGTTGTGCGCCTGATGCTGTGTAGTTTAGATTGCCATCGGATAGCGTAGCGGAGGAATTTGTTTTTAGAGGATTCCAAGTGCAGAAATTATTCGTCGGCGTATCTAGCATCTGGTCTGTGGTGGCTAGTCCGCTGCTGGTGAAATCATTGTTGTTGCCTGAGAAGTCTTCACCCAAGTCACTGGCTGTTTCGCCTGTGATATAAAAGCCGTTGGTGCCGTAACCTGCGGCATTTGTGTATTCAATCGGCACCCACACGCCGTCGTCGTTGTATTCACCGAAGCTGGTTGGGTCTAGTGCAGTGCCGTCGATGAAATGAATTTCGGCCATGTAGCCGTCATAGTAATATGTTGAACCAGCCTGCTCTCCCGCAATCTCATGTTGGATGGCGGCATTGACCATACCATCTGCATTCAAACTAGGGTCTGAACCGCTGGCAAAAGTTACACGTTCGCCATTTATGTAGGCCCGTGTCCGGTCTCCGGCGGTACCATCTGTAGTATCCCAATACCAAACAAAATGGTACCAAGCTGATGGATCTCTGTACACTGCAGCAGTGGTTTTTTCGTACCAAGTTCCGCCCATTCTTTGAGCAACAACTAACTTGTCAGTAGATTGAAAATAAACTTCAAACTGATTATTAACATCTTGATAACCAGTAAAAAATCTTCCAGCGAGGGTCGAAAAGTTCCCTCTTTTTAACCAACACGAAAACGTAAATGTTTTTCGGTTTCCAGCCGAAGCGGGTGTACGTGTAAGTCGTGCCGAGTCGGCTTGATTAAACCGGATCGACTGATCAATCTCGTAGCCAGCACCGCCAGCGTTAGCCAGCCATTGTGAGCCAAACATAGTCATCAGGCGAACGCCAACTGTGGTGCGCCTAGCTGAATACTGCCCGAAGCCTTGACGAAGTACGGAACCA
>Ga0222715_10002499_pt1 | contig 16791 bp, 10 predicted proteins | sample C33_9DmetaG_FD_165056 | JGI IMG/M metagenome (GOLD analysis project Ga0222715, IMG submission 165056) | Estuarine water microbial communities from San Francisco Bay, California, United States - C33_9D | ecosystem: Environmental > Aquatic > Marine > Unclassified | place: USA: California... | reverse complement strand
AGAGCTCAATTCCCAATTAACTGATCTTTATTTTGAGGATAATAGAGGAGATACTTTACTCTATATAAGTTCAATTCGTGCATCATTACTGTCTCTCTCTGATTGGTCGTCGAGTAAAGGAGGTAATTACAGGGTAGGTGCCTCGGTACTGTATTACCGTATACCTAAAGGTGACTCTGTCGCGACATTGAATCGTTTCCTTGAAGCTTTACCTTCGAATGCCAATCAACAGAAAGATTGGAGTTCAAAACGAATTGAGGCTAGAAATCTTAGTGTTCGATACCTCGATGAAAATCGCGGTATAACCCCCGTTAAGGTAGATGTAAATCAATTGGTGGTTGAAGATTTGAAACGTTTCAACGGACTTTTCTCAGGAAAGGTGACGACTTCGATCAAGGATGTGCCAATATTAGGTTCTTCAACCTTATCCGCACGAATCAGACAAGTAGGGGGTAGATGGGAGGCCCTAGATTTAAATCTCCGAACTTCTAAGGACGAACTGAACTTACCATGGGTAGGTGTCCAGACCAATCCCTTCAATATATCGGCAGAAATGGCTCCTTCTTTCATTAGTCCCGAGCTCATGAAAGCAATAATCCCGACCGTGCAAACTGAGAGTTCCATGTATGTTCAAGGCGAGGTTCAGGCAAACTCTGATTATATCAGTCTAAACCGTGCCTATGTGGAACTTGGAGGTTCAAATGCAGAGGTTTCCTTAGATCTATCTACAAGTAATGGAATAGATATTCGAGAATTAAGTCTTACTAATGCGAAACTAGAGGTTAAAACTCTGGCTAGGCAACTTGCTCCTAAAAGAACCTCCTTTTTGGATAACCCAGACTTAAAGGAAAGTCAATTTCATGGATTAATTCGATGGTCTTCGATTAAAGACTCTATGGAAATTGATGTTATTGGTCTTTGGAATCAATCAGAAGTAAATCTGCAGTACAAGAAAAATATAAAGGACGAGAGGGTGGTTGCAGACCTTGATAACTACCCCCTTTATTTGATTAGACCTGGTGCCAAAGAATCCATAACAGGACAAGCCGTTCTTCAAAAATCGAGTAACGGGAATTTTTGGAGTGTGGATGGTTTCATCGATGAGGTATTTTCAAATTCTTATCAGTTACATGATATCGCGCTAAAAGGAACTCTAAATTTTTCTCTTTTTACTGGCCAACTCAGTAGTCGATACCCAAAAACCTCTTTTGTTTGGGAGGGATATCTAGACTTGTCTTCTGGTTTTCGTTCAAAATCGGTCTTGACCTTAAATGGTTTCGACACCTCGGTTTTAAATAGTAGTTATTTGGAGGTTCTTCTTAATGGTCGGATAGAATCAGAGCTATGGGGTACTAAATTTTCAGATATTCAAGGAAGTATTTCTTCGTCGGGAATCTCAGCAAAGACTCCTAAGGATCAATCTATTGCCTTAGGTTCTTTTCAATTCGGTGCATCACTCATTAATAATGACACCCACCAAATCCAGTTTCAATCAACAGACTTGATCAATGGATCTATTCGAGGGAACTACCATTTGATTGATTGGTCCACTTTAAAAGAGTATAAACTTCCTGAAGATCTCGTTTTAAGGGCAGATATTGATACTGGAGATTCATGGAGTGAACTGTTTAAACAGTCTTTGAGTATCCCTGCGATTAGTGGATTTCTAGATTACCGACCTGATTACTACAAAACATCGCTTTCGCTTTCCTCTGTAAGGTACCAAACTACACTGATGGAGGCTTTCAAAATAGAAGGAAGTACAGGAGGTACTTTAAATATTCAAGCCGATCGCTTTTCGAACCCCCTTTTAAACATTAAAGATGTTCGTTTAGTTCTTACCGATTCTGAGGGTGTTTTTTCGTTCACATCGCTGAATCGTTTTTCAGACCGATTAGATCTTAGAGCTCGAGTTGAAAGACCTTCAAAAGGTGTTTATACCTTTGATTTTAGTAATACTGATTTTACGCTTAAGGGTGCAGATTGGCAGCTTATTGAAAATCCTCAAGTCGTCATTGACTTAAACAATCAAACCTTACGATCTTCAGAAATAGTTTTGAATAGAAGGGCAGGTGGTAATCTGCAATTTACCCTTGATTACAGAGATGTAGATAATTACGATTTTGATTTTAAGTCGGAGTTTGTGCCATTAGCATCAATAACTCCCGATGTAAGGAACCTCGAACTTTCTGGACTAACGACAGGAACCTTTAGATTATCGAACAAACAAGGAAAGCTGAGCCCATTATTTAATATGGGGGTTGAAGAGTTTTCGATCAATGGCGCAAATCTTGGGTTTTTGAATGGCACAATCCTCGGAAACGAAGGAGGGGATGAGTTTGATCTCAATTTTGATCTTAGAAAAGAAAACCAAACGTTCTTTAAGATTGAAGGTGTATTAGAATCGAAAGAAGATCAGCTTTTATCCAACCTCGAAGGTGGATTTAGTAATATGCCTCTATCACCGTTCTCTGCAATAGGCTCATCAGTTTTTGATTCATTAAAAGGGACATTTACAGGTCCTATTACATTAAATGGGAATTTAAAAGATGCTCAACTATCGGCCCGTTTAAATATTACCGATGGAGGTATTCGATTTCCATATCTAGGAATGGATTATGTATTTGACCCCGAAGCAACTATTGAAATAACAGAACGAGCCATTCGATTTAATGATTTTATTCTTAATGATTCCCAAGGAATAACCAAAACGCGCCTATTGGGTGCCATTAATCATAGCTACTTTAATGACTATCGTTTAGATCTTGCTATAGAAACAGGGGATGAACCTTCATTGATGCTAGATACACCATACAAAGAAGGAGCGCTGTATTATGGAAAGGGTCTTGTGACAGGTACTGCTAGTTTTAAAGGTCCATTTAATTCTCCTGTGATTAGTGTGAAGGCAAAAACGTTTGCGGGAACAGAAATACAGATTCCACTAGAAACAGAGACGACTGATTTTACCGACGACTACATACGTTTTGTAAGTGAGGAGACTGAGGAAAAAGAAGAAGAAGAACTAATCCGTCAAAATTCATCCTCTAAGATTACATTAGATTTTGACCTAGAAATTACATCTGAAGCTGAGGTAACTGTTTTAGTGGACCAGGTATCTGGTACCGAGTTAAAGGGTAGCGGAACAGGACTTCTCCTCATGCGTCTAATAGATGGTGAGTTCTCGATGTTTGGAGATTACGCCGTTAGTTCAGGTAATTTCAATTATCGATTTGGAGGACTGATCGATAAGGATTTTGATTTACAACCAGGAGGTACCATTACTTGGCAAGGAGATCCTTATGACGCTCAATTGAACTTGACAGCTCTTTATCGTCTGAGTGCAAATCCGGCCCCTTTGTTAAATTCAAGTAGTTATCCAAGGCCGGTGAATACCGATGTTTCTATTCGTTTAGGGGGAGCTATTTTGCAACCCCAAATCGATTTCGGAATCAATTTTCCGAATCTGAGTTCAGTAATTCGAAGTGAGATAGAGTATCGTTTAAGAGATCAATCTACACTCGAAAGAAATGTTTTTTTTCTGTTAGCTCAAGGTAGCTTTGTGAATGATCAAATGGGAATTTCACAGGGACTTCTCACGGGTAATTTAATGCAATCTGCTTCAGGATTGTTAGATCGTGTACTTGGTGAATCAGAGTCTTTTGATTTGGGTCTTTCCTATGAGCAAGGGTTTACTAGTCCACAATCCAATGTAGATATAGAAGATCGTATTGGTGTAACCGTGAGCACCAAGCTGGGAAAACGTGTTTTATTTAATGGAAAATTAGGGGTTCCTGTTGGAGGTGTAACAGAAACAGTTGTCGCCGGGGACGTAGAATTACAAGTTATTTTGAATGAAGAAGGCACCTTGAGTGCTAAGATCTTTAATAGAGAAAATACGTTAAGCCAAGTGTTTGTGGGTGCTCAGGGATACACTCAAGGCTTAGGTCTTAGCTATCAAGTCGATTTTGAAAACTTCAAAGATTTAATTCGAAGAGTATTAAAATCGGCGAATCAAGCGGATTAATTAACAGATTTAATTAGATTTGGCGCGACAAAACTATGAATCAATCAATCAAAAGAATCGGAGTACTGACTTCAGGAGGTGATTCTCCAGGGATGAATGCGGCTATCCGCTCGGTAGTTCGTACTTCTGCGTTTTACGGTCTCGAATGCACAGCTGTATATCGAGGATACCAAGGTTTAATTGACGGGGATTTTGCAGAGTTTAATGCTCGCTCTGTGAATAATATTATTCACAAAGGGGGTACGATTCTTAAGTCGGCTCGTTGTGAAGACTTTAGAACTCCAGAGGGTCGAAAAAAGGCTTATGATAACATTCAAAAAGCTGGTATGGATGCGCTCGTTGTTATCGGTGGTAACGGTTCTTTAACCGGAGCTCAAAAACTAAATGAAGAGTTTGGTTTTCCGGTAATGGGAATTCCAGGAACCATCGATAACGATATTTTAGGAACAGATTACACCATCGGTTTCGACACAGCGATTAATACGGTAGTTGAGGCAATTGATAAAATTCGTGATACAGCCAGTTCGCATAATCGTCTTTTTTTCGTTGAGGTAATGGGACGTGATGTAGGTTTAGTGGCTTTAAATAGTGGAGTAGGAGCTGGTGCAGAAGAAATTTTGATTCCTGAGCAAAATTTAGGACTTGATCGAATGCTTGAGTCTTTAAAGCATAGTAAGGAGTCGGGAAAATCCTCCAGTATAGTTGTTGTAGCTGAAGGAGATAAGACTGGAAAAAACGTTTTTGAATTAAAAGAATACGTTGAAAAACACCTACCGATTTACGATGTTCGCGTTTCAGTTTTAGGACATATGCAAAGAGGTGGCTCACCGACTTGTTTTGATCGTGTCTTAGCTTCTAAAATGGGAGTAAAGGCAGTAGAATCATTAATGGAAGGAAAAACCAATTACATGATTGGTGTTGAAAATAATCAAATGGTATTGACCCCTATTGATTACGCAATCAGTGGATTAACCCCGATTGATGAAGAATTAGTTCGGGTATCTGATATCATGAGTTTTTAATTAATAATCATCAAATAATAATAAAATGGGAAAGTTGAAAGTAGGTATAAATGGGTTTGGTCGTATTGGACGTATGGTTTTCCGTGCAGCAGCACAGAGAGACGATATCGAAATTGTAGCGATCAATGATTTATTAGAATTAGACCACTTAGCCTATCTATTAAAATACGATTCGGTTCACGGTAACTTCAAAGGAACCGTTGAAATCTCTGGCAATCAATTAATTGTTAATGGAAATGTCGTTAGAATTACAGCAGAGAGAGATCCGCGCAACTTAAAGTGGGACGAAGTAGGAGCGACTGTAGTTGCTGAGTGTACGGGTATTTTCACCACTATTGACATGGCACAACAGCACATCGAGGGAGGTGCTGAGAAAGTAGTAATCTCTGCTCCATCAAAAGATGCTCCGATGTTTGTAATGGGAGTAAATCACAATGAAGTAAAAGCAACAGATACGATTGTATCGAATGCTTCTTGTACGACTAACTGTTTAGCTCCTCTAGCTAAAGTCCTTAATGATAATTTCGGAATTGAAGAGGCATTAATGACAACAGTACACGCTACTACTGCAACACAAATGACTGTTGATGGTCCTTCTAGAAAAGACTTTAGAGGAGGTCGTTCAGCTTTACTGAATATCATCCCAGCAGCTACAGGTGCAGCTAAGGCGGTAACAAAAGTAATTCCTGCATTAGAAGGTAAGCTAACAGGTATGGCTTTCCGTGTCCCTAATGCAGACGTTTCTGTTGTCGACCTTACTGTAAAATTATCAAAAGAAACTTCTTACGAAGAAATCAAGAAAACCTTCAAAGCTGCTTCTGAAAATGAATTAAGAGGAGTTTTAGGATATACTGAAGATCTAGTAGTGTCACAAGACTTTATTGGAGATGCAAGAACTTCAATTTTCGACGCTGATGCAGGTATCGAATTGAACTCAACCTTCTTTAAACTAGTTTCTTGGTACGATAACGAAGCAGGATACTCGAATAAACTAATTGATCTAGCACTTCACGTTGCAGCGATCTAAGGATAGATATTTATGATCTTAATCGTAGATAGCGGTGCAACCAAATCTGATTGGATTGCACTCAATGAAAAAGGAGAGGAACTTTTCAAAACTCAAACTTTAGGTTTGTCGCCTGAAGTATTGACAAGAGAAGTTATAGAGGATCGTTTAGCCAATAATTTTGAGATTTCTCAAAACCGCGAAAAGGTTGCTCAACTTCATTTTTATGGTGCAGGTTGCGGAACAGAACGTATGAAGAAGTTTCTAAGTGAAATTTTCGCCGTTTTCTTCCCTAAAGCAAAGATTGATGTTAAGGAAGATACCTATGCTGCGATTTACGCCACTACAGATATTGGTAAACAAGGTATTGTTTGTATTCTTGGTACCGGATCAAATTGTTCTTATTATGACGGTCATCAACCTTTTCAAAAGGTAACTTCACTAGGTTATATCCTTATGGACGATGCCAGCGGAAATTACTTTGGGCGTAAACTCTTGAGAGATCTATATTTTCACAAAATCCCTCAGGATTTAGCTATTAAATTTACCAAAGAGTATCCCCTCGAGGCTGATATCATCAAAGAACACCTATATAAGCAACCGAATCCAAATACCTATCTAGCCACCTTTGCACGCTTTCTTATAGAAAACAAAGATCATAGATATTGTAGGGGGGTGATTAATAAAGGTTTACAGCAATTTGTAAATAACTACATCATGCAGTTTGAGTTAGCTACTAAGGTGCCATGCCACTTTGTAGGCAGTATTGCTTATTATCTTAAAGATGAGCTAGAGGCCGTACTAAATAATAATGATTTAGTTATGGGTAAAGTACTTCGTAAGCCTATTGATGGATTGGTAGAATTTCACAGAAAGACCATGTAACCTATTTCTGGGCGATGAGTGAAATTTCAACATTCACGTTCTTCGGAAGACCTAAAACCGCGACAGTTTCTCTAGCTGGAGCGGTTTTTTCGTTAAATAAGGTAGCGTAGATTCGATTTACTGTTTCGAAGTGAGCCATATCACTTAAAAATATACTACACTTAACCACTTGCTCAGGAAGATAATTAGCTTCCTCAAGAATGGCCCTAATATTGCTAATTACTTGTTCTGTCTCACAAACAATGTCTTTCGTAACTAGTTCGCCCGTTACAGGGTCAATCGCGATTTGACCTGAAACAAATAAGGTGTTGTTTGACTCTATCGCCTGTGAATAAGGGCCTATAGGAGCAGGTGCATCTGGAGTGTATATAATTTTTTTCATTAACGTCTTATTACGTTTCGTTGACTGCGGCTTTCCCATTTAAGATCAGAGAGCATACTGCTCTTGATTCCAATAAAAAAATCCCAACGAGTATTCGTACCAAAAGGTACCCAATTAAATCGAAGATCAAAGCTTTTTAGGTCTCTACGAAAGCCTAATTGTGTTAGGTTAAAACCTTTATTGGTGAAATCATAACCCGAAGAAAATCTGATTTTCCATTCAGGGGTAAGATCTAAATTTCCCGAAAACATTAATGAAGCATTGGTAAAGTTGTTCTCTCTCGCTGCATTGGTATATCCGCTGGTGAACTGAAGATTCATATTCCAAGGAATCGCATTTCTGTATAATTTACCAATCTCTTCATTCTCTTCTTCCTCAGTATCTAGGTCGTCATTGAGTCCAAATCCAAATAAATCATTAGCAGCTCCTCCTGATGCCGTTCTGTAGTCAGAGTCATAACCTCTTTGGGTATCCTCCTCGTTTTCTTCCTTTTCTTCTCTTTTGTTTTTGGGTTTAAAGGTATCGTTGTTTAGACGGTAGCTCACATTAATATTTGCCCGAGTTAAGCGAAATAAACCACCTCCGTTTTGAACATTCAATGTATTTATTCGCCTTCCGTCTGCATCGATGGCATAAGGGTCAAGGGCTCCATTAAGGTTGATATTCATCTTTTGATCAAGTATAGCAGTTGCAGCATTAAAACTTACCGGAGCGAGTCTAAGCGAATCGGCTTCCATGTTGTAAGAACTGGCAAAATTGAGGTTACTGAAAATCGGAATCTTCCTAGATTCTGTTTCTGTACTATCCTTTGATTTGACCTTAGCTTCGATAGTATTTTGGAGACTAAAAGTAAGTGCGTTACTTCTACTGAGTGAAGGGGCTCCGTTATAGGTTCCTTCGAATCTTGAATAAGTCTCCAATTCGCCGTCGTAATTGGTGTAGGTGTCGTAATACTGCTCAAATGAGGGTCGGTATCCCCAACCTACAGAAGGTCGCATTACGTGTCGTATAGCCTCTAATTTATTCCCTTCCTTAAAGGTATAGGTACCGTAAACCGTTGTACCAATATTGGCTGAAATACCATATCTGTTAAATCTGTCAAACCCTTTCACGGTGTCTAATACGATTTCTCTGTTTTGTTCTATAGTTGGGTCCTGGCCTCTTGTGTAGGTTTCAAAGGTCCATAAATCTTCATAGTTAGCCCCCATAGAAACGCTAAAGAACTTAGCCACTTTGAAGTTCGTGCTAATCGGAATATTATGCCGTGCACCCATCTTTACATCATCGAACATTCTAGCCGTTAAAAAAAGCGAATCTATCGTTTTTACTCGGTTTTCGAATCGAGAGCTATACTGAAAGTTAATGTTTTGAAGAATCCCCTTTTTCATTCCATTCCTAGGGGCAAATGGGAAGATTCGCTCCATATTCACCTGAGCGGTAGGCAGGGTTAAGTTGATTTCTTCAGTATTTGTGTTTTGATTATGCGTTGCACTGAGATTGACATTCACCGATGGGTATGCAGGAAAAGTCTTCGTGTAAGATATCGAAGACGAAAGGTTATTGTTTTGCGTAAGTGCGAGGTTTTGTTGGTTCGCTGAACTTCTGAAATAGGAGCTAGACCCAATATTTACTGAAGCTGAAAATCTAGAATTTGGGTTGGCCTTTGCATCTTGACTATGAGATATTTGGAGATTGAAAATGCTACTTCGACTGTAATCTTCGAAACCTTTTTGGCTCGTGATTAAATTCTCATATCTCAAATTAACATTTCCTCTAAATCGATATCGTTTGGTATAAACACTTTGCACTTTAAACCCATAGCTACCGTTGGTGTAATAATCGCCGGTAAGGTTTAAATCTACGTATTCGCTGAGAGGAAGATAGTAACCCCCATTTTGAATCGCATAGCCTCGCTGAGGGTCATTAGTAATTGTTGGGAAAATTAAACCTCCAGAGCGTCCTTGAGTCAAAGGAAGTACAGCGAAGGGTAATGCAATTGGGGTAGGTACATCTACGAGATACATGTTCGCGAAACCGGCAATGATTCTTTTGCCCGGAATGAATTTCGCTTTATTGATTTTGATGTAGTAATCTGGGTCAATCGTGTCCTTGGCTGTCGTTAGCTTTCCTTTTTGAAAATAAAAGACAGAATCATTTTCTTTTTTAGTCATCTCAGTGTAGACCTTCATATTCTCACTTGAAGGCCCCATACTTCCATATCCTGCTCCTTGTTCGGTTCGTGAATTAAAGATGATTGCTTTTTCGGTGTTGAAATTGTATCGGATTGAGTCAGGGACCACAACGCTAGGACCTTGTTTGAAGTTAGGCGTCTGATCAAGGTTACCTTCACTATTTTTAATTCTCCCAGCTTGAACCTCATTAGTTACATAGTCGATAGAAATAATCCCAGAGGCTAATTGGGTATCTGTATAAGTTATTTTTGCTTGGTTTGATAAGATGATAGCCGACAGCTTCTGATCTATAGCTACAGAATCTGTGGCGCTGTATACGATTGGTGCATCTAAAGTTGAAGCCACTTTGAATGATTGTTCGCTAGGCAGGGCTTGTTTTAGAGAATCTTTTAGGGCTCTATTTGCGGCAACTACTTGAGGCAATAAGGGAGCTACAATAGTGTCTGACGACGCGATCGGTCGAACTAGCAAGTTTTTTATAGCAATCTGCTTCTGTGCATGAACTGCCGAAAATGCAGCTATCCATAGAAGAAGAATGATCCAATAACGCCTTTGTGTCGACAAGAGTAATTCTAAATTTAAATCAAGTGAAAAAGGGCCTGATTAATGGGTTCAAATTTACGGATTAATTGCCGAAACTATCCGGGAATGCTTAATTTTAGGGTATGTTTCACATCTCTATGATTCGGTTACTTCTACGAGGATTAGTTATCGCCTCATTGCTCTATTTGGGATTTCCTTCAATCTATGCCCAATCAGATCCATTTAAAGTAGTTCTTGACCCTGGTCACGGGGGTAAAGACCCGGGAAATGTACATAACGGATATTATGAAAAGACCATCACCCTCGCCATTTCAAAAAAGGTTGAGGCCATTTTAAACAAAGAGAAAGATGTTGACGTTTCTTTAACTAGAGACCGTGACGTTGCGGTAGATTTATATGCTCGAGGGCCAATTGCTAATAAAAAAGGTGCGGATGTTTTCGTTTCTATTCACTGTGATGCTCATGATTCAAATGCTCATGGTGCAGGGACCTTTGTATTGGGACTTCATCGTGCAGATAAAAATTTAGAAGTCGCTAAACGTGAAAATGCGGTTATTTATCGGGAAGAGGGTTATACCGAAAACTACGCAAAGTTTAATAGTGACGCCATTGGGGTTTCAGTGATACAGGAAGAAAACCTTAATCAAAGTATTCAATTGGCCTATAAAGTCCAAAACGGCTTAGTAAAGCGTGCGGGTAGAAGAGACAGACAGGTAAAACAAGCTGGCTTTGTCGTGCTCTATGGAACCGTCATGCCATCGATTCTTATCGAGGTAGGTTTTTTAAGTAATGCTAACGAAGGAGCTTTTTTAAATTCAAATGCTGGGCAGCAAAAGGTTGCTGAGGCAATAGCCGCGGCTCTAATTGATTATAAAAATGAATTCTTTATGAATTCGATAGCCTTCGATCAGCCCACATTTGATTCAACCACCTATTACCGTATACAATTGGCCGCCTCAGATCGAAGACTTTCAGAAAATGATCCTTTTTTTAAGGGGTTAAAACCCATCTATCGTGATGAAGTTTCAGCTGTAATGCGCTATTTTTACGGAAGAACCAGTTCTTTTCAAACTGCCCAAGAATTATTAAAACAGGCTCAGAATAAAGGGTTTAAAGACGCTTTTATTGCCGAAATGAATTAGCGAATCAATGAATTTACTTCGATTAACGAAAGAAATAAAGGCTGGATTAATTGTTGTACTTGGTATAACTGCATTAATCTTGGGATTTAGTTACCTCAAGTCGAATAGCCTACTAGGAAAATCAACTACGCTCTACGCGGTATATGACCATGTGGGTGGATTACAATCGGGAACAACCGTTTCCTTGAACGGGTATAGCGTAGGTACCATTGACGATATTACCTTTTTAGATGAAACCGGAAAGCTGATGGTTTCTTTTACATTAACCACCGATTTACCAATACCTGCAGATTCGAAAGCAGAACTTTATGATACTTCTGTTTTAGGGGGAAAAGGTCTTCAAATTGTTTTAGGAACCCCAGGTTCAGCGATTGCACAAAATGGCGATACATTAACCTCGATGGTAAAGATCGGAATGACTGACCGAATTACTGAGCTTATGGAGCCTCTTGAAGTCAAGGTGAATAGTGCGATAGTGGAGACTGATTTATTAATGAAAAATCTGAATCAATTATTAGATACGGACTCACAGGCTCTCCTTAGAGAAACTCTTAATAACTTTAGCGAAACTAGCGCCTCGTTAAGGGTGATTTCAAAGAATGTTAGTGAGAACTTGGCTGCTAACGAAAAGGCGCTAGGTACTATTCTTGAAAATACGGCAGAGTTAACCTCGAATTTGTCTAGTGTTTCTAAGACATTAAATGAAGCAGATCTAAAAGGATTGATGACTGATTTAGATGCTTCTATATCCGCAACAAAAGAAATTCTTGCAGGAATCAAAAATGGAGATGGCGCTGTTGGACAGATTTTCACTAACCAAGAATTATATATTTCCTTGACTTCAAACTTGAACCAATTAGAATGGCTTTTACAAGACTTGCGCCTCAATCCTAAGCGATATCTGTCAGTTTCTGTATTTGGTAAGAAACAAAAGGATTATGTCGCTCCAGAATCAGATCCTGCTAAGACTTCAAAGAATCAATGATCAATTTCATTCTCTTTTTTATTCTGCTTGTTGCAGGTGTTGGGTTGTTTGTCCGAAACAGCAAAAAAATTGCAGCAGCACTTCACCTAGGTACCTCGCTACCTAAGGTAGATCGAAAAAAGGAGCGTTGGTTTCAAATGCTTCGTTTGGCTTTCGGGCAACAAAAGATGCATCGTAACCTTTTGGTAGGTGTTTTACACCTTATTGTTTACCTCGGTTTTATAATTATTAATATCGAGCTTTTAGAGATCATTATCGATGGACTATTCGGAACACATCGAGTACTTAGAGGTTTAGGTGAGTTTTACAATTTTGCAATCGCAACTTTTGAAGTCTTTGCCCTACTAGTGGTTTTATCAGTGATTGTCTTTTGGATGCGTCGTAACCTAGTGCGTGTCGCAAGGTTTTGGAGTCCTGAAATGAAAGGTTGGCCAAAGTCGGATGCGAATTGGATTTTGATTATCGAGTTGGTTTTGATGGGCTTGTTCCTTACAATGAATGCTGCTGACTATACGCTTCAATTTAGGGGTCACCCAGCATACCCTTTAGCAGGAGCCTTTCCTGTGAGCGGTCTTATCGTACCGATTTTTCAAAACTTTTCGTTAGAGACTCTAGTCCTTATTGAACGTGTTTCTTGGTGGATGCATATAGCAGGTATCCTATTTTTTTTAAACTATCTGTATTATTCAAAGCATTTACATATTCTGTTAGCGTTTCCACACACCTTCTACGCATCTCTTGAGCCAAAAGGTAAAATGGCTAATAATGAAATTGTTACTTCAGAAGTAAAAATGATGTTGGGCCTACCTGCCGAACCCGTGTCGTCTGAAGAGGTGTCTTTTGGAGCCCGAGATGTTCATCAGTTATCTGCTTTACAGCTATTAGGAGCCTTTACCTGTACCGAATGTGGTCGTTGTACAGCTTCGTGTCCGGCCAATCAAACCGGTAAATTATTATCACCTCGTAAGATCATGATGGATACGAGAGATCGTGCTACTCATCTAGTTGAAAAGGGTGATATAGTGAAAGAACACTTTTTACTTGATAATTATATCACTCGCGAAGAATTGTGGGCTTGTACTACCTGTAATGCGTGTGTTGAGGAATGTCCGATTGGAATAAGTCCTATGTCAATTATTTTGTCAATGCGCCAATATATCACCATGGAAGAGGCATCATCTCCCTCAGAATTAAATTCAATGATGACCAATATTGAAAATAATGGGGCTCCATGGCCGTTTAATAATGAAGATCGTTTGAAATGGATAGACTAATCGTAAAAACCATGGCAGAATACGCTGCTGAGGGAAAGTCGCCTGAGGTGTTGTTTTTTGTCGGATGTGCAGGAAGTTTTGATCAGCGAGCCCAGCAGGTTACAAAGGCCTTCGTTAAAATTCTAAACAGTGCAAATATATCTTTTGGCGTTTTGGGTAAAGAGGAGACTTGCACAGGAGATCCTGCCAAGCGCGCTGGCAACGATTTTTTATTTCAAATGCAAGCCCTAACTAATATTGAAACTATGAATGCCTATGGGGTAAAGAAAGTAATTACCACTTGTCCGCATTGTTTCAATACGATTAAAAATGAATACCCCTCACTAGGAGGAAACTATGAGGTTCTTCATCATACACAATTTTTAAAACAGCTGTTAGAAGAAAATCGAATTCATGTTGAAGGGGGAAGTTTTAAGGGAAAAAAGATCACCTACCATGACCCTTGTTATCTAGGGCGTGCAAATGGAGTATATGAAGCGCCTAGAGAAATTATAAAAAAGTTAGAGGCTGAAATCGTTGAAATGAAGCGATGCAAGAAAAATGCACTCTGTTGTGGAGCTGGCGGTGCTCAAATGTTTAAAGAATCTGAAGCGGGTAGAAAGGAAATCAATCACGAACGCTCCGAGGAGGTGAATGCGAGTGGAGCATCTGTTGTTGCAGCCGCTTGTCCTTTCTGTAATGTGATGTTAAATGATGGTGCTACTGCCACAGATTCTTCGGTAGAAGTTAAAGATTTAGCTCAACTCATCGTAGAAGCTGCAGATTTATAAGAATGACTAGGTATGAAAATTAGTTTTGAAGAACTTCCCGATCAGTCTAGAATATGGATTTATCCATCGAATCGTCCTTTTACTGAAGAGGAGTTAGAGCGATTAATTCCTAGCTTAGATCACTTTGTGGCCAATTGGGCTGCGCATGGCACCCCTTTAAAAGCCGCCTACAAGCTACCTTACAGACGATTTATTGTGTTAGGAGTAGATCAAGATAACCAGAAGGCTTCAGGTTGCTCTATTGATAGTTCGGTTCGTTTTATTCAAGAAATCGAGGAAGAATTTCAAGTAACACTGCTCGATAAAATGAATGTTACCTTCAAACAAGGTGAATTCTTAGCCTACAAATCCCTATCAGACTTTAGAAAGATGGCTAAGGACAAGGCAGTTTCAGCAAATACTATTGTGTTCAATAATTTAGTTGAAAACAAACAGGAGTTTGAGACTCATTGGGAAGTGCCTGCTAGTGATAGTTGGCATTCACGATTTTTGTAACTTAACTCAATGATCAATAAATATACTGGGATGCTACTAATCATTTTAGCATCCATACAATCCTACGCTCAGTCTATAAATTCTAGTGTGCTCGATGCAGAAGATCAATATCGGCAAAATAGTTGGGTAGATAGTGTTTATAATCAAATGACTATTGAGGAAAAAGTAGGGCAACTTATTATTGTTTTTACTGACTCAAAACCTTCTGAAGAGGAGCCCGAGCGTATAGAATCACTCATTAATGATCAACATATTGGAGGGCTTTTATTCTCTATAGGTAGTCCAAAAAGGCAATTAGAACTTACTCGTCGTTATCAGGAATCTTCTAAAATTCCATTACTTATGACGATGGATGCTGAATGGGGGCTTAGTATGCGATTAAAACCATCATTTGCATTTCCTTGGAACATGACGTTGGGTGCAACTAGGGATACCGAGCTTATTAGAAGGGTAGGCGAACGAATCGGTGCTCATAATAAACGTATAGGTATTCATATGAATTATGCTCCAGCGGTAGATTTGAATACTAACCCACTTAACCCAATTATCGGTAACCGTTCTTTTGGCGAAGATCCCCAGGCGGTTAGTGAGGCAGCCGAGGCATTTTATTCAGGTATGTGGGGTGCAGGTGTTATGGGTTCTATAAAGCATTTCCCAGGGCATGGAGACACTTCAACAGATTCACACCATGCATTGCCTGTGGTTTTAGCTGATCGTAATCAATTAGACATGCTAGAATTGATTCCATTCAAAAGAATGATTGATTCTGGTGTTCATTCGGTTATGGTAGCGCATTTAGCACTTCCAAAATTAAAAGATGCCAAAAATGATCCGGCATCGATTTCATATCATATATCTACTGAGCTACTTCAAAACCAACTCGGTTTTAATGGTCTAGTAATCACAGACGCCTTGAATATGAAAGGAGTGAGTGAGGGGATTAGTCCTAATGAAGTGGGTCTAAAAGCCTTTGAAGCAGGGGCAGATATTCTTCTTTACCCGCTCGATGTAAAGGCTACTACAGATATTTTAATCGACAAGATAAAGAGCTCTTCGATCTTACAAAAACGACTCGAACAATCGGTTAAAAAGATTCTTAAATCGAAATATTTATTAGGGTTAAATCACCTAGAGATACCTTTATTAGAAAAATTAAATGAGGATATTGAAACTACTGAGGATCAATTGTTAAGAGAGCAAGTTTTTGAATCAGCAATAACAGTGATTGATGATAATAGAAATCTCCCACTTGCGATTTCTAATCGATATTTATATGTGTCTTCAGAGTCAGAGGATGATCAGTTGTTTTACGAATCGTTAGTGAGATACGCTGCCGTAGAGAAAGTTTCCTTTTCTGACTTAAATACTCTTGAGCTAGAGGATTATGCTGCAGTTATTATTGGTCACTTACCAGACACTAGTACTCCTTGGAAGAAGGCCGGTTTTTCAGAAGAATTTATAAGCGTACTAGAAGAGATAGAATTATCACAGGTTCCCGTAATTATTGCCCATTTAGGAAGTCCTTATGCTCTCGATGTTTTATCTGAATCAAAGGCTTCTATACTCGTAGGCTATCAAAACACGGCTGAATCTCGAAGTGCTACTGCGCAAGCCATTTTTGGAGCAATTGCAGTCAAGGGAAAATTACCGGTTACTGTGAACCATAGATTTAAGGTAGGAAAGGGAGTGTCTTACCCAGCTAAGAACTTAATATCCTATTCTAAGGTTCCTGAAAGAGTTGGATTATCTAGTAATAAACTAAAAGAAGTAGATCGGCTAATCGCTAGAGTAGTAGATGAGGAAATGGCGCCTGGTGGCCAAGTGATTATCGCTCGAAAGGGAAAAGTGGTTTACGAGCGTAATTTTGGGTATCAGACCTATAAAAAAAAAGTTCCCATTGAATGGGATACTCGTTACGATATAGCCTCAGTAACTAAAATTGCTGCAAGCTTACCCCTTGTTATGCGCGCTCAAGAAAGAGGTGAAATAAGTCTTGGGGATCGCTTTTCAAATTGGTTTAAGGAGTTAGAAGGTACAGAAATTGGTCAAACACCACTTATATCTGCCCTTT
>Ga0222715_10002494_pt1 | contig 16806 bp, 7 predicted proteins | sample C33_9DmetaG_FD_165056 | JGI IMG/M metagenome (GOLD analysis project Ga0222715, IMG submission 165056) | Estuarine water microbial communities from San Francisco Bay, California, United States - C33_9D | ecosystem: Environmental > Aquatic > Marine > Unclassified | place: USA: California... | reverse complement strand
TACATTTTTTACATATAAATGTGGTTTGAGTATATATGATATTATCTGCATTATCACATATATAGCATATCGTATTCATTTAAAAAAAACTTGGTCTTTTATTCTTTTTATCTTGGGAACTATTTATATGTATTTCTTTTATATGTGAGATATCACTGTTTATACTAATGTTATCATCTTTAATTATTGGTTCGGGTATTAAGGTTTTCATATCTATTATTTCATTTTTATCTAATGAAAAACTTTCCGCCAATGGAGTATCCTCGCTAACTATTGGCTCTACATTATTTTCTTTTTCTTCTGGTTTTCTTATTACTTCTGGTTGTCTTATTACTTCTGGTTGTCTTATTACTTCTGGTTGTCTTATTACTTCTGGTTGTCTTATTACTTCTGGTTTTCTTATCACTTCTGGTTGTCTTATTACTTCTTCTTCTTGCTCGCTCTCTTCTTCGGCTTCTTCTTCTTGCTCGCTCTCTTCTTCGGCTTCTTCTTCTTGCTCGCTCTCTTCTTCGGCTTCTTCTTCTTGTTCACTTTCTTCTTCGGCTTCTTCTTCTTGTTCGCTTTCTTCTTCGGCTTCTTCTTCTTGTTCACTTTCTTCTTCGGCTTCTTCTTCTTGTTCGCTTTCTTCTTCGGCTTCTTCTTCTTGTTCGCTTTCTTCTTCGGCTTCTTCTTCTTGTTCGCTTTCTTCTTCCTGTTCGCTTTCTTCTTCGGCTTCCTGCTCGCTTTCTTCTTCCTGTTCGCTTTCTTCTTGCTCACTTTCTTCTTCTTGCTCGCTTTCTTCTTCTATTTCATGTTCTTTTTCTTGGATTTTGCTTGATTTTTTTGGGTCTTCTGTAAACTGATTTACAGTATCAGTTAAGCGATCTTCTATTTGATTTAATATATCATCAAATGGTATAAAATCTCTAAACGTCTTCTTTATTATTATTCTAATATTTTCTTCAATTATATTTAAATTATTTTGATATTCCGCATCTCTTATATTCTTATTATTAAACAGATAAGCGTTTTTCCATGCAAAAGAAGCTATATTCATATAACATTTATGTATATAATCCTCGGCCGCAGGTATCTTTATTTTAATATTGTCAAACTGATCGCGATATTCGTATATCTTTATTTTTATACTGTTGATTATTATAATTTTTATTAAATTATATATATATTTACACTTTGTGTTTTTTACTATCTTTTTGTACTCATCATCTATAATATTATTATTCCATTTTTTAATTTGTGTTAATTCACTTTGAAACTTTTTAACATTATTTTCCGTTTCACTCCATATTTTATTTATGCGCTTTGATATTGCTATTCCGAGTATATCTTGTATATGCTCAATATACTCATTTCTCGTTTCTATTAAGGCTTCCATATATATAATATTTGTTAGTAATATTCTTTATATGCTTAGAAAAAATGAATAAATACCAAGTAATGATTGATTGTTCTTCCTCGTTAATAATAATTATATTATCTACCAATTTTCGTCTTACTTATTATTTTTTTTTTATAATTTTTAATATAATTATTTATAAGTGCCTTGATTGTTCTATTATTATTCATTTTAATTTTATTTACTTTATGCAATTGTTTTAGTTCAGTAAGTGTCATTATATTTAATTGTTTTATTGTTAATTTTCTTTTACCGCCGCTGTGGTTGACTTCATCCGGGAAGGCCACTGCTGCTGCTGCTGCTGCTGCATCTTGTGCTGCTAGTGGTTGTAGTTTAAATATTGGACTAGTATATTCTGTTATAGATTTTTCATCAAAATCAGTATTTATTGAATAATAAATACTATTTTTATTGTCATCGTATATAATATTAAAATTTACGGAAAATTTTATAATAGATTTACTAATATCTTTACTAATAGATTTATCACTAATAACAATTTCTTTATATACAGTACTATCCTCAGCAAATTTATTTTCATCTTGTTTTTTAAGGGCTAAAATTCCTTTTAATTTATTTTTAAAATCTTCGGTTAATTTGTCTTCGATATTATAAACCTTATCAGTACCATTAATATAATGTTTCAATATATCCTCCATTATATTTTTTTGTGATTTCTGATTTTCATGTTGTCTTTTTTTCTTCGCGTTTTTAATCATGGCTCTCCCACCACCACTTTTTTTTATCTCTTTTTCATCATCCATATGTTTTTCATGTAATCTAGATGCAATTATAATTTTATTAGTGGTGAAATACGCAGCACATACAATTTTAATAGACCTGTTTTGACTTTTATATGCAATCCCATTTTCATCTCTATAAACATAAACTTTGTTATCATTATTAACTGTAATTGGTGGATTGCGATCTAAAAAAACTTTATTAAATTTTGCATTAATACCGTTTTCTGATAATAATTTCTTCACATTAGTACATTTATAAATTATGGTATCATCTTTCGGAAACACTTTATCTACTTCACTTTTAAAGTCTTTATTATTATATATACCTTTTAAGTCATCTTTGTCAATAGTTGTTACTTTTGCTGATTCACTCATCAATTAATTTACTTACTTTATTGATATAAATAAAAAAAAAAAGTAAATATGAAATTAAATGTGCTTCATATAATTATTTATTAGTGATTTTATAGTGTTTTTGTTACCATATTTAATATGATTTTTATCACTTAATCTTTTTAATTGTTTTATACTCATTGTGTTTAATTTCTGCCTTAACTCTTTTGTATTATTTCCGCCACCGCCGCCGTGGTAGACTTCATCCGGGAAGGCCACTGATGTTGTTGATCCTAATTCTATCTGCTGCTTCCCTTTCGCATTTGGAAATAATAAACCTAGTAGAAATCTTGTTTTTGATGAATCTGCTATCGGTTTAATCACGAGCTTTTCATTAGTGAATTCTATTAAATTTTCTAATTGTGATTTTTCAATTTTTTCTTCTAAATTTTTTTCATTACTAAATAATGTATATGGAAGAGAATTTTTTAATGATTTATAATAATTACTATGCATGTTACTCATATTAAAAATTATACATAATGTGTTTTTTTCTTTGCTATGAGCTAAAATAATTTGTATTTTATCTTTTATCTTTTCGGTTTTAATTTTGATATTTTCATTTAGTAGCTTATATAATGTTTTACCTATGGCTTTAAAATGTGTTTCTTTATTGCCCTCCTCGCCCACTTTGCCTTTTTTAATAAATAATTCTCTTCTCGATATTTTTGTTAAAAATCCACATAAATAAAGGTGTTCTATACTATTTATATCTATCATATCATCAATAAGGTTAGATAAATCAAAATTTTCGTTTTCATACTTATTAAAAGACTCAATGTTATACAAGGTAAATTTTAAATGCGTTCCGTCTTTTAATTTAGAATGTGTTTGAACTGTTTTTTTTGTATATTGTAGTTTGTTTTGTTCATCACCATCACCATCACCATAAAGGGATATGTAACCGGTATCAGGGGGTTTATCATCAGCGAATTGCATCCCACCTTTCATAAAATTATAATTCATATTCTATTAATATGTTGTACTATTATAATTAAATAAAAAATAGCAACATGTATATAATAATTATATCTATATAAATTAATAATAATGAAAAATTATATATTAATTACAGATATTGGGCGCGATACTGATGATACACTAGCATTAATAATTTTATTATATTTACACAAAATTAAAAAAATAAAATTATTAACAATCGCCGTATCTGGTGCAAAATTAAAAAATAGAGCTAATTGTATTTTTTACTGGTTATCCAGGTATTCAATTGTAGATATATCCGTGGTTCTTTCTTTAAATGAAGAGTTTATATTTAGTCCAATTGATATTGATGAGAGAACTAATAAAATCGTCAAGGATATTGACAGTAATGTATGTATATTACCATATGATGATACGGATATAAATATAATAGAACTTAAAAAAAATATAAAGACTTATGATAATTTAACTAGTTTTTTCGATAATAATGTTGATAATAAAGTTAATGTAATATCAATAGCACCAGTAAGACCATTATATAATTGTTTGATAAATAATCCTAAAATAATAGATAAGATAAGTAATATTTATTTTCAAGGAAATGTATATTATTCTAAAAACTCAATGATACCCGACATAAGAGGAGGTGGTAGAGGGGCATATAATTTTGGAAATGGATTTCCTAATTCGGAAGAAATACAAAAAGAAACGAAATATGTAATAGATGTATTTCATAAAAGGTATATGCGGAGCCAGGATAATAGATTATATTTTCTAGGTAAAAACACAGCATATCTAATTGAGTTTAATCAAAAAGACCTTAATTCAATAGATAAAGATATAGCAGAGTTAAGTATAAAAAAAACATTATTATTTGCCAAAAACTTACCAGACATATTCAGTATGGTATTCAAAGATAATATAGATAATAAAGCGAAGAAAGTGGTTATAAGAAAGAATATTGCACATATCAAAGCTATTATTAATGATGAAAAATCAAAACTTAATAAATATATCAAAGATTTAAATGATAGGATAAATATAATAGATAGAAAGAATATAACGAAGATTAACTATCTTGAAAAAGAATTAGATACAATAAAGAAACATATAGATAGTATAAATAAAGGCGATGAGGATTATTACGACAGTTGTTATATATTATTCACACAATTTTTAATGGATAATGAAGATATTAAAAATAAATACACTATTGATTTTCTTAGAACAATTACAAAAATAAGTAATCCATACGACCTAGTATTAACGTATTTGGTAATATATGGTAATTTATTTAATTTAAATAAGAGTAAGTTTTTAACAAAGAATGATAATGAATATATTAAAAGTAAACATATTCAATTTAATGAGAAGGACAAGGGGATATTTAAAAGCAAAGGTATTAAAGGGCATATGAAAAGAATGTTAAAAAAGGCTTTGTCAAAAAAGAGTACATAATTTAAAAAAGTATAGAAATTATAAACTTTATAAAAAGAGAGAGAGAAAAATAGATTATGTACTCAAAATATTGATTAAAGTATAAGATATTCGGATACGTTTAAGATATTGTGAAGGTTACCATGTATTACACATTTTTTTCAAGATTTCTATATCATAATCTAGGTCATTCGGTTTTATGTTTTAATTTACTCGTAGTTAATTTTTAAAGTTTTTTATGATATAAATATTTATTTTTCTTAATATAGAGAATACATATATATATGGAATGCCAGTTACATTGAATAATACAAATATTACAATTAACGATGGCACGAATAATTTTGTATTAGAAACTGTGAAGACACATGTCCCGGAAGCCGATCAGCATCCCGCGTATGACGCTCAATGGACTTATCATTCAGCTAATCCTAATGTACATCATTACGGTAACGTGGGTATAGGAACGTTGGCGAGTGAAACTAATAAATTAACAGTAAAGGGGGATATTAATGTTATTGGTGATATCTATGAAAACAATAATAAGATAGCATATGGATGGGATGTATATGGAAATAGTGTTTATAATCAATATGGTAATGTCGGAATAGGTACAAATGACCCAAGATACGCTTTACATACAACAGGAGTTATTTATGCTGGTCAAGGAGGCATTACCGAAAATACTTCTACTGCGTGGACCGTAACTAGTGATAATAGAATAAAAGAAAATATTGAAAAAGCATCTTATGATATATGTTCAGAAAACATAAAGAATATCAATTTATATAGATTCAACTATAATACTAAATATGTAAAAACAACGGATAAAAATCAACTAGGGTTTATTGCACAAGATGTTAGAAAGTACTTTCCAAAAGCTGTTAAAAACAAAACGACAAGATTTGATAATGACGTTGTTCCTAATTTATTATCCGTAGATGTGACACAATTGAACTATACTATGTATGGTGCTGTAAAACATATAGGACAAGATATAGATGCTATAAAAGAAAAATTAGGTATTACGGAAGTACCAAATGATGTTAAGAATCAGCCGTATTTTACGGAGGTTATTCCATTCAATGACCCCGATGTCTAATTACCAACTGTAAATGAAGAACCTGCAACTAACTAAAATCATTGAATTATTTTTATATAAATATTTATACTAATTTATATATAGAGAATACTAAATAAGTCTATTGAAAAATGCCTGTTACACTTGAAAGTAATAGAATATTAATAGATACCGTTGAAGTTGAAACAGTAAAGACACATGTCCCGGAAGTTGATATAAATATTGATATTGTACCGGTGATAACTAATATCGAAGGTGATCCTGCTTTTGAACTATTAACATATACCCATAGTGGAGGCAGTGAAGACCAAACAGAATTTAATTTTACAATAAATGAAAATACTAAATGCGATATCCTTATTGTTGGTGGTGGTGGTAGTGGTGGTGGTAGTTTAGGAGCTGGCGGTGGAGGAGGCGGTGTTTTGTTTGTTTCACAAAAACAATTACAAGGAACATATACAATAAAAGTAGGAAAAGGCGGTGATAGTGTTGCGAGTGACCAAGGGACAGGTGTAAGACAAGGAAATAATGGAAAAAATAGTGAGTTTGCGGGGACAATAGTATATGGCGGAGGTGGAGGAGGTGATTATAATAATACGAATGGTTTAGCGGGAGGGTCAGGAGGTGGTGGAGGTTGGAGTACTGGTGTAGGTGGTGGAAGGTTAGTACCAACATATGGCTCAGTTTTAACATCTGGGGAATATTATGGAGAAGCAGGAAAAAATGGAAATAGTGTTCAGACAGATAGAAGCGGTGTAGGTGGTAGTGCCAATTATTCAAGTTCAATAACTGGTGTTTCTTATACATATTCAACGGGAGGAGCAGGTAGATTGAATGGTGATGACAACAATATATCATATGATAATGGTATTAACTATGGAGATGGAGGAGGAGGTGCTGGATGGCTTTCAACAACATTTTCGGGAAAAGGAGCATCAGGCATAGTAATAATCAAAAAATATCTAGAACCAGTTGCATTATATGAAGAGCAAACAACCGTGACACAAAACCCTGTATTGCCAGCTGATAGTACTAATTTAGTAGCTCATTATAAGTTTGATGGGGATTTTACTGATAGTAGCGGTAATGGTCATACTTTAATAACAAATACAGGCACACCTACTACATCAACCACACAGTTTAAATTTGGAGAATCTGCATATTTAATATCATCAAGTTTAAAAACTAATAGTTTTACTTTTCATAACAAAGCTTTTTCTATTTCCGTATGGATATATACTACTGGTTCTTCTAATAGATTGTATAATTTAATATCACAAAATAAGGCTGAATCAACAAATCAAAACCTACATATTAGAGTCAACAAACTGAGTAATACTTCTATAAAATATACAATGGCTTTTTGGGGTAATGATTTAAATAGTTCAAGTGGATATAATGATTATAATAAATGGGCTCATATAGTTTTTCAAATTAATTCATATGGATATAAAGAAATATGGCGAAATGGTGTGATGATAGCAAATGATACAAATGGTTCATTTTTAAATACAGATAATGCTGATATTGTTATTGGCAATTGGACACAAGATAATAAATATTTTGAAGGATATTTAGATAACCTCCGTATATACGATAAAGCATTGTCAGCATATGAAATAGATATTTTGGCCAATAATAAAATTGAAACCCCTGATTATAAGATTTTGACATTTGAATATCAAGAACCTTCATATCCTATAATAGATGATTTATACAATCAATATAATCAAACATCCTATTCTGTTAATTTCCCAGAAGAAAGCGAATGTGATATTTTAATTGTTGGTGGTGGAGGAGGTGGTGGTTGGTCTATTGGTGGTGGAGGAGGCGGAGGAGGTGTTATTTATTGTCAAAATATGGAAGTGGGAGCAGGAACATATCAGGTAGTAGTTGGAAACGGAGGTATAGAAACCGGAACATCGACAGAACGTAAAGGTAATGATAGTTCTGTTTTTGGATTAACAGCAAGGGGTGGAGGAGGCGGAGCAAGAAGTGCTGCATGGAATAATTTCAATGATAGATATGGGTCTTCTGGTGGAAGTAGTGGTGGAGCTGGTGCTGCTAATGCTGATAGCCCTGGAATAACAGCATTAACCGCGGGAACAAATATTTCAACAACATCAATAATAACAGGGGGAACTATAACTAATTATAATGGTTTTAAAGGTGGTAATTCAATACCAAGAACTGGTAATTATGGAGTTGGTTCTGCTGGTGGTGGAGGCGCTAATGAAGCAGGAAATGACGGAGATACTACTTTTACGAATGAACCTTTTGTAACTCCTAATTATATTGATGAAATAACTGGCATGAGTGGATGGACCAAAATTAAACACAGACCGGCGAATGATGGTACTTGGTTCGCTGGTGATACTTTTAGTTCTACAACTATCAATAGTTCATATACTTATGGTTCTTCTACTAATGATAATAGTCAATGGGCTGTGGCATTTGACCATACAAAGGTTAAATATTATTTGTTTATTGAAAGAACAGGATTGATACACCCTGATTATTATGATAGGTGGCATGTATTTGCTGCCGACAATATAGATAATTATAGTAGTTATCCTACATGGATACCCTCATATAAATCCATTGGTTATCCAAATGGTTACGCTAATGGCATTCAATATAATAGAGGAGGTACACATACATATGACCCAAATATTGGATTAGGCTTTCCTCACACAAAAATCTCAGATAATACTACTACTACAACACTATATACAACAGAACGCGCTATTTACATTGAAGCTTCTACAACAGAATGGAATGGCCCTCCTCCCACAATAACAGAAGTATATGTTAAATATACTGATGATATTCCATTAACAACACCACAACCTCAAATACCTGCTGATAATTATCAATATATTGAATTAACATACGAAAATGAACACCCAGATTATACTTCAACTACTAATGGAAATCAAAGAACACATACTATTAATTTCCCTGAAAATGTTGTCGCAGATATTTTAGTTGTTGGTGGTGGTGGTGGTGGTGGAAGTGATTGTGGTGGTGGAGGAGGAGGAGGAGGTGTCCTATATGCTAAAAATGTTCCAATACCAGCAAATACATATACTATTAAAGTTGGTAAAGGTGGTACATCTATGTCATCAGGTAATACAAGTGAAGCTTTTGGAGCAATAGCGAAAGGTGGGGGAAGTGGAGGAGGTGGTATTAGATTTGGTAATACGAATGCTACAAGTGGAGGCAGTGGAGGAGGCGGAGGATTAACAGAATATGTAGTACCGAGATTTAGACAAGGAGGAGGTATAGGTACTAATACAATAGGTACTATTCTTAATAATGGTAATGTCTATAATTACAATGGTAATATTGGAGGTAATTGTCCGGGTAGAAATACATTTCCATACGCATTGGCAGGTGGTGGAGGTGGAGCAAATCAGGAAGGTGTAGATGGTATTGATGGTTCATATACGGGAGTTTCAAATACTAACAATAATGGAAAAGCAAAAGGAGGTGATGGGATAGATATTGATATAACAGGGAATGTATTATATTGGGGAGCAGGTGGAGGAGGAGGAAGTTTAGAAGCTATTTTACCAGGTTATGGTGGTCGTGGAGGAGGAGGAGGAGGGGGCCAAGGATTTGATAGTGTTGATACACCATTAGCAACATATGGGGGATTGGGTGGTGTAGATGGATATAGTAGTCCAATAGCTCCTACTAATACAGCAATAGCAGAAACAGGTAATGGAGGACACGCGGGAGCAGGAACAGGTAGTGGGGGTGGAGGAGGGGGTTATTATTATAATAAAGCTGGTGGCAACGGCGGTTCCGGCATAGTCATCATACGATATTATGTTGTGTCAAACATAACTCATAAATATTTGTCTTTTACACATGATACTCCATTGGTAGAACAAAAAACAGGGGTTGGTGGTTGGTCGCACGTAGGACACTTGAAACCAGAAACTACGCGAACTATGAACTGGTTTTCAGACGGATTTTTAAATGGAACTACTACAAGAGGGACAGCATATAATTATGATAATGACTGGGAATTACCATTCTCTGGAAAAGACCAAATATTGTTTGTTAAAGGAAATTTTGAAAGATGGGCGTATGGTTCATTATCAACAATAAAAACATCTGGAAATTCTTGGATACAAGTTGATGCTGTAACAAGTCAAACAAAAACTGATGGGACACCCGTAGATAAAATAGCTGTTTTGACTGGTGTTTTTGCGAAACACCCGCCATATATAGTTTTAGGAACAAGTTATAATGCTGTTGATACTACTGGTTCTCAATTTAATAGTGGCGAAGAATGGTTGTATTTAGAGAAAGGCGATTATACAAACCAACCAGATTGGCATAAATGGATAAATACAAGTTATGATGTTTATGTAAGAAGTTCAACAACAACTTCAACTCCAACAACATATACTTTAAATGTCCCCGAAGATACAACATGTGATGTTTTAGTAATCAATAATACACAGGCTTACAAAGCAACAGGGGCTCTTTTTAATGGAACTTATAATGTAATAGTAGGTAGTGATAGTAGAATAGAAAAAGATGGTGTTATATTACATAATCCTAATAGTGGATTAAGTATAACCGATGATATAACAGGGGCATCAATACAATATACCTTTAATAATCCAATAGTAATCATACGATATTCTATTGATGATAGTGGTGGAGCGGGGGGTGATGGTGTTCCTATTAATATTACAGGTACTTCTTATTATTGGGGGGCAGGTGGTGGAGGGGGTGCTTATTCTTTAAACAGTTATGGAAGAGGTGGAAAGGGAGGAGGAGGTAGTGGTGGTAGTTCAACGGGATTTACATTTACAGGCGATACTTATGGTATAAATGATGCTTATCCAGCAGGGGCTGATGGAAGAGGAGGAGATGGTGGAAGAAGCACGGGTGGCGGAGGAGGAGGTTCTGGGTATGAATATGATGGTGGTTCAAAAGGAGGTTCCGGTGTAGTAATAATCCGTTATTCAACAAAATACATAAGACAGCATCCCGCGTATGACGCTCAATGGACTTATCATTCAACTAATCCTAATGTACATCATTACGGTAACGTGGGTATAGGAACATTGGCGAGCGAAACTAATAAATTAACAGTAAAAGGGGATATGAACATGATTGGAAATTATAAACAAAATGATGTTAATTTAGGCAACTGGTATTCAAGTGACAATATCCATAACATTCATAGACTTACTGGTAATGTAGGGATAGGTACGACAGATCCTCAATACAGTATAGATACATCGGGTGTATTATATGCAAGCCATGGAGGATTTACAGGAGGTACTTCAACAAATTGGGCTACTAGTAGTGACGAAAGAATAAAAGATAATATAACGTTGGCGTCAAATGAGACTTGTTATGAAAACGTTAAGAATATTAATTTATACAAATTTAATTACAAAGAACAATTCGCCAATAATAAAAATGAAACACAATATGGTTTTATAGCACAAGAAGTTCAAAAGTATTATCCGAAAGCCGTAAAATATGAAAAAATAAAAGTTAAAGACGATACTTATGAAAACTTTTTAACTATTAACCAAACACAGCTAAACTATACTCTATTCGGAGCCGTAAAACATCTTCAACAGGAATTAGAAAACATAAAAGTCAAACTTGGAATGACTGTTCCTGTCGCAGAGGAGACAAATACCACAGAGGAGCCTGTCATAGAGGAGACAAATACCACCGAGGAGCCTGTCATAGAGGAGACAAATACCACTGAGGTGCCTGTCACAGAGGAGACAAATACCACCGAGGAGCCTGTCATAGAGGAGACAAATACCACCGAGGAGCCTGTCATAGAGGAGACAAATACCACCGAGGAGCCTGTCAATTAATTAAATGAAAATGCCATTGACTAATTTTTTTTATATAAATATTTATACTAATTTATATATAGAGTAATAACAAATATATGCCTGTTATATTAGATTTGAATGAAATAAAAGTAATTGACGGTGATAAAAACTTTACAATAGAAACTGTAAAATCAAATGTGATAGTAAACCAAGATACGGAAATTAATGAACCTACAATAACAACACCAATAACACCCGTGCCTCTACGACAATACACCGAAGAACGAATGTATCCGCCTACGCGTGATTTGGCAAGTGCAAGTCATTTAATAAGTGGAGAAAGTTATGGTAATGGTGTTTATGAAACTTCTGAGAGCGATCAGAATGATGCTACAAGACATGGTTATTCTGCGTTTAATACTTCCATGGATACTGGTCCACATTTTAATAATAAATATACAAATGGTGTATACAATGGTAGTGATTACATTGTTCCTGGATATTTAGGAGATTGGATTAAAATAAAATTACCTCGTCCAATTAAATTGACAAAATACGGTTTTAAACGACGACTTAATTATTTGACAAGAGCTCCTGGAAAATATAAGCTTTATGGTAGTAATGATGGAACAAATTGGGATGTATTAGTCCATAAAATAACTACAGTATCATATACACAACAAATTAGCTTTGCCAATGACTATTTTGAAGAAAATATAAATGTAAATAATCAATATCAATATTTTGGATTGGTTGTTAATCAATTGTATGGAAATGATGTTCTTTTAAACTTTGACGAATGGTATATATACGGAAAAGAATTCATATCGGAAGATCCTGATTATAAAACATTAGTGTTTACATACGAAGCAGGCAATGAAACACAAACATCATATAATGTTAATTTTCCAGAAGAAACCGAATGCGATATCCTTATTGTTGGTGGTGGTGGTGGAGGCGGTGATACTTATAGTGGTGGTGGTGGTGGTGCTGGTGGTTTAATATATAAACAAAAATTATCATTCAATGCTGGTGATTATCAAGTTAAAGTTGGTAAAGGTGGATTAGGTAAATTGTATAGTCAAAGTGTATCTCAATCATTCAATAATGGAAGTGATAGTGGTATTTATAATTCTAATAATGAAATAATATATTTAGCAAAGGGTGGGGGTGCTGGTGGAGACCAAAATATTAATGGTAGTGATGGAGGTTCAGGTGGAGGTGGTGGTTGTGGTTTTAATACAACAGCTGGTGTAGGTGGAAACCCCGTTTTAACAGGAATTTATACTGGTTCTGTTGGATATAAAGGTGGAGATGGAAATAACTATGCGAAAGGTGGTGGAGGTGGTGGTTCGGGTGGTGAAGGGCAATCTGCTACTGGAACTAATTTTAATGTTGGTGTTAGCGGTGGAGGAGGATTAGCCAGTATTATAAATATCACTGGAACAGAACAAGCTTATGCTGGTGGTGGAGGTGGTGGAACGTGGCAAGTTCCAGCAGGTCAAGGAGGAGGAGCAACTATAAATGGTAATTTTATAAAAGTCGGTGGTGATGGTAGTCAAGGGTCTGGTAACGGAGGTAATGCTGTACAACAAACGGGTAGTGGTGGAGGTGGTGGAGCAACAGGTTCTAATGATAATGGCGGCGACGGCGGTTCAGGCATAGTCATAATAAGATATAAGACCCAATATCAAACAACAACTCATGCTGCGCAATGGACTTATCATTCGGCTAATCCAAATACACATCATTATGGAAATGTAGGAATAGGAACGACTCCCAGTGCTACCCAAAAGTTACTAGTAAATGGCGATATGAATGTAACAGGAAATTATAAACAGAATGATAATACCATAGGTAATTGGTATAAAAATGGAACATCTATATATAGAACTTCTGGTAATGTAGGGATTGGAAATACCGACCCGCAATACAGCTTACATGTTCACGGTGGTGTGTATGCGGGTGAAGGTGGTACGACAGGAGATGGAACAACAGTATGGACATCAACAAGTGATAGCAGAATGAAGGACAACATATTCAAGGCGTCTTATAAGGAATGTTATGATATATTCAAAAAGATTGAGCTATATAGATATAATTTCAAACCCGGATATGTAAATTCAAATGATAGAAATCAGTTAGGATTTATAGCACAAGAGGTGCAACAGCAAATCCCCAATTCTGTTGAACCTAGAAGTATTATATTAAGCAGTGGTGTATATATACGTGATATACTAACATTAAACGTAACACAAATAAATTATATTCTTTATGGAACGTTTAAATACTTAATAGCCGAATTAGATATTATCAAAACACATTTAGAAAGCCAAGAAGAAGCAGGGCAAACTGAATAATAAGAAAAAATATATAAGATAAAAGTTATTTTCAAGTAATATCAATAAGGAAAGCCGAGGTAGATCCTTTAATATTTGACAAGAGATTATAGATTTATTGCGTCTTTTTTGGTATTAAATAATTGTTGGAATATCATGGCGCGGGATATTATCATGGCGCGAGTGGCAATAGAGGATAGTCAGTTGAAGGTGGTGTGATACTATTCTTCAAAATATACAATGATTTATCAGCTATGTTAAAGTAATTGAATGATGTATCTCCTAAACCCGATGATGTACGCCGATTTATATCTAGCATTTTTTCAGTTGTTATATAAGATGTAATATCAATTGTTGAGTGTTTAATAATATCGCGGATGTGGGCGGAACTTTTATAAGTAACAGATACATTATCAAAATATTCACTATTATCTAGAAACTCTTTTTCATAGTCAAGATCTTCAAAGTTTTTTATCATTGCGTTATATTTAGTATCTATATCTGATATTAAAGCTTCAAGTTGTCCCTCATTTGTGAGCAACGAGGCATTTAAAGTTTTTATTTGTGCATATATATTAGAAAGATTCCAGAAATCTTTACCTCTCCCATTTTTAGGAGTTAAATATGTTTCTTTTATTACATTGAAATCAGTTGCTGTATTTTGTTCAAAAGTCTTGATATTTGAAAATTGATTATTGAAATCTGGTAGTTCTAAATCTTCATATAGTTTTTTACCACCATATAATAAATAATTCATATCTTGATTAGTTCTGGTGATTGTGTTACCATTGAGTGATCTAAAATCAACTTTGAAATTGAAATTAATGCCAATAGTATCAGAACTATTATTTAGAGCTATACAAGAATATGACATCATATGAAATCCACCACTATTATATTGATATTCAATATTTTCATCGATAATAGTATCACCAATTGTAATTCTACTTTGTTTTATAATTATAGTGTCTGGGAAACCTAAATTAGCCTTGAATTTATAATGCCCTTTTTGTAGATATACAAATGATGTTATTGTTATTACGGCGGTTGCATATCCATTTATTTGTTTATCATTATGTTGTTGTAAAATATATTTATCATCTCTATTCCACCATAAATTTTTATCATTTAAGACATCTTGAAATCCTGAATTATAATTATAAACTTCGTTACCTGTTACGATATAATATGTTTTTCTTTTCAATGTATTAATTTTGTCGGTTGCCTTTACTTGAATTGTTCTATTCAAATTTCCTTTTATATAAAAATAATAATCATTATCAGACACACCATCTTTAAATGTAAATGGAACCCATTCTGAACTATTATATACTCTGGATGAATCTTTTAAAATATGTTTGTTATCAATTTTGATACTTTCTATATTTATATTTTTTTGAGATTCAAAACTTCCATAATAACTACCATCTTTATCATTAAATTTGAAATTTAATTTTTCAGTTTTTTCTTCATCTATATTTATGTATTGATTAAACCAAGTTTTACCATCAAAACTAGCAGTACTTTGCCAAGGACCACCAGGTGGCAGCCAACGGAATTCAATACCATCACCACCATGGTTTTGACCAAATGTTATTTCAATTTTTTTGTATTGTCCTTTACTTAGATAAATAGCTCCGCTATTTCTGTTTCGCATCGGATGGAGCTGACCATTATTGATTATCTCTTCGCCGTCTAAATACACAAAGGAAGCATCATCAGATCTTGTATGAAAATCATAATTACCTGACAAATGTGGGTAAAAATATCCCGACCAATACCACGTATACAATCTGCCATTACCTGTTCCCATAGTATGAATATTTTTAAAATCGGTTACATTTTTATTATCTGTATTACGCCCGGATCCACCTTTCCATATTCCATTATCGTTAAGATATCCACTGAATCTTTTCCCATATAATCCGACTTTACCGAATTCTCTTGAATTATCATATTTAAATTTAAGATGTTTAGAGTTTAAAGGTATTATACTTCCATATTGTGAACTTGCTTCATAAGATCTTTGTGGAAAAGCTACTTTTATACTATAACCTTTTAAGTAATTATAGGGTTTAATGTGATGATTAATTATTGTAGAATTACTTTCATCTACGTAATCTTCTTTTTTAACATCTATTAAATTTGTAAATGATAATTTATGGAAATTATTTTTTTTACCTTCGTATGTTCTTTTTTTATCACGATACCACACCAATCGTTCCTTTAAAATTTTTATTGCTTTACTATGTTTTGAGTCTGAATTCAAGCTAGTAATCTTAGTTTCTTTATCACTTTTAAGAGTATTTATAATTATATCTTTTTGAGAAACGCGTGGTGTTCTCTCTCTAAATATTTCCCAAAATGATGTTTCAAACATAGATGGTTCATTTGGAACAGAAAATGTTTTTTTAGCACGTATCGTCCCTGTTTCTACATCCATAAATCCTCGTAAATGTACCTGTGCGTCTAACGGTGTAATATAACTGGATACATTATTATCACACAAATAGTGATAGTCAAACTTATAAACTTTACAATTCATATCAGACAATGATACAACCTTGAAAACATTAAACTCAACAGTTTTAGTATTTGCAGAATAAAAATCAATTCCAAAAAAACTTTGTACTGTAAAATTTTTCAT
>Ga0222715_10002493_pt1 | contig 16808 bp, 16 predicted proteins | sample C33_9DmetaG_FD_165056 | JGI IMG/M metagenome (GOLD analysis project Ga0222715, IMG submission 165056) | Estuarine water microbial communities from San Francisco Bay, California, United States - C33_9D | ecosystem: Environmental > Aquatic > Marine > Unclassified | place: USA: California... | reverse complement strand
CTTTGATTTCGTCTTTTGTTTTTCCGTAATATTTATTACCTGGTTGCCAGCTACTTGAACTCATCATTTTATCTATTATAGCATCTGCATTAAAATGTTCAAAATGACTATGATTCCAGGTAGTACAGGAAATATATCCTTCTGAAGATCCATCTATGTAATAAATATGAGGTCCCTCATCAAAGACAATTCGCTTATCACGAGGATGAGGATGTAACTTTGCTAAGTAAGTTGGTGGCTCCATTTTTTATTTAAAATTAGTTACTTAAATAAAAAAACTTCAATTTTAATTTTAAATTACTGCTATCCAATAAAAATCACCCCAATATTGAAAACCTCCGGATTCTCCTCCTCGTCCATCCTTTAACCATCCTATTACTGTAAAGTTTGATGTGGTTATAGTACCTATTTTTAGGGTAAGCATGTCATGGGGCGACCCCGCATTGGCTGGAGTGCAAACTACTGTTGGTACGGAAGAGAAAGCCTCACTAAAGGTGATAGTTGTAAAAACATCAGGTCCTCCATTTACCAAAGAACCAGTTCCATGTTGAATAAAAGGTTTATTTTGGTATAAGTAGGTATTAGACATATATATTTATAGAATATATTTATTATTTACTTTTTAATTCTTCTATTTCTCTCTTTAATTCTTTTACCGACTCTATTAAATGTGCTATAATTGAATTATAATTTACACTTAATTTTTCACTATCCATATTATTTACTGCTTCGGGTATATGTTCTATTACTTCTTGAGCTATTACACCAGAAGTCTTTGTTTTATTTTCATCTGATTTTAAATTGTAACTTACACCACGAATATTACATATTTTTTCCAAACTATTATCTAAATCACTTATATTTTCTTTTAATCTTAAATCAGAAGTAGTGTTGTATGAACCTGTGCTTGTTATGGACCCACTTACATTTATATTTCCACTTACATCTAAAGAATAACTATTATTTGGAGTGGTGGTATTAATACCAACTGTTCCACCAGGTAATATATATAATCTCGTTAACCCATTAGTAACTAGAGATATATAATCAGATTGATTAGTATTTGCACCTGTTCCAAATATAAGACCGGTTGGTTGGTTTCCAGTTTCACCATGATCCAGTATTGCCCTAGTGAACATATAACCATTCATATTTAATTGTGATAGACTACTAGAGGAAAATGGTGATACACTATTAAGGTAGGCACTTGCCACATTAGGTTCTAATTGATTATCACTAGAAGGTCCAACATTGTTAGCTGATAAATTTCCACTAACATCTAAAGCACCTGTTATCATTGTATTTCCACTTATTTCTAATGTATAACCAGTAGTAGGATTTAGTTTTCCAATTCCGACGCTACCTCCATTGGGAAGAATGGAAATAGGACCTCCAGCAGTTCGATTTGTTGAGTTAGGATAATCAGAACTACTACCTACTGTATATCTTCCTGTATCTAATATAAAATTTCCAGTACTTCTAAGCACTAATGAATCGATATTATTACCAGCTGTGTCATTTACAGAAGTAATGTATAAACAGGAATTTTCGTTTCCAGTTCGTTGATAATAATTATAACTAGCTGGAATATTACTTGAAGGTTGACTTTGTTGGGACGTTCCAATATTATCAATATAACCAATTGCCCCACCATCGTTTCCATGACCTGTTGGTCCTTGAAATAGGATTCCGGTTGAACCATTACCAGCTGAATCTGAATAAGCATTTTTTAAAATAAGTGTTCCAGTAGGATTTCCATTATTAGGTGTCGGATAACTTCCATAACCTTCATTTTGAGTATCTAAAATAGTTATTTGACTGTTTAAATTTCCAGGTATCTTGACAGTTTCACTAGCAGTTCCTAAAACAATTTGATTATTAGCGGTTGTTGTAGCCCCTGCACCTAAAGCCACACTTGTAGTATATTGATTTACTGTGTTTAAACCAATAGCAATAGAATTTTCTCCCAAAGATGTTAAACCTGCATTCGTTCCAATTGCAATGGAATTCGCACTTTGGTCAGTTTGACCTGCAGCATATCCCATAGCAATGCCAAAGGTACCTTGGTTTTGGCCACCCGCCTCTGTTCCTATAGCAATGGAATTCGCACTTTGGTCAATTTCACCTGCTTGGAATCCAATAGCAATAGAATATTCATTTTGAGAAATATCTCCTGCTAGATATCCCATAGCGATGCCAAAGGCACCTTGGTCATGGGCACCCGCCCCTGTTCCTATAGCAATGGACCATTCATTTTGATGAGAGTAACCTGCATTGTCTCCAATAGCAATGCAGGAGATATATTGCTCAATGTGACCTGCTTGTCGTCCAATAGCAATGGAATGATCATTTTGATGAGAGTAACCTGCTTTCAATCCTATAGCTATGGAATCATTTTGAGAATCATTTCCTGCTTGATATCCCATAGCAATGCCATAGGTACCTTGGTCAGTTTTACCTGCCTCTCGTCCAATAGCAATAGCCATATTAGCTTGACTATAGTAACCTGCGCTGCTTCCAATAGCAATAGAATATTCATTTTGAGAAATATCTCCTGCAAACGCTCCAATAGCAATAGAGTTAGCCCTTTGATCCCTTAGACCTGCATTTACTCCAATAGCAATAGAATTTTTATCTTGCCTTTCATAACCTGCTTTAGTTCCAATAGCAATGGAATCGGTTTTTTGATCAGTTCCACCTGCATTCCATCCCATAGCAATAGAATAAGCACCTTGCCTTTCATAACCTGCAACTGCACCAATAGCAATGGAATAAATACCTTGGTCATGATAACCTGCTTCTTCTCCTATAGCAATGGCATTGTCTAATTGGGAAATTTCACCTGCTTGGGATCCAATAGCAATACAACTAAGCTTTTGGCCAGTTTTACCTGCAGAGTGTCCTATCGCAATAGGAGGCCTTGTTACCCCTGTTCTTTGAGATAAAATATTAATTTTACCATCGGAAAATCCACTACCTAAATCAAGATTACCAGTTATCATTGTATTTCCCGAAACATCAAAAGTATGAGTTCCAAATATGTCTCCCACCGAAACATTTTCACCACTTATAGAGAAAACAAGATTTTGAGTAGTAGCTGAAGTAATTTGACCAGAGGTTCCATTATAAACTAGCATAGTAGGATTAAATATGTATCCTGGAACGGCACCTGCATTTTCTATTAAAAAAGAAGATGTAACTTGGCCAGCTTTTCCTGGTAAAGTATAAATCTCTAATGAATTATTTATAGAAGAATCATATATAATAGATGCAGAAGAATCAAATGCAACATACCCGTAAAAAGTAGTAGTATCATAAAAATTAGCTCGAGAAAAATTATTAAATTCTCCAAAATTAGTTAAACTACCATTATTGCCAATACCATTACCCGCAATAATTTTGGATGATAAATAGTTAATATCTTCACCAATGGTATAATTTAAATATAAATCTCGGTTTGGTAAACTAGAGTTATTGATATTTTGAATATTATCTCTGAAATCTTTAATTTGTTTTAGAGTTGAAGGATCAGCAGAAAAATTAGTTATATTATAGTCTAATAATTGAATATTACCGTTATTAGTATTACCATTAGATTTAACTATATTATTACTTGAATCATAATATTTTGAAGACAGATTAATAGCTATAGGTTGATCTGGAACTCTTGTTCCAATAGAAAAAGGTTGAGTGAATATTGTTTCTCCATTTTGAATAATATAAACATATTGTCCATTTAATGTCAGATTTAAAACATGCCATTGATCTTTAATAACCTTATCTATTTGAGATGAAAATCCATATGTTTTTCCTGATGAAGGACTAATAGTTGTATAATAAATAGTTGCTTTACCATCATAATCAGGATACCACAAATAAAAAGCCTCATTAGAAATCCCATTAGTAATATTACCATTACTAGTAAGAGCATCTTGATTTAAATTATCCATTCCAAAAAAACAGAAATTACTAGCATCAGATGAAACATAAATATTAGAAACTACTGTTATTGCATAACTAATAGAGTTACCAGGAACGATTCCAAATACATTTTGAGTATTATATGAAAAATCTGAAATAATAGTTTTTGCATTTTGACTAAATTGAGTAGCATTTTGATTAAAAGGAGAAGAAACTAAAGATAAAGAAGTTCCACTGCCTTGGTAGTTTAAATTAAAATTACTAGGATTATATAATAAAGGATTTAATGATTCATTCGATATACCAATTGTATTTATTTCTTTATTAAATGGATAATAAGCAATATTATTATTAAAATTTTTTCCATTTTGGAAATTATATAAATATGTAGATTGTGATGATTCCAAATGAGAAATAGAAGGTGTAATAGAGTTTTGAACCCCTAATTGTGCCGTTATATTTAAATTACTTGGAGCCATTTGATGAGCTTTAATAGTTTGATTTTTTTTACTTCTACCTAATCCTCCTGATTGTTTCCAAGAATTACTTGTAAAAGACATTATAAATTATTATTTTATAATATTTTTATACAAAATATCATAAAAATTATGTAGTATTAAAACCGATATATATTATTCTCTACATGATGTAGGAGTGTTTTAAAAAAATAATATTTAGTTATTATATAATGGGGTATGAAATAGAAATGTCTTTGGATTTGAGAAAGCATAAGAGTGTAACAAAACTAATCGATAGTGCACAAGACCTAGCGGATTATTATGATTGTGATAGATTTTATCAATTTTCGGAATGTGAAGGAGAGGTAAGAAGATTAAAAAGAAAAGCGCAAGTAATGGTAGTTTGTTTTGAGGAGGAGAAATTTGAAAAAATGGCAAATTTTTTAAAGGAAATAATATCTAGGTATAGAAAAAAGTTATACATAGAATCAGTGTACGATATCAATAAACATAGTTTAATTTATGCATCTCCTTATTATATGAGTATTATGGAAAAAGACCAGAAAGATGATTATAAGGAGAGGAGATCTAACAGATCATTTTCAGAGACAGATTATTTCATATTAAGAGATATATTAAAGAAAAATTATTAATAGATTGTTTTTAAATAATCTGGTGTTATTTTCTCTCTTTTGGATCTAGTTTTGGATTTGGATTTTGATTTGGATTTGGATTTGGATCTTCTTGTTCTAGATTTCTTATGAGGAGGTGCCTCAGGAATAACTAGTTCTTCCATGATAATTGGTTTAGCGTCAACAGAATTATGTAAATCATATTCTAACCGTTTGTGAATTGATTGATTGGATGCGGGAATTTCAAAAAGTTTCATAATTTCATCATTAGTCAGTTGAACATACATAGATTCATTATTTTTTTGAGCTTCTAAATCAAGAACATTACCATCATAAACCATATTCCATTTAGCATTGTCAATAATATTTCCATCAACAATAGTTTCATATTGTCCATAAGTTTGAATATAAGATTCCATATAAATTATAAAAATATTTTATTTAAATTCTAAGAATAAAATATTTATTTTTTTATATATGAAAGCTACTGATTTTAACAACAAAGGGAAGAAAGAAAAAGGACAAAAAGTAAAAGCCGGAGATTGCATATTTCCTTTTAAATATCAATGGAAAGATCATAATGAATGTTTTAAAACTGAGAAAGGAGATATTTGTGCTACTTCAGTTACAGATAGAGGAACATTAAAAACATATGGATATTGCCAAAAGCAATCTCCAAAATCAAAATCAAAATCTAAATCGAGATCCCCTTTAAAAATAACATCAAAATCCAAGTCAAAAAGTAAATCAAAAGAGAGCTTAAAAAAAGGAACTGAAAAAAAGGCACTAAAAAAGACTTTGAAGAAGAAACTAGTTATTGTTGATAAGTTTTCTCCAAAATCTAAAAGCTTAAAATCTCCTTCAAAAGAAGAAAAATTGAAGTCTAAATCACCTATTAAAATTGAAGAAACGATAGAAATGGACTTAAAGCCATCACCAAAAGGTAAATCAATGAATAAGGAACTTATCGATATTATGGAAGAACTTGCCGATATTATGATGAGGCAAGGAGAACCTTTTAAATCAAGAGCCTATAAAAAAGCATCTGAAACAATTATGAGTTATCCTGATGAAATTACGGATGTAAAACAATTAAAAAATCAACCAGGAATAGGTAAGACAATAATGGATAAATTAGACGAATTTCAAAAAACTGGCACTCTGAGAGTTTTAGAAAGAGAAAGAAAAAATCCAATGAATCTTTTTACTAAGATTTATGGTGTAGGTCCTAAAAAAGCTAAGCAATTAATTGATGAGGGAATTACAACCATAGATCAATTAAAAGAAAATGAAGGAAAATTGAATGATACCCAAAAAATTGGATTAAAATATTATGAACCTTTGCAAGAACGAATCCCTAGAGATGAAATAGTAGAATTTGAAAAAGTGTTTGATAAAGTATTTAAAGAGGTTACTCCTAATGGCAGTAAATTTGAAATTGTTGGTAGTTATAGAAGACAGGCTAAAAATTCTGGCGATATTGATGTTATCATTACTAATGATGAAAACAATATTGACTCTTTTAATAATTTCTTAGATGCCTTAATTAAAGACGGAATAGTTATTGAAGTCCTTACTAGAGGCAAAACTAAAAGCTTGACTATTGGAGAAATTAAAGATTCTATACCTCGAAGAATTGACTTCCTTTATACTCCTCCTACTGAATATGCTTTTGCTACTTTATATTTTACTGGTAGCAAAGCTTTTAATACTGTCATGAGGCAAAGAGCATTAGATATGGGTTATACTTTAAATGAACATGGATTATCATTAATGAAATCAGGAAAAAAAGGAGAAAAAGTAGATATTGAATTTCCAACTGAAAAATCGATTTTTGAATTTTTGGGAATGAAATATAAAGAGCCCAAACAAAGAGAAGGCTATAAATCTGTAGAACTAGTAGATAAAGATGAAACAAAAGAAGAAGAACAAAATGAAACAAAAGAAGAAGAACAGGAGGAAAAACCTCCTTCAAAAGAAAAATTACCCAAAAAAGTGTCCAATAACAAAACGGTTAAGGTAAAAAAGGTTAAAAGTGGATTCAAAGAACATGTTGAACAATTTAAACAAAATGGAATAGACACTTTAAAAATGTTAACTGAAAAACAAATGGAAACAATATTAGATGAAGCTCAAAAAGCGTATTATAATGATCCTGAAAATACACTCCTATCTGACAATGAATATGATATTATAAAGGAATATATGGAAAAAAAATATCCTAAAAATAAGGTATTAGACCAAATTGGTGCTCCAATTCAAGATAAAAATAAAGTCAAACTACCTTACTTTATGGCTTCAATGGATAAAATTAAACCTGATACCAATGCTCTCCAAAAATGGAAAGATAAATACAAAGGACCTTATGTTCTTTCTGCCAAATTAGATGGTATTAGCGGATTATATTCTACCGAAAATAATGAACAAAAATTATACACTAGAGGAAACGGAGAAGTGGGTCAGGATATTAGTCATTTAATTCCTTTTCTCAGATTACCCACTACTCCGGATATTACTATTAGAGGAGAACTAATTATGAAAAAATCAACTTTTATAGAGAAATATAAAGATCAATTTTCCAATTCTAGAAACTTGGTATCGGGTCTAGTGAATCAAAAGAAGCTAGAACCTGAAAAATTTAAGGATTTAGATTTTGTAGCTTATGAAGTGATTAAACCTTCCTTAAAACCTAGTGGTCAAATGGAATTTTTAGAAAAGAAAGATGTAGATGTGGTAATAAACGAGACCAAGAAAGATATAGATAATTCCATTTTATCTGAAATTCTCGTCGATTGGAGAGAAAATTATGAATATACGATTGATGGTGTTATTGTAGAAAATGACGAAATATATAAACGAACAGAGGAAAATCCAAAACACGCTTTTGCTTTTAAAATGGTCTTGTCTGATCAAATAGCTGAAGCTAAAGTTTTAAATGTATTATGGGCTCCTAGTAAAGATGGTTACTTAAAACCTAGAATCCAAATAGAACCTGTAGTATTAGGAGGTGCCAAAATAGAATATGCTACTGCTTTTAATGCTGCATTTGTAGAAGACAATAAAATAGGTATCGGTGCGCTTGTTAAATTAGTTAGAAGTGGGGATGTAATTCCACATATTATGGAAGTAATAGAGCCAGCTGAGAAGGCCAAAATGCCTGATGTTGATTATAAATGGAATGAAACCCATGTAGATATTATATTAGAAGACGCAGAACAAGATGAAACGGTAAAAGAGAAAAATATTGTTGGATTTTTCAAAGGTTTGGAAGTAGATGGACTAGGACCTGGTAATGTAAAAAAAATAATCAAAGCTGGATACGAAAGTGTTCCACAAATTATTGCGATGACTGAAGAAGATTTCTTAAAAGTAGAGGGGTTTAAAAAGAAGATGGCAGAAAAAGTATATAAATCTATTCATGAGAAAATTGATAAAGCTTCCTTACCTAAAATAATGGCCGTTTCTAATATATTTGGAAGAGGATTTGGTGAAAAAAGGATTGAACCAATCTTATCCAAATACCCAGATATTTTAACTTCTTCCGAAAGTGATCAAGAAAAAATAGACAAAATTAAGTCAATTAAAGGTATGGAAAAGAAAACTGCAGAAAGATTTGTAAATAATATTTCAAAATTTATGGACTTTATAGAAGTTGCCAAACTTCAAAATAAATTATCTGATATTCCTATTGAAGAACCTAAAGATGAGTCTCATCCTTTATATGACAAAACTATTATTATAACCGGTTTTCGAGATAAAGAATTGAGTGAACAATTAAAAAATATTGGAGCTAAAGAATCTTCTGCTGTTACCAAAAATACTTTTGCGGTTATTGTTAAAAATAAAGACGAAGAAACCGGCAAAATGGAAGCTGCCAAAGAAAAAAATATACCTTTATATACTGTCGAAGAATTTAAAGAAAAATTCGACTTACAATAATCTAAAGCAAAATAATAACAAAAATAAAATAAATTTGTTTTTATGTAGATAAAAGATGTTTAAAAACAATATAAAAACAAATATTTAGATAATGTATATGTTTTTTTACGGAATTACATCCCTCATGCTTCTAGCAACTGCTTCAGCATTTAATTCTACAGACCAACATTGGAGTCGATTCCAAAATTTTATTCATAAATTTGAAAAAAATTACGACTCACTAGTAGAATTTGAAAAGAGATTTGAAATCTTTCGATCAAATATGGAGTATGTAGCTGAACAAAATGCCCAAAATCTTCCATATACTTTAGGTGTTACTCCTTTTGCTGATATAACTGAAGATGAATTTGCATCTTTACGGGGTATTAGAACAGGTGGTCCTTTTTCTACTGGTTGTTCCAAATTTGAAAGTAACCCTATGCCTGTTCCTGTATCTTATGACTGGAGAGAGAAAAACGCTGTTACCCCAGTTAAGGATCAAGGACAGTGTGGTTCTTGTTGGTCTTTTAGTGCCACTGGTGCTATGGAAGGAGCTTGGGCTATTGTTAATCACAAACTTGAAAGTCTATCAGAACAACAACTTGTTGATTGTTCAAAATCTTATGGAAACCATGGATGTAATGGTGGATTAATGGATGATGCTTTCCAATATGCTATTGATAATGGTATGTGTTTAGAAAGTGCATATCCTTACACTGCTAAGGGTGGTGATTGTCAAAAATGTGATCCTGTAGTTAAAATTTCTGGTTGTGTAGATGTTACTAAAAACAATCAAGTTGATTTGAAAGAGGCAGTCTCTAGAGGACCGGTTTCTATTGCCATTGAAGCAGATACCAAAACATTTCAATTGTATACTGGAGGCGTTATTACTAGTTCTGCTTGTGGTACTAATCTTGACCACGGCGTTCTTATTATTGGTTATGGATCTGAGTCTGGTACTGAATATTGGCTTGTTAAGAACTCCTGGGGTCCTTCATGGGGAGATAATGGATATGTAAAAATTGAGCGAAGTGATAGCACACATGATCCTGGAGTTTGTGGTGTAGCTATGCAAGCATCTTATCCTGTAGTTTAAAAAATATAATATTTATATTTCTAATTTTATAAATATTATACAATAAAAAAAGGGATTTACCCTTTCTTTTTTACTTAATTATTAAATTACAAATCCTAACTACTTCTATCTAAAATTTTTACTTACCTTTTTCTAATCTTCTTCTCCATCTTCCTTTGGAGGAGGCATCTCCGGTGTTGTTGGCCTCTTCAAGCTGAGCTTATTCTTCTTTGGGAGTTGCCAGTTACCATAATCCAACGGACCTTCCTTGGAAGTCGTAGTAGATTGTTGATACTCTTCTACTTCCTTCTTGGTCGGAACATTGATGCGCTTCTTTTGGTGAGGACGCTGACGACTAGGTCGGTTCCCATAGGCTACTTGAGGAGGAACCATTGGAGACTGCATAGGAGCCTGCATAGGATACCACATAGGCCCCTGAGGAGTCATCATCATGGTTCCGTAACCCATAAAGTAGTTCTGTTGGTCCTGAGGGAAGAATTGTTGCTGAGCATGTGGCTCCTGAACAGGCTTCTCCTTCTCTTCAAAGGGCAACACCAACCAAAACCATGGGTCCTCGTAGACCAACTTGGCCTTGACCTCTGGATTCTCTACATCCTCCCTGAAGTTCTTGGCAGATGTCGTTTGGAAGAGGTATTCGAAGTGCACGAAGGCCATGTTGTATTTCTCTCCCTTGTCATTTGTGCGCCTGACAAGATCGACCTTACTCACCTCACCAATATCCTTTTGGTAAAAGACATTGGCAATGCGCTTCTCGCCGATATTTGCAAATATGCGAGGAATGAAAACTGAAAACGAAGACATGTTGTTAAAAGCTTGAGACTCTTTGACTGAATTGATACATCATGTTGTAGGATGCAATCTACTTCAATTTTTTTTAAATTCGTGTTTTTTTCAAAAACTTTATTTGTATTTTTAATCCAGTTCTAATTCAACTATATTTTTAAAACCTACTTTTAAAAAGTTATAAACAGTAGTTTGAATTCGATTGCATTTGGTTTCAAATGTTAATTCTACGCATAAAATTTTTGATAAATATCCATTTAATTTCTTATGATAACTCTCATCTTCTAGATGTTCTAAATTTTGGTCTTGGTAATTTTTAAATAAAACTAATATTTCCCCATTTACTTTTTTAATAATCTCTTCCCATTCTTTACTCAGTATTTCATTCCATTTTTTATTTTTATAAATATAAATTAGCTGTTTTTTTTCATTAAAACATCTAATTGTTTCTAATTTCATAAAATAATTACTTAATATTTCAGATATACCCTTAACAAACCCTTTATCAAAAATTATATACAAATCTTCCTCTTTTAATTTAAGATTTTGCAAATCTTCAGTAAAATCACCAGTTATTTCTTCTCTATCATTTAACCAATCTAACACATTTATCTTTTTATTTTTCCTATTTAAATTCGCTTTTAAATTACTTATTTCCAGTTGCATTTGGTTTTGATTTTCTATTAATTTTTCAATCATCTCAAATAGTTTGGGAATAGTTTCTTTATTTTTGGAATTCTCTATTTCTCTCTCACATTTTAATATATGATTCTCATAACTCCCTTTTTTTTTATATATTTTTAAACAATTAGGACAATTAATTATTTGTTTAGATGACATTGTTTTTAATTTTAATTGTAATTTTAATTTACATTCAATTTTATTATTATTATATATTATATAATGAGTTTTCCTCCTGCTGGTTATTTATATGATTGCAGTTGTTCTGGCGGTATAATATATGGTGTATCCCAATGCAGATCTTGTGGTAATAATGGATGTCTAACTTGTGATCCTAGTGGATCTTATAATATTATAAATCAAAAAAGAATTTGGAACACTGTTAGAGTTCCTGAATCTGAATATATAATGAATTTGGCATCTTTAACTGTTTATCAACAACCTAATGCTTCTTATGCAAATGTTAATTGGAATCAATATAGTGATAGAGCTTTACCAGGTAATTCTCTGGTTTCTAATATAACTATTGTTCCATCTCATGGTAATTCTACTAGGTCTTCCCTAACAAGACTAAGACCTGGCTCTTTAAAACCAGGTGGAAAAGGTGTTGATATTAAACATGGAAGTTATGATAGATATTTAGCTAGATTAAAAGGAAAAGGACCTTTAAGGACACAAAGAGATACCAGTTTAACTAATTCTTCACAATCTGTTGCTATTAAAGGAGGTGTAGTAGGTAATAAAACTAAATCTTATGGAATTGTAGGTTCATCAAATAAAGCGGGTTCGTGTTTGTGTTTTAGTTAAATTAATTTCTTATTATTACATATAAATGAATAATAAGAAAACATTGTGGGGAAATCGTGGTCAACATCATGAAATGTCCATATTTGGTAAAAAAAGAGGTGTAAGAAGAGTTATCCGTGCACCTCAACCTCCTACACCTGTTAGACAACCATTACAACTTCCATTAGAAAAAGAAACAGTAGAATATATTGTTGGGAATAATATAGCCGAAGAGGAAACTAGATTGCAAGCTGAAGAAGAAGCCAGATTGAAGGCGGAAGAAGAAGCTAGATTGAAGGCGGAAGAAGAAGCTAGATTGAAGGCGGAAGAAGAAGCCAGATTGAAGGCGGAAGAAGAAGCTAGATTGCAAGCGGAAGAAGAAGCTAGATTGCAAGCTGAAGAAGAAGCCAGATTGAAGGCGGAAGAAGAAGCTAGATTGCAAGCCGAAGAAGAAGCTAAATTGCAAGCTGAAGAAGAAGCCAGATTGAAGGCGGAAGAAGAAGCTAGATTGAAGGCGGAAGAAGAAGCTAGATTGCAAGCCGAAGAAGAAGCCAGATTGAAGGCGGAAGAAGAAGCTAGATTGCAAGCTGAAGAAGAAGTTAGATTGCAAGCTGAAGAAGAAGCCAGATTGAAGGCGGAAGAAGAAGCTAAATTGCAAGCTGAAGAAGAAGCCAAAATATCAGAGGAAGAGTGGCAAAAAAATAACTTAACACAAGAAGAAATAGAGGCAAATAAAAGATATGAAGCTGAAGAAGAGGAAACAGCAAGGTTATTAGCACTCGAACAAGAGCAAAAATCAGAACCAAATATGGAGGAAGTGTATGAAGAGCCTTCAGTAAGCCCAGGAGAAAATTTATTATCCTCTAATTTAGATTTAAGTAAAGCATCTGAAGAAATATCAGAAAACCCAGGTTCTGAAGAAGAAGTAATGGAAAAAATAGAAGAACAGGAAATGGAAAATGTAGAAAATGTAAAAGTTTAGAACAAAAAAAATAAATCTGATTTTGTAATTTCTTAAGGTATTATATAATGCCTCAAAAAATTAATATGGTTTTAACAACAAATTCAACTCCTATAACCTCTTCTACCTTATTAAGTAATTCCATGTTAAGAAATATACCTACATCCTCATCCAGTATGGGAAATTTAAAACAAATTTTTATGGCTAGAAAGGTATCATGTGGATGAGGGGGAGCAAGAAGGTAATTATATATAAATATATTTTTAATGATAGAACTACATGTTCGGAATGACGATTTTTAAATATATAGAATAAAATAAAAATCTGAGAAAATCTATTAAAATATATTTAATAAATATATAATGCCGAATACAAACATATATTATCCATATAATAACTTTAATAACAATCCTTCCGCAGGGAGTAGTCAATTTGTATTGAGAAGATATGGTAGAAATTATAATTCAAGTAATATATTTTTACCTAATGTTCCCATGACTTTTATTAAAAGTAATAATCGTTATTATAATCCTCATACAGCTATAGGAAGAGTCGGACAATCCAGTCAAGCAGGAAATTTAAATGCAGTCCGAAGAAGAGTTTAAGAAAAAAATATCAAATTACTTAAATACAATATAATATATTTAAGTAATGACAAATAGAGTTGAGCAAATGAAAGAGGTGCAAAAGGAAGGTTTAGAATTATTTAAAAAGAAAAACCAGGATTATGGAGATGCGTTTGCTGAATATGGAGTGGTAGGAGTATTAGTAAGAATGGGTGATAAAATAAAAAGGTTACAATCAATTTCACATAATAAAATAGCATTAGTAAATGATGAAAAAATGAGAGATACTTTGATTGATTTGCATAATTATGCAGGTATGGCCATTATGCTTTTAGATGAAAAGAAAGAGGATTAAAGATAATAAATATATTATTATATGAGTAAAATATTTATTGAATTTGATAAAAAAATAAAATTAATATTAGTTGGAGATACAGATGTAGGAAAAACTACTTTTTTTCATAAATTACGGGATGAACCTTATAATAACCCTACATCAACAATAGGAGTAGATTTTATGGCTATAAGTAAAAATTATAAAAATGAAAAATATAAAATATGCATTTGGGATACAGCAGGTCAGGAAAAGTTCCAATGTATAGTGACTACTTATTTTAGAGAAGCCTGTGGAATTATTTTGATGTTTGATTTAAGCGATTATGGAAGTTATATAAATTTGCAAAATTGGTTGAATTTATTAACTCATTCAAATAAATGTAATCATGAACATCCTATTTTATTAATAGGCAACAAATCTGATTTAAAAAATATTATTCCAAATATAGAATTAGAAAAATTTATACAAAAAGATAATGTAATATATAGAGAAATAAGTTGTTTAAATGATGATAAACAGTGTTTAGAGGATTTAATTGATTTATTAATAGATAAAATATCGGAAATAAATGGTAATTGTAAAGGAGTAGTAAAATATAAGGATGATCAAAAAACTGATTTACAATCTAAAACTAAAATGACAACAAAAACAAAATGTTGTTAATTAATTTAGTTTTATAAATTTAAAAAAAAACTTATAAAATTATATATGGAAACCATTAATTTAGATATAAATGAATATACAGACAAAGAAATTGAAGATATATTAACCTTAGAATACCCATATCAATATGATGATATTCAAAATTCAAAAACTAGTTTATTACAAAAATTAACCCAAGATACCGGTGTTGATTCAACTACCAAAAGAAGAATTGAAAACTTTTTAGATGCTGCTTCAAATCGATTAATAGGAATTATTTCCTCGGCAATTGATAATAGTCATACTAAACACAAGGATTCATTTAGCCAGATGAAAAACGATATATATAAAGTTAATGATAATTTTATAATAAAAAATGAAAGGATAAGGAAAGAAGCTTATAGTCTACAATCAATTAAAGGATTAAATATTGGTGAAGATGGGGGAGCCCCACCAGGAATTATTAATCCAATTAAATATACAACAATTAAGCGAGCACTCAATATTGATTCCAGATTTAGACCAAATTATTATCAAACTAGTTCCTCAGATCAAAGACTTACTTTACCTTATAAATTTGAAAATGTTATTAATATGCGTTTAGCTTCTATTGAAATTCCATTAACTTACTATGCTATTAGTAGAGGCCTGGGAAATAATTCATTGGTTATTGGTTGGGATATAAGTGGAGGTGTAGAGGCTAAGAATTATGTGCGAATTAATTTACCAGATGGTAATTATGAAACCTCTATTAATGAAACAACAGGCGCAACTTTAATAGAATCCGCTATGAATGCAGCTTTAAGAGATCCAAATCAAACTAACTTATTGGCAAATGATCCTAGTTATAATACAATAATATCTGATCCTAGCTTTAGTCTAGTATATACAGTTGATCATACATCTGGAAGGAGTGTATTTGCAATTGATCCATCTGGCATCAGTGACTATGAAGGAGTTCTTAAAAACGACCCTAATCATTTAAGATTTAGAATTATCTTTAGTATAGATGGTAAAGCAACTAACGAATCAATTTTGAAGAGAGATTTACCAGTAGAAGCTTTACCACTATATTTAGGCTGGCAATTAGGTTACAGAACCAATGTATATGATTCTGGGCCTCCAGTTGTAATAGATGCTAGTAATATAGTTCCCCCATGTCCAGTTATATCAGAAGGGTTATGTTACATTAAAGGTCCACAATACTTATTTGTAGCCATAGATGATTATAACAATAATGTAAATAATTATTATATTTCTGCATACACAGATTCTATTAATAATAACAATATTTTAGCCAGAATTAATTTAGCTTCTATTCAACAATCTAACGGTGTTTATCAAACGGGAGAAGACGACGGATTTTCTACCCAAATTAATAGAAGTCGAAATTATTTTGGACCAGTTAATATTGAAAAATTAAGAATTACTTTATATGATGAATATGGAAGAATTGTTAATTTAAATAATATGGATTGGTCTTGTGCTCTTATGTTTGAACAAGTATATGACGGTGGAAGGACTACCTATTAAAAGTTAAATATATTTTAAAAATATTTAAAAAGGAGACCTTATATGATTATATAATGCCTGGAGCACTTAATATGCAAACTGATAGAACTGTTCGGTATGAACAACGATGTTTGAAGAAGAGATGTGATCAACAAAAACAAGATAGAGTAGAACGAGCTTTGAAGAGAGATGAAATTAAAAGTGAGATTTCAAAAGAGGTATCTAGTCATATTCAAAATGAAAAAAAAAGAATGTCTTCAAGAATGAAGACAACTACTTCTTTTGCGGATTTTTTTTGAATATTTTATGGTGTAGTTGTTTAATAGTATTATATAATTTCTTTCATTCTCTTTTTTTTTTATTTTTATTTTATTACATTTACTTATTTATTAGTTAGTTTTCCTTTTTTTTATTTTTTTTATTTTTTTTTTTGTTTTTTTTGGTTTTTTTTTTTTTTTTTTTTTTTTTTTTATTTTTCTGGTTTTTTTTTTGTTTTTGTTTTTGTTTTTGTCTAT
>Ga0222715_10002492_pt1 | contig 16809 bp, 14 predicted proteins | sample C33_9DmetaG_FD_165056 | JGI IMG/M metagenome (GOLD analysis project Ga0222715, IMG submission 165056) | Estuarine water microbial communities from San Francisco Bay, California, United States - C33_9D | ecosystem: Environmental > Aquatic > Marine > Unclassified | place: USA: California... | reverse complement strand
TGGCCGTTTACCAAGTCCCATACGCCCTCTGTCCAGGGATACTGGGCTTTCGTCGACACAACTTTTGCAAGGTCCATGCCTTTTAGCCCAGGGAATTCTTTCGCTTTGGCCACCGCGCCTTCTTCACCTAAGGTTTCGAGCGCTGCGCCAGAAACGATACAGCCATTGAGCGGCCCTTTGTCGCGGAGGACGCGGGTCAGTCGGCGAGTATCAATCTCTGCTATTGCTACAACTTTGCGTTCAACCAAAAAGTCCTGCAGGGTTTGCTCGCTGCGCCAATTGCTCGCGATGAGCGGCAGATCGCGGATCACAAGGCCGGTGGCCCAAACGCCGTCAGACTCATTGTCTTCGTCGTTGGTGCCAGTGCTACCAATGTGAGGATAGGTAAGGGTTACGATTTGTTGTGCGTAGGAGGGGTCGGTCAGAATCTCTTGGTATCCAGTCATTGAGGTATTAAATACCACCTCTCCACTGGCGCTCCCTTCGGCGCCTAATGCGACACCACGAAAGATACTGCCATCCTCTAGTGCTAATACAGCTAGTGCGGCCACTCTCACTCCTTATGCTTTTCTAAGTTATCGGGTCTTCGCCTTGCCATTCTCTATCCTATTTTTAACTGCGCCGTGCTGCTTCTGAGCACCAGCCTCTTGCTCGCGCTGGCTCCCTAACTTGGACATTGCATACAGGTTAGGAGGGCCATCGATGGGCGAAAAAGGCTGAAAAATAGACACAAAAAAAGCGGATGAAGAATCTCTTCACTCCGCTTTTTTAGGAATTCGCAAAGGTCTCAGCATTCGTCATACTGAGTGAGTATTATAGAGACACCACCCCTGAGTTGTCTACGATGTTCTCCCAAAATGCTAAATATAAGCGATAAGGAATCGTGATCTAATCGACTAAACCGAGGACGTCCTGCATCGAATACAGGCCTGCGGGTTTTGAGGAGACCCATTCGGCGGCGCGGACAGCACCGCTGGCAAACGTCATGCGACTACTTGCCTTATGGGTTATTTCGACCCGCTCTCCGAGGCTTGCGAAAGTCACCGTATGATCCCCTACGATATCCCCTGCCCGGACTGTGGCGAACCCGATGGTCTTTCTATCTCGCTCCGGCTCCGAGCCTTCCCTGCCGTAGATCGCGACTTCTTTTAGCTCTCGGCCCAAAGTCTCGGCGATTACCTCGCCCATTTTGAGCGCCGTGCCAGAAGGCGCATCTTTTTTGAATCGGTGATGCGCCTCTGATATCTCAATATCGACATCATCTCCCAATACCGCGGCTGCTTTGCGCAGCAGTTGTAGGCACAGATTTACGCCAACACTGAAGTTAGGCGCCATCACGATGGGGATCTTCTTCGCAGCATCATCGATGGCAGCGAGGTTTTCAGGCGCGAACCCAGTTGTGCCAATAACCATCGCCTTACCGGCCTGGCAGCACAGCGCTAGGTGCTGGAGAGAGGCCTCTGGACTCGTAAAGTCAATTAGCACGTCAAACGCATCAAACTTAGTCTCGAATGACGCTTCTGCTAAGACTCCTAAGGGTCGCCCGAGGGCCAGAAGCCCAATATCGGCGCCAAGCGCTGGGTCCTCTGCCAGGACGCTCGCTGCGCTGACCTTTATCGGCGCCGAGCTTGCCTCAACCGCTTCGATCAGCGTTCGGCCCATACGGCCGGCTGCCCCCGCTATTGCTACTTCTATCATGATTTTTTCCGGTTACCACAGACACTTAAGAGGCTGAAGTATACAGCCTGACGCGCTCCACACCAAAATCGCGCGGAATTTACCCACCTTTTCCCGAAACAATTCATCCTTTAGGTTGTGGGAGTGCAATTTTTTATACAAACTGATACAAGTGAAGTGCGATATGCAACAAAGGCCGTAGCCTACGCAGAGAGTGGTCAGGCAAATGACAGAAAATAAGAAGACTAAAAAGTCACAACACAATGAAAGCTCAGAGATCACAACGCGTCGCGCAAGATATGAAACACTCGTGTCCTGCCTCTATCAAGATGTCTACAGATACGGGTTCTGGCTCTGCAAAAGCCAGCCGCTAGCCGAAGACCTCGTACAAGAGACCTTTTTACGCGCGTGGCGCTCGCTTGACAGCCTCCAGAATGAAAATGCGGCCAAGGCATGGCTGTTCACCATTCTGCGCCGAGAGAACGCACGGCTGTATGAACGCTACCGACCCGAACTCGTTGATGTCAAAGAGCAGGTAGTCGTCGAAAAAGACTCTGATGAACCAGACCATAAAATGGAGCGCCGCTGGTTACTCGATGCGATAAACAGGCTCGAAAAAGACTATCGGGAGCCACTTTTGCTGCAAATTATTGGCGGTTTCAGCGGGAAAGAGATCGCGTCAATTCTGGGCCTCAACGATAACACCATCATGACTCGACTCTTCCGGGCACGCAGCAAAGTCATCAATCAGTTTGGCGCAAAGTCTGGAAAAAATTCTTCAAACCTTTTTCGAGACTAGATTCAGCTGGCGAATAACTCATTCAAGCGATGGGTTATCCCGCCACAAAACAAACTAACGAAACAAAATGAAACATCTTCGAAATGCCCGCCGCATCTCCCACTCGATAAACTAAAAAAACGCTGTAATTTAGGCCACTTAAGCACATTCAGCCCGCGCGTTAGGAGCGACCTCTAGTCTTGAAAATGAGACGTGAATACCGAAACGGAAATAAGTTTGAAAGAAAACCGAGCCTTTACCTCTCAACTAATACGACCTTCTCAATTTAACCGCTAATGCCTGAGCAAATTAAATGGATCAGAAAACGTTTCGCGAAAAAATTCTGAGCGACCCATTCGCGGACGACCTGCGAGTGTTGGAGGCCGCAAGCGCGGATGAAGAATTGCAGGAGATGCTATTAACGGCTCGCAGTGTCGAAGCAGGTATCGAGGATCTGCTCGCCGCTGTACCCGTTCCCGCTTCGCTTTACGCGAAGCTGGTCACGCTGCCCGACGATAATAAAGACGGTAAAGCGGATGAGGATGACCACCCCAAGTCGCCCACACGCGAATCGTCTTCCTTTGTTGTTAAGGTCAGGGTGACAGCGCGGCAATACAGACTCGCGATAGTAATCGCCCTCATCATCGCTATTGCGGCGAGTCTGTCCATGTTTATACCGGGACCTGCGCCCTGAGTTACAGGCCTGCCATCAGAACTGATCTGCAGTCATCGCCATCAGAGACTCCGACCCCGCTTCAATTTCTGCAAGCAGCGAATGCACGCGCGGCACTTGGCGCGCGAGGAAAAACTCCCCCACTTTCACGAGACCATCGAGATACTCGGCATTATTACCACTCGTATCCGCGAGCGCCGCGGCTAAGATTCGCTGCCACATGAAGCAGTATAACGTGAGTCCCATGAGCTCCATGTAGGCATAGGACGCCGCGCCGATTTCCTCGGGGTTTTGCGAAGCGCCATCGATAACAAAGCGGGTCGCCTCTGCAAGCACACCGCGGCAAGTCGCGAGCGACGCTAGATAGGGCTGCATGGCGGCAACCTCCGCCTGTGCCGTCACGAAGGCATCCATTTCTTCAGAAAGGAGTGCAAGCAGCTCACCGTTGGCACGCACGGTTTTTCGACCCATAAGGTCGAGCGCCTGCACACCGTTTGCCCCTTCGTATATCTGAGCGATTCGTGCGTCTCTGACGTTCTGCTCAAGGCCCCACTCGGCGACATATCCGTGTCCACCCAACACCTGCTGAGCCATAACACAGGCATCGAAACCGCGATCGGTGCAGTAGGCTTTCTGTACGGGAATCAGCAAAGAGACCAGTTTGTCTGCGCGCGCCCTAGCATCGGCGTCTGAATGAAAGCGCGAGATATCGAGCTGCATCGCTGCGAAGATTGACAGTGACCGACCGGCTAGCACGTTCGCGCGGATTGTAAGAAGAAGGCGACGAACATCGGGATGGACAAGCAGCGGATCTGCAGCGGCGTCTGGCTGCTGAGGCCCCGCGGGCGCGCGGCCTTGCACGCGCTCTTTGGCATACGCTGCGGCAACCTGATAGGCACTGTCTGCAAGACCGTTCGCCTGCAGCCCCATCGAAAGACGCTCATAGTTCATCATCGTAAACATATGCGACAGGCCGTTGTTAAGCTCGCCGACCAGATACCCTTTCGCCTCGTCAAAGTTCATCACACAGGTTGGCGATGCCTTGATTCCCATCTTGTGCTCTATAGACCCGCAGCGCACACCGTTACGCTCGCCGGTGAGTTCACTCTGCTCGTCGACCAGCATTTTCGGCACGAGGAACAAGGAGATGCCTCGGGGACCCGCCGGCGCATCGGGAAGTTTTGCGAGTACTAGGTGGATGATGTTTTCAGCGAGGTCATGCTCCCCAGCCGTAATGAAAATTTTGGTGCCCGAGAGACTGTAGCTGCCATCGGCATTCGGCACCGCGCGTGTCTTGATCATTCCGAGATCGGTGCCCGCGTGGGGCTCGGTGAGACACATCGTGCCTGTCCAAACACCCTCGTACATTTTAGGCAGATACCGCTGCTTCAATTCCTCGCTACCGTGCTGGCTAAGCGTAAGCGTCGCACCCGTGGTGAGAATCGTGAACAGCGCGAAAGAAGAATTTGCCGCGAAACTCATCTCTTCGATTAACGCAGACAGCGTCTTCGGCATACCCTGACCGCCATATGCGACTTCGCCGGTCAGTCCCGCCCAGCCTCCCTCGGCATAGGCTTTATAGGCTTCTTTGAATCCGTCTGGCGTGGTTACTACGCCATCGTCATATTGGCATGACTGTTGGTCACCGCTTTGATTAATGGGTGCAAGCAGGCCCTCGGCAATCTTACCCGCCTCTTCAACGATAGCGGAGGTGAGGTCGGTCGAAACCTCTTCGGTGCCAGGCATCGACGAGAACAAGGTATCGGCGGTGAAGACATTATTAAGTAAAAAGCCGATATCTTGGATCGGAGCTCTATAGGCTGGCATTGGTATTCTCCTCGGGCATTCTAGTCTGACAATTCGGGTGTTCAACGCTTATCGTTTGCTTGTCGGCATGTTAGCAATGGGATTATAGGGGAAGAACCCTACAAACCCCAGCCACGCAGCGGGTTAGAGCAGGCAATTATCGCGCTAACTGGACATCGCCACACTGAGCGACTAAACCTAGGGTTGCAGCAGCAAACCGCTGTTGCCCGCCCGCATTGGGGTTTATTTTGATTGATGCAGCAACACTACGCCGCGTCGTTGCAGATCGATTAGCTCACGCCCTCTCCGGCCTGTGCTGTTGCTGTGGATTAGACTCCGACACTCAGACAACACTGTGCAGTTACTGCCTTGCGAGCCTGCCGCGCGTTCGACGCGCGTGCCCTCTGTGTGGTCTGAGTCAAGAGAGTGGTAGCGAAGGCAACTCGAGAGAGCCATCTGACCAAGGGCCAGGTAGCGTTTGCGCTCGCTGCCTCACTCACGCGCCTGTTTTTTCGCTTTGTCGTAGCGCATTTGCCTACTCCTCTCCAATTGATCAGCTTATCACCGACTATAAATTCAATGAGCGTTTGGATATCGGTGCGGGACTGAGTGACGAGCTCGGACGCGTCATGGAAACATTCTACTCAGGCAGCGAAAGCAGCAGCGGCGTCAACAGAAAACCGTCGGCAGTTATCGCCACACCGCTTCATCCTCGACGGTTCAGACAGCGCGGTTTCGATCAAGCTCAGTTTATTGCGCGGCGAGTTGCACAGAGGTTAGCGCTGCTGGACCTCAGCAAGTGGGTTGCGAGGGTGCGACATACCACACCCCAAACCGAGACAAAAACCAAGGCCGAACGACAGCAGAATCTTCGCTGCGCTTTCGAGATTAAAGATCGCGAGCGTCTTAGCGGCCACTCGCACGTCTTAGTGATTGACGATGTCATAACAACTACCGCGACCGTGTCGTCACTGACGACTGTGCTGCGCGATGCGGGCGTTGCAAGAGTAGACGTTTGGGGCCTCGCGAGGGCGGAGCTACGATCGGCGCGCTGAACGCGGAGCGGGGTTGGATGTTAACTGCTGGGGCTTTTTAGAATTGGTATTTGATCGAACCGTAGGCGACGCGGCCGTTTTGGTCGAGGAGGCGCGTAGATGAATTGAGAATCTGCGCTGTTTTCTCGTCGAATAGATTACGAATACCGAACGAGATGATGGCTCGATCTTTCGCGCCAGTTTTTACACTGTAGCCGTATTGCAAATCGAAGGTCGTAATGTTGTCGACAAGATCATTAATCTCGTCGAGATCGAGCTCACTGATATCTTTAAACGAATCGAAATAATTCGTGATCGCGCTTGCTGTATGATTACCGAATTGCCAAGACAGCATCATGCTGCTCTGCAATTCCGGACTAACAAGACGGTCGTCGAGGGCGCCAATCTCCTCGCTTCCAAGCTCGAGCAAGGCGCCGGTGTTGTCGAAATCCTGCACATAGGTCGACTTGGTGCTGAGAGTGAATTGCCCGAAGCGACTGGTATCCCAAACATAGGACGCACTCAAATCGAAGCCATTGGTTTCGAGCTGCGAGCCGACGAGCGGATTATCCACATTAAATTCGTTAATCTTTGAATCCCGAATGTACAGGTTCGATGCGCCCGGCCGCCAATCGCGCCCCAGGCTCGCCTGTGCTGCGGACTCATTGACCTCTAAGCGCCACGCGTCGGCGCTGACGCTCAACCCATCGAGGGGCTCTACGGCAACACCTAGATTGAAGTTAAGCGCTTCTTCGACCACAGCACCCTCGAAGCCGGTTTCTTCCACATTGCGTGCGATGCTCAATGCCGGCACGCCACCGTTCAAAATCGACGTAGGCCCGATTCGAAAACTCGCGCTGCCTTGGGCGCTCGGCAAGGTCTGGCCTAGCAAGCCCAGCGATTGACCGTTTGCCACCAATAGCGCGCTTTCGAAGCCGCCCTGCGCTGAGACGAGCGTAGACATTGCTTGAAGATCACTCGCAGGCGTCGCACCACCGAGTGTCTGTGCCCGAGCGACCGTCGGGGCGAAGCTCGCGATGGCAGCAGACAGACCAAGCGCAAGAGCCCACGATGCCGCAGGCGCAAGCTGGCCGCGGGATGGGGTCTGCGGGAACGACAGCGGCGAACCGTCGGCCATGGAGGCTGATCTCGCAGTCTGTCTGTCTGTTGGGTAAACGTTGCGCACGCACGCCGCCTTGAATTGGTTTAATACGAATAGAAGCATAGCACTCAACTCGCCCCTGTCGATACCCCGTACACCACGCGATTTTGTTATAAATCTTGCCGAGGAAGCGTCAATTTTGTGAGCAGCTCGGAAACAGTCACCGATTGACCCGGCAACACGAGATCTGGCCAAAGTTCAGCGAGGGGCTCGAGCACAAAAGCACGCTCGGATGCGCGTGGATGAGGCAGCTTGAGCGCCGGCGAATCAACGATTTCATCGCGGCAAAAAATCAGATCGAGATCGATCGTCCGAGACGCGTAGCTGGCACCGGCAGCGGGTCGACGGCGTGCTCGGCCAAGATCAAGCTCGATCGCCAGCAATTTATCGAGCAATTCCTGCGCGTTAACTCCCGCATCCGGCTCGATTATTGCGACGGCGTTGCAGAAATCCGGTGCTTCTTCGCCAAGCCCTACCGCCGCCGTCGAATAAATACTCGACAGGTGGGGTTCGCAGCGCGAGAGAACCCGCAACCGAGTCGCCGCCTCATCGATGAGCTGAGCAGGGGAGCGACCTCGATGCGCCAGATTAGACCCCAATGCAACGACCGCGCAATCAGCGTTGCTATGCGTCGTGATAGGCAGCGGACAGCTCATGCACCGACTCAACGAACACAGCGACGTGATCGGGATTTACGGCCGGCGTGATGCCGTGGCCAAGATTAAACACGTGGCCGGGATTGCTGCCGAAACCAGCAAGGATCGACCCAACTTCTGCTCTAATCGCCTCCGGTGAGGCATAGAGCATCGAGGGATCCATATTGCCCTGCAGCGCCACTTGCGAACCAATGCGTTCGCGCGCGTTGGCAATATCTGTTGTCCAGTCGAGGCCGACAGCATTACAACCACTCGCGGCGATAGATTCTAGCCACTGACCACCATTCTTAGTAAACAGGATGACGGGAACCTCACGGCCATCGCTGTGGCGTGTCAGGCCACCGATAATTTTCTGCATATAGGCAAGTGAGAAAGTACGATACGCCGAAGGTGTGAGCACGCCACCCCAAGTGTCGAATATCTGAACAGCCTGCGCGCCCGCCGCTATTTGTGCATTGAGGTAGTCGATGACGGCGTCTGCCAGCTTATCGAGCAGCAAGTGCATCGCCTCGGGATGATTGTAGAGGAATTCTTTTGCATGTCGGAAATCCTTACTGCCACCGCCCTCGATCATATACGTAGCGAGCGTCCAAGGGCTGCCCGAAAAGCCGATAAGTGGAACCGAACCATTGAGCTCGCGCCGAATAAGTGCCACCGCATCGGTAACATAGGACAGCTCGCTCGGAATCGAGACTTCGGGGAGGCTCTCAACATCCGCTGGTGTACGGATCACCTTTTTAAATTTAGGCCCCTCGCCTTCGGCGAAATAGAGCCCCTGCCCCATCGCATCTGGAATCGTGAGGATATCCGAGAACAAGATTGCCGCATCGAAGGCATAGCGCCGCAGGGGCTGGAGCGTGACCTCACAGGCAAGCTCGGTATTTTTACACAGACTCATGAAGTCGCCGGCTTGCGCACGCGTTGCGCGATACTCAGGCAGATAGCGACCAGCCTGACGCATCATCCAAACGGGTGTTCTGTCGACGGGTTGGCGGAGGAGCGCGCGCAAAAAGCGATCGTTTTTGAGGGGCGCAAAATTGGAATTTTGTTCAGTCACAGGCGTTGACCTCGAGTCGCGGGCGGCATCGTGCCGCGCTCACTGGTGGCGTAAAAGGCCGCCAATTCTACACGAGGCGGCAGCCTTGACCAATGCGCGGCGCGGCCAATTTATCGCCCCGCGCGTATTTCCGCCTGTGCTGCCGAGAAAGATCGAACCCATGGGCCAGAGGCTGCGAGCGCCTGCGGCAGGCGATTAAGCGTGGCCTCGGCCTCCGCGCGAGTCGCAAACACGCCATAGACGACAACATACCAAGGCGCACCTGCGCGCTCAGCCCGATAGTAGCCGAGGGTCTGTCTAAGCCCGCCGCCATTGCGCTCAACAAAAGCCTTCACATTCGCCTCCGAACTCGCGCCTAGTATCTGCAGAGTAAACCCCTCAGCCGGCGCGGCGAGCAGTTGCCTTTCGAAGGGACTGCCGCTAGAAGTTGTTTCTTGCCTCTGCGGGATTGGGGCCGGTGCCGAGGCCGGTGCTGCGGCAGAGGGTGCTGCGCCAGAGGTGGCCGCCGGAGGAGCTGGCTCGGAGAGTGATTCCGGGCGTGGTGGCACCGCCCGCGCTTGCGCGACGGCAGGCGCAGGCGTGGTCGCGGGAGCTGGCGTCGAAGCGGCCGAAGATGTCGTCCTCGGCACCCGTGGCTCGCTTATAGGCGCGGACGGCACCCTCTCCGGCGTTGCCGGGCGACGTATCTGACCGCCCGCCGAAGGCGAGACGGCCAAAGCCTCGGCGGTAGTCTCGACCGGCGCAGCAGACGGGTTCGCGAGTGGAGCCGCAAGCTCGATCACGCCGGACCGCGGCTCATCGGGAATGCGCCAGAAGACCACCACTGCAAGGACAAGAATCGACAGTCCGCCCGCGGCTAGCCAATAATTGCGCGCCGCAGCGAGACGCGCAGGCAAAGACTGGAAAAACGCGGTGCCGGCAGCTAGGGAGCCAGTCCTATTTCCCGTGCTGCCGAATTCGTCTTCGTAATTTTCATCGCCATCTTCATCGCCATCTTCATCGTCAAATAAATCAGGAGTGATGGCCGACTCGTCTCCGCGCTGTGACTTCGCCGCTCCCTTGAGCTGCTCATCATCGACAAAGTCTAGCTCTAAGTCCTCACCGACGTCGAAGGTGGCGCTTCCAAGACTTGGGCGAAAGTCTGGCTCTAGCCACTCATCGATATCGCGATCAAAATCCTCGTCTGGCGTCTCAGCTAGGGTCTCTTGTGGCTGCTTGAGCGCATCAACACCTACCGTTTGTCGCGCCGCCGCCTCCTCGCTTTCTGCGCTGCTGGCCACTATGCCGAGGAGCTCGTCAAAGCTTTCCTCGGACTCCTCGTCGATATCGATTGGCGCCGGCTCTGTCGATTCGGCTGGCTCTATCGATTCGTTCGACCCAGCTGGAGGAGCCGGCTCCAGTGGCGCAATCGGCTCGGCCGGCTCGGTCAGTTCAGCCTGCTCTGCCGGTTCAGTCTGCTCGGCCTGCTCGATGTCAACACTTTCCGTCTCGACCTCGAATGTCTCAGGCGCAGGTTGAGCCTCTAATGGCTTAGCGATCGTCTGAACAGAATAATTTGGTTGCCGCGGCGGTTCAGGCTCAGGAAGCTCGAACCAGGTAAAATCCTCGACTCCTCCGTTGGGATCCGCCCGCTCGATTGCGTCTTTAAGTTCGGGCTCTCCCAACAGTAAACAGCAGAGGCTCGCCTCATCGGCTTCGTCGATGAGCTCATAAAGCGTTTCGAGAAAGGCACCGTCCAATGTCTCTGCGTCGTCAATGATGAGGACGAGCAGGCGCTCTTGGTCTGCAAGCGAACCGGCGTAATCAACTACGGTAAGAAGGGGAGAATCGGCAGCATATTCAATCGAGTCGGGACTCAGTTTGGTGACAAGGCGCTTAATGAAATCGTCACGATTATCAAAATCACTAAGCGCTATCGGGATGCACTCAGCCTCGTTGGCAAATTGTTGAGCGAAACGCTTGGCGAGAGAGGTCTTACCTGCACCTTTGACACCGGTGACAGCGATCAGTGGTCTGCCGTAAAACGCGTCATCGATGAGCTCAGAAAGAAGCGCATCGTGGGAGTCGAGTAACGCGTTCGCCCCGTTGTGCTCACGGGGCTTAACAAGAGGGTCTGTTGTCAGGGGCTGTTCTTCACTCACACACTTACTCACATAGGCGATCGCCAGCCTCGAGGGTAGCGACCAGCTGACCTGGTTCGATATCGCTTGCAATCGCTCCCTGCCCAATCGCCTTGAGCAGGATGAAGCGAAGCTTGCCTTGTTCGGTTTTCTTGTCCGACGCCATCAGATCAAGATACCGCTCAATAGTGATATCGGCAGGAGGGACGACAGTCATACCGAAATTTTCTTCGAGAATAAGCCTGACTAATCGGGCATCATCCGCGCCGAGCCAACCAATCCGCGCACTAAGATCCGCTGCCATCACGGTGCCCATCGCCACCGTCTCGCCGTGCAGCCACGTACCGTAGCCAGTAGCCGTCTCAATTGCGTGACCAAAGGTGTGGCCGAGATTGAGCAATGCCCGCACGCCCGACTCTCTCTCGTCTTCGGCGACGATCTGCGCTTTGACTCTGCAACAGGTTTGAATAACTTCCGCCATAAGCGCTGGGTCGCAGTCCACCAACTTCGCTGCGCGTTCGCCCAGCCAGTGGAAGAATCCTGAGTCGCGAATCAGCCCATATTTTATGACCTCAGCAAGGCCAGCTTTGATCTCGCGCGATGGCAATGTCGACAGCACATCGGTGTCAGCGATCACGCAGCGCGGCTGATAAAATGCGCCGATCATGTTCTTGCCGAGGGGGTGATTAACACCAGTCTTGCCACCCACCGACGAATCGACTTGCGCAAGGAGAGTGGTTGGGATCTGCACAAAGTCGATACCGCGCAAATACGTCGCCGCTGCGAATCCTGTGATATCGCCAACAACCCCGCCACCCAGAGCGACTAACGTGGTATGACGGTCATATTTATTGCTGAGCAAAAACTCATAAATAGAATCGACAGCCCCTAGCGTCTTGTTGGCCTCACCGTCAGCGAGAACAATCTCGGCGCAGTCTCGACCGGCAAAGAACGCCTTGACCTTGTCAAGATACAGTGGCGCTACAACGTCGTTGGTGACGATTACAATCTTACCTTGACGCAGCAGCGTTTGATCGACGTGCGCCGCGAACGCTTTGTCACCGAAAAGTCCAGCACCAATCGCGATAGGGTAGCTGCGGTCGCCTAAGTCTACATGTACAGTTAACATCTTTTGAGAATCCTTACTCGCTGCCGTTGAGCTGCTTTTGAATTTCGCTGCAGACGGCCTTGGGGCCGCGACGGTAGGTATCGACTGAAAAATCCGCGACCTCTCGATAGAGCGGCTCACGAAAGGCCATCAGCTCGCGAATTTTTTGCGCGGGATCGGCTGTCTGCAGCAGCGGCCGTGACTTATCGCGCTTAGTGCGCTCAATTTGCTGACTAATCGGCGCGCGTAGATAGATCACACAGCCCCGGCTCCTAAGCCATTGTCGGTTTGCCTCGGCGAGTATCGCGCCACCACCTGTCGCAAGAACAATATTAGGCCGAATGGTCAGTTTCTCGATCATCTTGGACTCTCGAGCTCGGAAGCCCTCTTCGCCCTCAACGTCAAAGATCCAGGGGATGTCGGCTCCAGTGGCGCTTTCTATCTCACGATCGGAATCGACAAAGTCGAGACCTAACGACTCCGCTAAAACTTTGCCGATCGTCGTCTTGCCAACGCCCATAGGGCCAACTAGAAAAAGTGAAGTTAAGGATTTCATCTGCGCTTTACGAGGACTTTACGATGCGCGACAGTATAGAGGCAGTTCATCTATGATGAAACTTCTGGGTGGCTATCAATTTGCCAACAGACGCCTGTGAGGGGTGGTTTTATCCTTACTCAAACCCCTTCTCCAGTATCCTAGGGGTTATAAAAATTAGCAGCTCGGTCCGCCGACTCGAGCGCTCAGTGCGCTTAAATAAGCGGCCAAGATAGGGAATATCTCCCAGAACTGGGGTTTTCGATTCGGATGTCGCAGTTTCCTCACGAAAAACCCCACCTAGCACAATCGTCTCCCCGTCATTGACCAGCGCTCTCGTGGTCACCTGATTCGTGTTAATAGCAGGAATAGCGCCGGTTCCAGGCGCTACCGAGTCTTGCCGAATATCTAGCTGCATGTTGATTCGCCCGTCGGGTGTGATTTGCGGAGTGACCTCAAGCGACAGCACTGCCTCTTCGAACTCGGTAGTTGAACCACCGGCCGTCCCGCCCGCTTGCGACTGATACGGTATACGGACACCCGACTGGATGAGCGCCGGCATTTTATCTTGTGTCGTGACTTTAGGCCGAGCAATGACCTCTCCATTACCGCTACTCTCGAGTGCCGAAAGCTCTAGCTCTATCAGCTCGCTATTGCGCGCGTAGCCAATAGCGAAACTCGACGCGTCCGGATCAGTAACGCCAAGGTCCACGGTAAGCGCCTGTGGAAAGGAGACAACCGAGCGAGGGGTTGGCACCGAGGCACGGGCTAACGCTGCGATCGCTGGAATCAGCTCAGGATCCGTATCGCTCTGTAGCGCATCAAGTCTTGCCGCCTCGCCTGCTATCGCTGCCTGCGCTCGCGCGTCAGACGCCGCATAATCGGCTGCTAGGAGATCGGTTGTTGTTTCCTGCGATCCGCCTACCCTCGTGTTCCCGAAGTGACCGCCCAGACCCCACCTAATCCCCAACTCGCGACCAAAGCTGGTCTCGACATTCACAATACGCGCCTCGATTAGCACCTGCCTCACAGCGATATCTAGCGTCGCCAGCATCTGCCTAACTTCTTCTAACTTTTCGGCGGTATCTCGCACGATGACGATATTAGTGCGCGTATCAACTGAGGCCGATCCTCTTGGCGACAGTAGCCCCTGATTGATCCGCGGAGCAATCCCGCCCTGAGCGGTAACCGCAGCTCGTCCACTTTCAGCGCCGACTCCAACCAGCAGCTGCATGATATCTCGTGCGTTGGAATAATTTATTTGTAGATACTCGGTAAACAGCGGCGACAGGGCTTCGGCCTGTTCTGCCGCTTGCACGTCGAGTAAGTCTTGCTCTGCGAGCTCCTGGGTTGGCGCCACATAAAGCACATTACCCTCTAAACGCCCGCTCAAACGCTTCATCCTTAGTACTAACGCCAGCGCCTGATCCCATGGCACATCCTCAATATCGATCGTGATCTCGCCTTCTATCGCGTCACTCGCAATTAGGTTGAATCCATCGAAGTTTGCTAGCTGAAACAGGGCGCGTCTCACTGGCACACTCTGAAAAGACAGCCCAGTCACTTTTTCAGTGTACTGCGAAAGTTCTTGAGACTGACCTTGTCTAGTCCGCGCAGGCTCGCGTGCAGTTACGCTCACCACATAACGAGCACCCAACTGATAAGCGAGAAATTCAGAATCGCCTGTCGCTCGTATGCGCAGATTCAAGCCCTCAGGGGTTGCCAACGAATTGAATCCAGTCACGACGGTTCCGAAAGCGGAGGCATCGAAGCGTCGCTGCCATTTTTCAGGAACCACGACACCGCTCATGCCTAGCACAATATCTCCCGCCGAACCGAGCCGATTAATTGTTGTTGAAGCGCCAAGCGCAGCAATATCTTCGGCAAGTTTAATCACGATTAGCGCTTCGCCGCTTGCGCCTCGCTCGAACTCGATTGACTCGATTGAATTGTTTTCACGCTGCTGCTGTGCGGAGGCCAATAAAGGCGCGAGCGCCACGAGGAAACAAAACAATCTGACCCGTATCGTCATTCGTCTCCCAGAGGTTTTTCTTTGCATCAACATTCTGATTGCCTTATCGCTGAATCTTTTTTGCACCGTCAATGGGAAGATCTAACGCGCGGAGGGAACGCGCGGGCGCATCGTTAAACTCTGCGGCCGCTTGATCCATCCATCATCGCCGCTCGGCACAATCTCCAAAAGATCGATACCTTCGCGTCGCACCCGCCACACTCTGCCGTGGTTTAACCCCAGATAATTGCCCACGTTTACTCGAAAAATTTCGCCTTCGGGATTTTCAATCAGTGCGAGGAGCTCATCACCTAGCGCTAAGAATCCGACCATACTCAAATCGCTGAATGGCGAAGATTCGAGGGCTTCTTTTGTGCGAGAGAAATCAGGCGCAACGCCGGTACTAATAGACCGTGGCGCCGCGAGTGCAGGAGGCCGTTCGAAGGGACTTCGCAGCCCTGCCGCGCTGTAAACGAAGCGCTTCAACATTGGGGCCTCGGGCGCTTCTTGTAAACGCTGCGGGGCGCGTTCAAAGGTTGCCTTGATAAACAGCTCTAACTCTTCGCGACTTGTTGGCTGAGAGCAGGCTGTCACGGACACTATTGCCCCAGCGATCGATAACTTTAGGCCTGCCCTTATCAGCCAATTAGAGAGGCGCATTGTTCGGCTCCAACTGCCTCCCTAACTTTCCTTCTAACTGCCGCTCCGAGGCGAAGACAAACTCTTCCTCATAGCGATAGGTGCGCGCGAGCAATCTCATTTCTTGCGCCCTCTCACTACCCGACTCTATTCTGAAATCATGGAGGGTCACGACTCTTCCTAGATTTGCAACGCCGCTTACGAACATTCCAAAATCGTGATAGCTTCCGATGAGCTCGATCTCGATTGGCAGCTCATAGAAGAATTCGCGCGCGGTCTCCTCCTGCAGTTGAATCCGCCTGAACTCGAGGCCGCTGCCTAGGCCCGTTGCCGAAATATTGTCGACAAGACTTGGCACCTCGGCCGACGACGGTAGTTGCCGCAACAGCGTCTTGAACGCTGAATCGAGCGCCTGAGTCTGACCCTGCATAGCATTGAGTTGAGATGCTTCCATCGCTTTAAGACTAAACTCGCCGCGCAACTGCCCCTCTCGGGCCTGCGCGTTTACAATTTGCAGATGTGTCGCAGAAATGAAAAAGAAGCACCCAATCGCTAGGACAATCAGTGCGATCATGGTGAGAACGAATTGACGAACCACCGGCGGCCATTCGGCAATCGCATCGAGATCAGCAAGCTCGGCGACGTCAAAACTCGACAGATCAGCAAGTATTGACTTCCTACGCGTTGAGGACGGGACAATTGGCCTCCCCACCCTGGGTCTTTTAACCATCGCGATCGCCCTCCTCAATCGAAGTCGCGATTACATTGCCTTCCATCGCCTTCGCAATTTCAACACTCAGGTTAAACACAAATTGACTTGGGTCTTCGACAGCCTCAGAAACCTGCGCCGCGATGTCATTGAGGTCGGCGTAGCGAAATTCCTTAGAGCTTTCGAGGCGCCGCATAAGCTCTGTAACGCCGGCATAGGAGTCCGACACACCCTCTATGAGGATCACGCCGTCGGCGCGTTCCAGTGATAAAAAATAGACCTCGTTTGGCAAGCTTTTAACAAACTGGTCGAGTACCCTCACAACCGTTGCGCGATCTTTCTGAAGATCTGCAATTATGCGCATTCGACCTCTAACTGCGGCCTGTTGTTCGCGCAGCGACCCAACCTCGGTGACCCGTGCATCTAAGTCGACTATCTGTTGCTCCAAGACCCGATTGATCAACTCCTGCTGCTCTAATTGCCGAGCGAGAAACTCACTGCTCGCATACACGGCAATCGCTGAGATCGTCACGGCGAGTAAAATTTGGCGAATAAAAGTCCGCTTTATTGCATCGCGGCGACGCTCGCGCCAAGGCAGTAAATTTATTTGCATCATGCCGAAGCCTCTCGCATCGCCAAACCGCAGGCGACCATCAACAGCGGGGCATCTCGATCTAGGGCGATAGAGTCCACCCCCTCACCTAGTGTCATTCGCCTAAAGGGGTTTGCGCTCTTGACCTCACACAGGAGAGAGTTCGCCATCTCCTCGATTAAGTCCGTCTCGATTAAACCCCTCGCAAGGGCGCCGTTGCCTCCTAAAAGCGCAAGGGAGAGTTCACCCTCA
>Ga0222715_10002491_pt1 | contig 16813 bp, 23 predicted proteins | sample C33_9DmetaG_FD_165056 | JGI IMG/M metagenome (GOLD analysis project Ga0222715, IMG submission 165056) | Estuarine water microbial communities from San Francisco Bay, California, United States - C33_9D | ecosystem: Environmental > Aquatic > Marine > Unclassified | place: USA: California... | reverse complement strand
GCAATAAAATCTGTCCCAGACATTATATATTATAAATTTATTCTAAATAATACAGAAATTTAAATAAATAATGTATATATATATTTATTAAACTATTTTCGATTAATTTTATACTAAAAGTGCATATGTTTCTGTATCAATATTAAGTTCTATCAAAATAGCTGACATTTTTTCAGAATCAAAAATACCACCAATAGGTAATCCATGACGTTCTATATAAATGGCATATTCAGGTCTCAAAAGTGGTTCTTGTATTGTTGTAATAATAGTGTTTAATTCCATTATACCAATACCGGTATATTTTGTTCTAAAGTAGTTTACTAAGTTTTCTAGATTATTTAAAATATTGTCACAATGGATTTTTTCTAATTGTAATTCTCTTAATGAATCATATTGAACATTTGCTCTTTCTAATCCATCTAATGTCTTATGGAAAGTAGTTATGTATGATTGAAATGTTTGAAAATTATAGTTAAAACTAGTTAAGTCTATATTAGTAAAATCACGTTGGTTTTCTAAGATATTACCTAATTGTCTATATAAATTAGTAGTGAATATCATAGATAAATCAGCAAAATTACCTTGACTATATAATTGTGTTAATGGTATAAAAGTATTTATAAATATATCATTCATGTATTGATATTTATTTAATTCATTTACATTTGTTTCAAATTCTTCCAATGTTATATCTCCATCATTACCTGATGGAATAGTAGTATTATCATTAATTATTTGTCTTAAAATTGAATTACTTTGTCTTGAATTATATATTGTTCCGCCGACGAAAGCAACGGCATTAGACATTATATATATATTATTATAACAATATATATATATATTATTGATTTGAAGACTTATCATATTTAGGGTGCAGGTACGTTGAAAGTAGCATATGCAGCAGCAGCAGTGCTTGGTGTATCTTTTACAGTAAATTTGATTCTGTATTTTGTTACTAAACCTGAATCAGCTCCACCATTTGCTAAAGATAGCGCATTCGTGTTAACTGACCAGTTAGGGAAGAAATCAGCTGGTTGTTTTATTATTAGATTAAATGATAATGTGTCACCATCTACAAATTGGAAAGTTCTCCATCCAGTAGGTAGTGAGTAATCAGTATTCGAACTATTGTATGTCGCGGAAGTTGAGTCAGAGTCAAATTGTCTTCTAAATACTGTAGAAGCCGGATCAACATTTCTAGCATGAAGCGCTGATTGTTCCAAAAGTTTAGCACTAATAGCATCTGATTCTTGTGATTGTGCCGAAGTTATTGCAGTTGCTAAAACCAAAGGCAAGTCAGATGTAGCAGAGAAATATCCATGTTTTGCATCACTTAAATTGACTCGTTGTTGAGCAGAGAGACGAGTGTGGAATATTCCAGAAATATCATTATCCACTTGAGCCTCATTACTAAAAACGTCAACATTTTCTAGAGCTTCGGCAGAACCACCACCAAATAAATCCATTAATAAATTTGCTATAACATATTTTCTCTCAACTTTTGTGGTTTCTATTCTTGGATTCCATTGTTCTAAATGAATAGCATATTTTAAGTCGGTGTTGGAGAAATCTGATAAATCGTTAGAATCTAAAGAACCTCCATTGGTATCGTCACTATAGAATAAGAAAACTTTATTTATTGATGATTTTGCTACTTCAACATCAATGTTGTGTGACATATCAGTTAGAGTTGGTAATACAGCATTTTGGAAAAATAGACCACTAACATCAGTATTTAAGTTAGTGACATTGAGTTCAGGAACTAAGAAATCTACCCCAGACATATTTATAAATATATATAAATATTTTTATTAATACAAAGATTCTGTAAATATTCAAAAACTATTAATCTTTTATTTTATTAAATGAGTATTAAATATTACATGTATAAACTAGTATGTGATAATGTTAGGGACTTTTTATACATCAACTTTACTAAAAATCCCACCTAAAAGAAAAGATACTACAAAGATAATACATATTTAACGTATAAAGTTCATAAAAATGAAGTATTGTATCAAACTATACACGAAAATGGAGCTGGGATAATTGGAGATTTATAATTATTGATGAAGTAACTTGCACAAAATATCAGATTCATAATATTTGTGAGAATTATCGAAAAAAAGAATCAAGTTTTAAAAATGACAATTTAGTAAATACAGAGAAAAAATTTGGAACATTACTAAATTATAGTTTCACAGATACGATAAAAGATAATAAAGAACATATTAAAGAAGTAAAAGTTGCTAATTTAGATAACTCTACTATGCAAGAAAATACAAGAAAATACAAGAAAATACAAGAAAATACAAGAAAATATAAAAACAGGAGAGATTATACAAGAAAATATAAAAGAAAATAAAAACCCAGAAGAGATTATACAAGAAAATATAAAAGAAAATAAAAACCCAGGAGAGATTATACAAGAAAATATAAAAGAAAATACAAGCAAATAAAAGTAAGTAAATGTATGTAAATGTATGTAAATGTATGTAAATGTATGTAAATGTATTTTTGATTAATTAGGTATAATTATATTCGTGAAAAAGCGTGTATTCGTGTGAATTTGCGTGAAAATCATTTAAATAAATATACATATATATTATAGAATGGTAGATTATAATATATATTCTATTAGAAGTTATAATAATGATAAATTAGTATTTTTTAATTACACCAAAAGAAAGAGAATAGGCGATATTTTGAGTGGTATAAAAACTCGTTATAAAAGACATTTGAATAATAAAGATAATTGGATAAATGTGTTTTATATTTTAAAAGAAGATAATTCATATATTAAAATTGAAGAACATATCATTAATAGTAATGATGAAAAAGTAAAAAGTAGGTTATGTGAGATTATTGCTGATAATAAATGTATTAATAAAATGAGAAATGAAGATATTGAAAAATTATCTAATAAAACAGAAGAACCAAAAAATACTGAAAATGAAAATCAAAATAAAACAGAACCGATAATTGTAGAAGTTATAGAACCGACTATTATTGAAGAACCAAATCAAGATGTTATAGAAGAAGTTATTGAAGAACCGACTAATACGGAAACCAAAATCGTAAAATATGTTAAAGAAGATGTAGCAGATATTGACAATAATCAAGTATCCTAATTTCTCTCATTTTTTTTTTCAAAATTATCAAAAAACTCAAAATTATTATTACCAAGCTGAAATATGCACCTCATTATTATTCATTTTAACTCTTTCTATTCAATATATTTAAAAACAATTCACATATTATTAATAATGGCTCTCTCCAACTTAGATAAAGGCAACCTAACAAGATTATTTCAAATAATAAATATCGATAATACAAATGAAAATACTTTAACCACAATTCAAAATGACTATTCTACATATGGAAAACTTGAATTAATCGCAAAACAAATATCTTTTCTTCAAAATGAAGCACTCAAAATTTACAACAATCATACATTTAGTACCGAAATTAACAATATTAAATGTAATTTTAAAAAAGTTCCCGGCACTTATTACTATTTATATGAAAAAAATAACAACAAATTCTTATCTTTAATATCTAATGAAGAATGGTGTTCTTATGATAAATTCATTTGCAAGGTTTATTATGATTTTGATTGTAATTTTAAAGCAATTTAAATACTTAATTACAATATAATGTAATGATTTTATATCCTATTATTAGAGCAAGTAGAATTATTACTGCTTCTTGTCTTGTTAATCCTACACATCAACTACAAATTACAGCATTTACAGAAATAATTGGTTTTAGTATACCTATTTTTAATCAAGGATTACCATTAGAATCTTATATTATACCTCTAATATGTGATTACCAACAAACATTATTTTTATTATATGAATACAATAAAGAAAAATATCATCAAATTGAATTAATCTCTCTCATTTTATTATTAATTTTTATATATTATAAATAAACTACATTTGGACTATTTTCCCAACTCGTATACAAATCCGCTTTTGATGTTGGTTTATCTAATTTTAACAATCTCTCTAACGCTTCTAACCTTCTCTCACGAGGATTTTGTGTAGGTTTATCTTTCTGAATTTGTCTTGATATATATTTCCATCTCCATTCACATTGTAATGCCGCATTCCACGTTGGGCAATTTTCTATAAAACATACATAACTCCATATTTCTCCTTTTTTTACCTCTATTGATGTTGCTACTGCACCTCCTTTAATCTCACAATTATGTTGGCGAATTCTTTTATCTAAATCTACTGTTGCACCTATATATGTCCGTCCGTTTGTCGCTTCAATGAAATACACATAAAAACCCATATAATATTAATATTTCTTATCTTTTGTTATTTCTAACTCATTCTCTATTTCATATCTTCTATTTTTTAACCATTCTTCACAAATCTCTCGGTCTTTGCTATATTTTTGATGTCTTATTCCATAATTTCTAAAACCAGCAACATAATATTCAGTATCATTTTTAATATATGAACTAATAAAACCAATATGACTATTCTTATTTTTTGATTGATTATTTTCAATATTACTAACCCACATTAAATTACTAACATTATTATTAGATGGGTTATTATCAATGTGATGAATTTGTGGTAGGTTTTCTGGATTTGGAATAAATGCTAACCCTACTAATCTATGAACTGCTTTACTAACCATTTTTCTTCCACAATTTGGTAATCTAAAAGATACATAACAATAACCACGCATATTTTGTTGTTTTAATATATTTTTTGTTCCAAAATTCTTAATATTGCCCATATTAGATACATAATGATTTAATGTTCCCTCAATTTTTCGCCATTTTTCTTCCATTCTATAATTTTAATAAATTAATTTTAAATATATTCAATTTTAAAATTAACTTAAATAAATATTAGGTATTATATTAATGATTGATACAATCGTTCTTTTTTAATGCCGGTATGGCGGAGTCAGGTCGATCGCATTAGACTTGAAATCTAGTTCCCACTGGGAGCACAGGTTCAAATCCTGTTGCCGGCGTTTTTATTTGGCCGGATAGCTTAACGGTAAAGCAATCACATAGTTAGTGATGGATATTGGTTCGATTCCTTTTCCGGCCTAATTCTTCATATTTTTTACTTAAAAATATTAAGAATATATAAAATGGGTTGTACTAATTCTATCCCAATTTCTGCATCAATTAATGATGAAATTAGGGAAATTGAACACACTACTTATAATAATTCTCGTATAATAAATCACCTAAATAATAAATCCATTATATATAAAAATGGATATAAATGATGTTTTAGAAAATATCCACGAACTTAGTATTCAATCTGTTGAAGTTATACAACCTCCTGTTATGCTTTCACAAGAATCATTCAATTATATTTTAGCCAACATTCAATTCAATTATTTACTTATCATATTTACTATGGGATGCTTCACATCTCTCTTATTTTGTCACAAAAAACCTATTTCCAGAAAAAAATTGATAATTTTACCATCATATGAACCTACTAAATCTCTCGAAACTGACCCTATTTTAGCAAAAGTTTAATTACCATTTTGTATCAAATGATATAATTGATGTATTAGCGCCGCTTTTCTTTCTGACCTTGTTTGATATTTCTTTATTTCTTTCGACTTATCATTTATTGCTATCTTCTTTAAATCATCCTCCTTCTTTTCTTCCTGCATTAATAATATACTTATCATATCTTTAAGTTTATTATTCTCTCACTTTTTATTTATTTTGTATGTGCTACAATCCATACTACTATTGCTATTAATAAACTGCCAAAATTATCTAACATCTGTAATCCTTCAATCGCATAATGCGATATCCATGGTTGATCATGCACATACCCCCATTTTACTGTTTCTGCTACTACCTCACTTACACGCGATGCTACATTATAATCCACTTCAGCCAATTTATTCATAGCCAGAATTGTTATTGGCCTTGGAATATTCACTAAAAATGTCATATATTTATTATTATTTTTATTCTTTTATATCTTCTTTTACATATGTTTGTTTGCATACATTTTTAATGATTTTTTCATCTACACCATCTATCGGCTTTCCTGCAGCAGACATAGCCTTTGCATAATATATCTGTTTTGCTTCATCATCCATAAAATCAGGATTTTCATCTTGCCATTTTTTCAAAGCCGTGTAATTCTTGTTTTGTGTTTTCTTGATTACTTCTTTTATCTTTTCCTTGTCTTTATCTTTCTCCCATTTATCATTATCTTTAATATATAGTGTTTCGCGCTTTGTGTCCGTGCAGTGTAATGGTCGTTCATGGACGCTTAACTTATTCATATTATCCATAATCACTTGTGTAATTCCTTTTTCTAATCCTTTTGTTTTTGTTAAATCTAATTGCTCTAATGAGACCTCAATTGATTTGATAAAATCGCTCATATTTATTGCATTTTTACAATCTTCATTTAAAAATACATTTATGTTAAACTGATTTGTATTGTTTGTATTATTGCTATTTGTTGTATTATTGTTTCCTAAATTTGGTGCAATTTCTTTCATTACTGTAACTACAGCATCTTTCATATTTTCAGCCGTTGCTTTAAACATCATTTCATTATTTGCTTTTATAAATTCTGTTAAAAATTCTGTGGTTACACCAGAGTTATTATTTGTTGTTTCTGGTTTATAATTACATTTCGTTTGATGTCTAAATAAACTTTGACGATGTTTATATGACCTTCCACACATACAAACAAATTTATCACAATTTTCAGGGGTATTTTCAGGGGTAATTTGTAAGCATTTATCAGCATTCATGTTCGTTTTATGTTTATCGGTTAATAAATGTTTATTAAAATCTTTTTTATTACTTGATGTAAAGTCACAAACTTCACAAACATATTTTTTGGGGGTTTTTGGGGTTTTTTCGTCAGCCATATTGTAAGTATTATATATCCACTATAATTAATCTTTAAATTATAATATAAAATAATAAATTAAGTAAGCAACTTGTAAGCATTTTGTAAGCATTTTGTAAGCATTTTTGGAACTTTTTTTGTTGCGAGTAGACAATATAACAATTTTTTATTTTATATATAATGATAAATGCTAACAATTTATCATATTTATAATTTTGGGGTTTTTTGGGGTATTTTTGTAAGCCATTTTAGGAAATGTCCAAAATGGTAAAAATGGAAAAATCTCGGCAAATTATTTTTGCATCACAAAAATTTCGCATAAAAAAAAAGTATTTTTGCAGGGTCATCGTGTAAAAATGAAAAATCAAAAAGCGTGCAAATCGGAATTTCTATAAAGGCTACGATATTTTAAAAATGGACATTTATTTTGTCCAAAATCAAAAAAAAAATTGACTTTTGGAATTTTGAAAAAAAATGCACTTTAAAAAGAGGAATATTTTTGTTATGTAATAGCATCACAAAGAAAAAAAGGCGTTTTTTGGGGTATTTTTCTTTAAGTTCTTTTTAATAATATATAATGTTAACTAAAAAAAAATTGATAAAAATAATTAAATCCTGATTACAATAAGGTTTCCTATGGTTCAATCGCAGAGTCATGGATTTATATTGGCCGAAAATCCAATTAGAGAATTAGTTTTTAATTTACCTCAAGAATCAAACAATACCGATACTCATGATATACCAAGTGAGAAAAATAAATTTGATTCAAATGAGAATATTTCTATCAAAGCAACAGGTGGTTTAACTATTGATTGTGGAGATATTTTAAGATTCTTCAATTATGATATGAAAAAGAAAAACACAATTATTTGTGTTGAATACAGACAAATAGTAGATAAAAAAGTGATCAAAAAAATGCATGAAATAAATTATAATGAAGAAATGCATAAGTATTTATTTGGAACAATAACAAAAGAAGAATTAACAGAATATGTAAATTTTGTAAAAAATATTGAATCAGGAAAATGCAAGAAAGAAATAAGAGAAAAATATATCAGTGAAAAAAAGAGACTTCAAAAATGTCATAATATGCAAATTAATATTTCGCCAAAAGTAGATAGTAAATCGCAAAGAAGAGTGCAATGTTCAATACCAAATTTTAATACTACTTTAAAAAAATATATTGCATATAGTTCATCTGATGATAAACCAAATGTAATTCGTGATATTGAAATACCTTTATCAATAATTTCAAAAACAAGAACTAGACATTCAAAATAGGATTGAATTCTTTAATTAGTTCTTGTTTTGAAATAGATTTAGGACCTACAGTGTATTCAGAACAATCAAATTTAATTGAGTTAAGTATAGAAATTAAATTAGTATTAATATTTTTTTTAGTCAATTTTATAAAATAGTGTGATTGTTCACTTTTATCATCAATATTATGAGATACATTACCAGCATTAACACCAACTCTACGAATTGATAAATCAGGATTATCATTTTTTTTAATAAATGTAAAGTTAATAGGATACAGTATTTCTGGCATTTCTCTTAAAATATCTTTTTTCTGCCATATTTGAAAGACACAAGGAACATTATATTCGATTTCGTCAACAATAAATGAATTTAAAGGTAAATCATATTCAATTATTAAATGAAAATTAAGTGGAAAATGTTTTTTAGAACTTTCTTTTTTAAAACTCTTAGGTAAAATAAATGAAATAGAATTAGAGAATTCACAAGAATTTTTAATAAATTTAATAGCTAATGTAGATTGACGACCAAATGGAGGATTACCAATAATATGAACATTATCATAATTTTTAAAATTATGAGAATCTAATTCAAGAAAATCCTGTTTAATAATTTCATCATTTTCAGGTTCTATATCATAAAATATAAAATTTTTAGTAAGCGATTTAATATAATTTATAAATGAACCATTACCAGCACTAGGTTCAATAACAATATCATTATTATTTACAATAATATGTTTTTTAAATAATTCTAAACAGTATTCTACTACGTTTTTTTTAGTATAGTATTTATCTACAGTATTTCTTTTCAATCCAACAGTTTGTGGCATATTTATATAAATATATCTATTAAATTCTATATCAATTTTAAAAAAAATAAAAATATATAAAATATATAATGAATGTTTCATTAAATGGGAGAGATAGTCCTATATTTCCATCATTAGTTGATTTTCATACATTTTATCATTTATTTTCAGGATTATTTGCTTATATAATTCTACATAAATATTTAAAATTTTCATTATTAAATAGTTTCATTATTTTCAATTTAATACATTTGATTTATGAATGTAAGGATTATTATTATACATATTTAAAAAAATATTATGGTCAACGAGCAAAGTATAGTGAGAAAATGGAAGAATTAGGTTATCATTCAAACAATAGTTATATAAATTCAATAAGTGATTTAGTATTTGGTATAGTAGGTTTCCTAATAATACCAGCACTAAAAAAAATCACATAAAAAAAATGCTTTTTTTTTGGGTTTTTTTATTTTTTACACAACACACACCTAGTCTACTTCTCTAGAACAACGCCTACTCCTCATCAGATGAGGCCTTCTGCTCGGCTGCCTTGTCGTTCCACTCCTCACGCTCCTCATCATCAAGTGCCTTCCACATCTTGCCGAGCTCGGACATAACATCCGACTGCTTGACCTTGGCGTCCGCCTCCTCAAGGGCGTCCTTGAGCGTCTGCACAACATCCTCGCGCATCGCCTTCTGGAAGAGGATGTAGCCCGAGACACGCTTCTTCTTGGGCTTGTCGTCCTTCTCCTTCTTCTCCTTCTTCTCCTTCTTCTCCTTCTTGCCCTTCTTGGGCTTCTCGACCTCAATCTCCAGGTCAATCTCCTCGGCCTCAAGCTCGGCCTCTGCAGCAGGAGGAGGAGGAACGAACTGAACCTTCAGGTCCACCGCCTTCGCCGCCTGGTTGAGCCACTCCGGAGACTCCTTCATAGCCTTGGCCTTGGCGTTCCACTCCTCGCGCTCATCGTCGCTAAGAGCCTTCCATATGATCGCAAGCTCCTTCGTCACATCCGTAGCCTTGATCTTCTCCGCACCCTCACCCTCAGCCTCAAGGCGAGCCTTGACCTCAGCCCGACGCGCCGTGTTGTGCTGGAGGTAGCCGGAAGTGCGCTTGGCCTTGGAATCAGGCTTGGCGATGTTGAACTCAGCCATCTGCTTCTCAAGAATCTCAATACGGACAACAAGGAGCTCGAGAGTCATCGCCATCTTTGTTGAGTAGTTTGTTGTTTGTTTGTTTGTGTAATACTAAATGAAAGATTGGGATTTCTCATATTCAATTTTTTTTTTACCTAACAAAAATTGAATAAAATGAGTTATTTATCTTCTTCTTCTTCTAAATGTAATACTTGAACCAGTTAAAGATGGGGACCGATGTCTTAAACTGCTGGCCTTGCGAATAACAATAGGACTATTTAAACTAGTTCTAGTTTTTTTAGTTGGAGTTTTTCCTGCTTTGGTTCTTTTTTTTTTTGATTTTTTTCCTTTACGATGAGTTTTTCTTCTTTTAGTTTTTCTTCTTTTTCTTCCTCCAGTTGGTAATGGGAGTTTTTCTGTTGCTGGCGCTGATGGTGCTGCATTCCCTGCTCCTGCATTTTCTGCTGTTGCTGCTGCATTTGCTGCTGCTTTTGCATTTGCATTTGCTGCTGCATCTGCTGCTGCTGCATTCCCTGCTCCTGCATTTTCTGCTGTTGCTGCTGCATTCCCTGCTCCTGCATTTTCTGCTGTTGCTGCTGCATTCCCTGCTCCTGCATTTTCTGCTGTTGACATCTATATATTATAATAATAAAAAATAAATTGAATAAATAAATAATAATATAATTTAACTAAATGAAATTAAACGAATATAATAATGTTGAATACTACCTCGGAGAGAACGCACAAGACAATTGGGATTTATTTGAGAAAAGCAAAGAAATCAATGAAAATTATATTTGGTTCCATCTTAATAGTTTTGCTTCCCCCTATGTTATCATGTATGCTACTATGGATGACGTTAAAATGATGAGAGAAAGTTATTTAAATTATGGTGCAAGTTTATGTTTAGAAAATAGTAAATATTCATATTTACGAGATACAAAAATAATTTATTGTGAATTAAAAAAACTAAAAAAAGGAAGTAAAGGAAGTAAAGTGGGAGAGATTATAATAAGTGGTAAGAAGAAATTAATTAAAGTAGTGTAAATTAAAAAAATATTAAAATTATTAAATGTAAATATAATAATGAAAGCTTCAGAAACAGGAGCTATAGAATATAAATTAAAAGATAATGTAGATTTATACATTGGTGATTCTTTAAATATATCAAAAAAAGAAAAATTTAGAATGATTTATTTTGATCCACCTTTTAATTCGGATAGAGATTATAAACTGAATTGTTCAAGTGATTTGGGATTTTCAGATAAATGGAGTGATGAAAATTATGAAGAGTTTATAAGAAAACATATAGATGTATTATATGAACTTTTGGAAGAAGATGGAACATTATTTTTTCATATATCATCGATGTGTATGTATATTCCTGAAAAAATACTAAGAAATAAATTTAAATTAGTGGAACCAATATTTTGGAAGAAGTGTCGTTCAAAAAATAATGTAAAAACCAAATTAGGATCAGTGATTGATATAATTTGGAAATGTAATAAAAATAAGAATTATAAGTTTAATGTAGTAACACAAGAGAAAGATGCAAATTATTTAAAAAATTCATTTAAAAATGAAGATAAAAGAGGAAATTATTCGTTGGGTCATTTGGTGACTGAAAATACAAAAATGGGTTATAAATATGAAATAAAAATAGAAGATAAAATTTTTAATCCAGCTTCAGGGTGGAGAATAAAAGAAGAAGAGTTAAAGAAATTAATAGAAGATGATAGAGTTCATATTCCAATAAAAAAAGGTGTAAAATTATATAAAAAAATTTATTTAAAAGAAAATCCAGGAAAACCTTGTACGGATTTATGGGATGACATACATTCAATATCACAAGGAAATGAAGAAAGAAAATATCCAACAGCAAAACCGATAAAATTATTGGAAAGACTAATAAGTATATCAACAGATGAAGGAGATAATGTATATGATCCGATGTGTGGTTCAGGAACTACAGCAAAAGCATCAAATAATTTAAATAGAAAATGTGTAATATATGATATAAATGCTGATGTAGTAGAAATTGTAAAATCAAGATTATTTTTTTAAATTTAAAATTGAAAATATATAAAAATTATTTATTAATATAAATAAATGGATAATAAAATATTAGATAAATTAAATGAAGAAACAATAGAAGATTTAATTACAGAAGATATAATTTTATATTGTGGAGATTGTCTAGTTAAAATGAAAAACATATGTGATAATAGTGTAGATTTAATTCTATGTGATTTACCATATGGATCAACAAAATGTAAATGGGATACAATAATAGACATAGATAAATTATGGAAAGAATATGAACGAATAATAAAAAAACCTCAAGGAGTAATATTATTATTTGGTCAACAACCATTTACAAGTAAATTAATATCATCAAATTTTAAATTGTATAAATATAATTTGATATGGAAAAAAAACAAAACTACACAATTTCTTCTTGCAAATTATAGACCGATGAAATGCACGGAAGATATATGTGTATTTTCATTTGGAGGAGCAGCAGCAGCATCAAGACATAAAGGAAATATGACTTATAATCCACAAGGTTTAAAAAAAGTAAATATTCAAAAAACAAATTCAGCAAAAAGGATAGGTAAAATGTTAAATCAACCACATCATTTGGGAAAAAATAATAAATTGATAAGTAATACAGAATATACACAATCATATACAAATTATCCAAATGAACTAATAGAATTTGACATAGAATATGATACGATACATGAAACACAAAAACCTGTATTGTTAATAGAATATTTAATAAAAACATATTCAAATGAATTTGAAACGGTATTAGATAATACTATGGGTTCAGGAACAACTGGTATTGGATGTATAAATACCAATAGAAAATTCATAGGTATAGAACTAAATGAAAAATATTTTAAACTTTCAAAATGGAGAATTAGTAGTTATTATGAAGAGGTTAATTATTCTTGAATATGAACAAAACCAGTTTCTTTATCCTGAATTATTTTCTTTTTATTATTAACAAGGAGATAATTAAGAGCATTAACGAGGCCCTCAACATTATCACCAAGCACCCCGAGACTTCGGTTGCATGAGTTGCATGCGTATCCTCGGAAAGTATTTGTTTCATGACAGTGATCAAATACGAGCTGGTTTCCACGATGTCCAGTACATTTGCATACTGCACAGACAGCATCAGGTGGTGCTTTAATAGATACACCAAGACGTTTAGCCAAGCGTACAGCTTCTTGTTTTCCTTGGGCGGCATCTTTAGTGCATTCGCGACATTCTGGTCGTCGTAATCTATAACCATCTCTATCAAATGGGTCAGAACCGCTGGTATTACCATTAAATTCTGTGAGATTTTTTTCTATATTACATTTAGTGCATGTTTTGCACTTAGTTAAAGCATATTCTTTCTCATCTTCAGGAGTCTTGAACTTAGCTTTTGAGACGAATTTATTATAAAGTTCGCGTTCATTTGCACTAAAAGAAGATGTATTCATTTCAGAATGTGAAAGAGTTTTCTGTTTCTAGTGCATGTGTATATAAGAAAATATTTAATCAATTTTTTTTCTAAGTATCAAGAAAAAATATGTTAAAATTACTTAAAAACTTGGACAGAGTTTTAATGTATGCGTGAAATTTAATCCATTATTTTTTTTATTACAAGGTTCAATAATTCTCTCAATTCATAACTCAAAACTCATGATTTTTCAAAATTAAATTTATATTTTTTTAATTTTGAAATTGTAGCGGGAGGATACTATGATATAACCCACATTATAAAATTATTTAAATAAAGTTCTGTTTTGTAAAAAATATCATTTATACATCCAAAACTATGATCAACATCAGTAAATTCATTTGAGATATATCGAAATAAATTTTTTTTATTATTATTTACAACTTCATAAAAATTAATATTCTTATAAATAGATTTTTGTGACAATTCCTTCGATGCTACTATAATATTTTTAATACCAAGATTTTGTAGTTCAATAATTTGTTCATAAATTTTTTTTCCTTTGTAATCTCCATATATAAATCCTATTCGTGGAATATATTTTAATTCATAAATTCCTTGACTATTTATAGGATGAAATAGATCAAAACCATTTTTACCACGATCATAATAATCTTTGTAAGACAATGAACTTTCTCCTGTTAGTGTATAATACATGTCACCTAACCATTCTGACAAAATATTACCTTCTCTACTTGTGTAATAATCATAAAAAATATTTACACTATTATTATTAGTATTATTAACAAATATATTTTTACTAAAAGTTTTAAATTTTTGAATTATATTTTTAGATTTTATAAAATGTGATAAAATTTCATCGACTATTTCAGTATTTATATTTGAGATTTTAAAATTTTTTATAATTCTTTTGCTGCGTCTATTATTTTTAATAATACCTCTATTCATATAATCATCATAATCTACTACAGTTTTAGTCTTTGCATCAATTATACTAAAAGTAGCTTTACAACTACGTTCATTAGTACAATTAGAAATAATATATTCATGGTTTTTTAATTCATAATATTTAATATCTTTAGTATAGAATTTATCTTTTATATATTTAGTAAGTTCTTCATCTTCATATGTGAAACAATTTAAAGTTTCTTCATTGTATTCAAGACTATCTTTATGACTTAACACTCTCCACGGCTGATTTGGAAATTTTGCAAACCCAGTTTCTTTTTCATAATCAATAATAATAAATTTTTGAATGCCTCTATAAAATATAAAATCTCTATACTTATTTTCTATATAATCTTCTTCATATATAGGTTCTATATCCATTACATCTACTTCATCTACTTGTTCTACTTGTTCTACTTGTTCTACTTGTTCTACTTGTTCTACTTGTTCTACTTGTTTTACTTGTTTTACTTGTTTTACTTGTTTTACTTGTTTTACTTGTTCTATTTGTTTTACTTCATTTTCTTGTTTTATAAAATTATTATATATCTGGTGCAGTTCTTTAATCATTTCATGAAGATTACCTTTATAATACTCATTACCAATTTCTTTTTGTTTTTCAAAAAGAGAATTAAATTGATTAATAGCAAATCGTTCCATACTATATTTTTTATCAATTTCTATACAAAATTTTAAAATAGAACCTTTTGGATAACCGCTTTTTCTTTGAAATATATCATGAGTTTTCCCTAATTTGTATATAGGCTCTTCAGTTTTAATAAATTCTCTCTCTTGTATTAAATATATATGTTCTTTCTTTTCATTCATTATATATTTTTATAAATTTATATTTATATCGTTTTCGCAATTTAAATATTTAATAAATATTTACATTACGATATAAAGATTATCTATATATTATATAAAATGACGTTACAAACTTCAAATAAGCGTATTCTCTCTTTCTTTGAACAGCGTCCTGAGATGGATTTTGAATCAACTATACTAAAATTCATAGATATTATGGAATCTCTCAACGAAAATATGAATAAAACACTAACAAATACAACAGTAATGGAAATTTTAGACAATATTAAGTCTATGAAAAGTGATAATCAAGCAAATCTCTCAAAATATATGACAGAAATTAAGAGAGGATTAAATGAAGATATAAGAATGATAATGTCTAACAGCATGAATGAAAAATTAGAGCCAACACTGAGAGTAAAATTAAAAGAACAACAGACACAATTAGTAGATAATGTATCAGTAAGGTTAGAAAAACTATTTGAAAGTAAAATTTCTGGTATAAAAGAAATAAATTCAGCAAGTAAAGACATTCTCTCGGAGCAAAATAACACATTAAATGATTTATTGAAGAGATTTGAGAATTCAAGCAAGAAAGGTAAACTATCCGAGAACCTTTTATTCAATACATTATATGATATTTACCCTTGTGCAGAGATTACAGATGTTGGAAAGACAAAAGAAACAGGAGATATTATGTTAGGTCGTAAAAACAAGCAAACAATTTTGGTAGAAAACAAAGATTGGACAAGACCAATTGTGAATACAGAGGTAGTTAAGTTTGTGAGAGATGTTGAAACACAAAAGTGTAATGGATTATTTCTCTCCCAGAATGTAGGTATATGTTCAAAAGATAATTTTGAAGTAAATATATTAGAAAACAATCTTGTAGTTGTGTACATGCATAATGTAAACTATGATCCAGATAAAATAAGAGCAGGAGTAGAGATAATAGATAGTGTTTCTGATATATTGAGAGAGATTGATGTATTAGAATATAATGAAACAGAACAATATACAATATCGAAGGAGATTACACAACATATAAATGCTGAATATCAAAATTATCTCTCACATAAAGAGAAGACCATTAAGATGGCGAGAGATTTTATAGCAAATCTGATAAAACATGAAGAAGAATTCAACTTTACATCTCTCGAAAAGTATCTTGCAACAAAATACAGTCCTTCTAACAACAAAAATGTATGCAAATATTGTGGATATGTTGGAAAAAAAGCAACATCATTATCGGCTCATCTTCGTGGATGTACAAAATACAAAGAATTTATGAAAAAATCCACAAATACAGAAGAACAAGTATGTATAACCATCACTTAATTTTCTCATGGCTTCGCCATTAGCCACGTAGTGGCGAGAAAATTTATTTATAAAATTAAATGAGAAAAAAAAATGGTTGAGAACGAAAATTGATGTTATAATTTATAATATTGTGAGCATAAATGGAGACAATATTATATCGAGAGAGAAAATAATATA
>Ga0222715_10002488_pt1 | contig 16831 bp, 15 predicted proteins | sample C33_9DmetaG_FD_165056 | JGI IMG/M metagenome (GOLD analysis project Ga0222715, IMG submission 165056) | Estuarine water microbial communities from San Francisco Bay, California, United States - C33_9D | ecosystem: Environmental > Aquatic > Marine > Unclassified | place: USA: California... | reverse complement strand
CCCGGAGTATCGGTTGGCAGAATTCGCCGCGAATATGCCCTTGTCTGATATTTCGGCGGACGTACAACATGAAGCCAAGCGTTCAATCCTGAATATCATTGGCACAGCTTTTTCAGGCTGTTGTGAAATCGCAGTTGAAAAAGCACTTGGCGTTATGGGGCCCTATTCGGGCGCTGCAACCTCTAGCATCATTGGCCGAACAGAACGTTGTGATCCACCGTTGGCGGCCTTTGTAAATGCTATGTCAGCCAATATTTTTGACTACGATGATAACCATCCGGCTACCATAATTCACCCATCAGCACCCCTTTTGCCAGCGCTTCTTGCGCATGCCGAGGCTCACGGAGTGTCAGGGCAGTCTTTGCTTCGTGCTTTCATCATTGGAGGGGAAGTTGAGTGCCGTATTGGCAATGCAATGTCCCCTTACCACTATGCTCGTGGTTGGCATATCACCTCTACATGCGGCATCTTTGGGGCCGCTTTTGGCGTTGGATCCTTACTGAAACTAAAGCCAGAGCAGTTCATATTTGCCGCTGGCAATGCCGCAGTCCAATCATCAGGATTGGTGGAAGCGCTTGGCTCTATGGCCAAGAGCGTTAGCGTAGGAAACGCAGCGCGCCTCGGCATGATGTCTGCTCTATTAGCAAAAGCTGATTTTGATGGACCTTTAGAGCCTCTAACCGGAAAGCATGGCTTTCTTCGCGTGTATTCCGATGAACCTAAGCTAGGAGAGCTTACCGAAAATCTTGGGGAGGTTTGGGAGATTGGCAAGAATACTTACAAGCCCTATCCGGTGGGTGTCGTGTTAAATCCAGTCATAGATGCAAGTCTAGAAATTGCTTCTAGGCCAGAATTTAATGCTAAAGCAGTTAAGAGTATTACCCTGAAAGGCCATTCTTTACTTCGTCAACGCACGGACCGGAGTGATGTTGCAACGGGTCGAGAGTCTCAAGTATCGGCTCAACACGCCATTGCTATAGCCTTTCAGCGGCAGAAGGCTGGCCTTGATGAATTTAGCGACGCAGCAGTAGCGGAAACACTCGCCATGGGGCGCCCCCAAATCAACTTCGTTGATGACGATAGCTATCACATAGAGGCGGTCGATATGACGGTGGAATTTTTGAATGATGCTACGATCCATGCCCGTGTTGATGCAGCGCGGGGGGGAGCAAGCAATCCTCTTACAGACGCTGATATTGAAGTTAAAGTTAAGACTTTGGCAGAACGCGCAGGTTTTACCAAAGATATTGATCGCCTTATCGAGGCCGTGTGGATGATTGATACATTGGAAGATGCAGGCACTATTGCCGGCTTAGCCTCTGTTGGGGAGAAGTGATGGTAAATAGGCACCTTAATGGTCGCACAGCGCTTGTGACTGGTTCGGTCGCCGGTCTTGGTAACGCAATCGCATCGAGGCTGGCTGCTGATGGAGCCAATATTGTTCTGAGCGGTTTAGAGCCAGATAAACAGGGTATTGATGCTGCAGAAAATATTTCATCTCAACACGGAGTAGAGGTGATTTACCATCGGGCAGACCTAAGTGAACTCGGTCAAATAGAGCGAATGATTGATGCGGTTAATGTTCGCTTCGGTACGATTGATATCCTGGTTAACAATGCCGTTGTCAGAAATTTCGCCGCAATTGAGGATATGCAACCCGAGGCTTGGGACACCTCTATAGCGGTCAATCTTTCAGCGGCTTTTCATGCCGTTCGATTAATTTTGCCAGGTATGAAGACTAGGCGCTGGGGACGTATCATAAATATGTCTTCTGTCTATGGCTGGAGAGGAGCAGCTGGGCGTATAGACTATGTCACGACAAAGACAGCGCTGATCGGGCTCACCAGAGGGATTGCCGTTGAGACCGCTTCGTCAGGGGTGACTGCAAATGCGCTCTCTCCTGGCTCAGTGCCAACGCCCGCCATTATGTCTAAGTTAGAAAGCATGGCAGAGGCCCAGGGAGCATCGCTTGCCGATGTCGAGAAAGGTTACATTTCCGAACGTCACCCAACCGGCAGATTTGTTGCAATGAAGAATGTTGCAGCAATGGTTTCTTTCCTCTGCAGTAACGCTGGGGACGATATTACCGGTACCGTCCTACCTATAGATGGCGGTTGGACGGTTAGTTGAAAATCCAACAATCTAGAGAGGGTTTTGATATGGCACTTTACGAACTTCGAACTTACACGCTTTATGTTGGAAAAATGGGTGAGGCTGTCGACCTCTATCAAAAGTATGGGTTTCCAGCACTGCAGTCGGGTGGCCATGATGCCAAATTGGTGGGCTATTTTCAGGGTGACACAGGGGTCATTAATCAAATTGTTCACCTTTGGAAGTTCGAAGATGATGCAGACCGCAGAGCACACTGGGCCTCTGTATTCGCGAATAAGGCCTTTGTGGAGGACTTTGCAGCCCGCTTTCGTCCCCTCGTCATGAACCAAGAAGTGAAGCTGTTGCATGCAGCACCTTGGGGACCGCATCCCTAATTTACTATTGGTCAAACTTCTCTTGCGACCTATCTACAGTCGAAGTTCTGATCAGGGATAGTTACGTCGATGTCAGAGACCGTTCTAGCAGTGGCCCCATTGCCTGAGGGCCCTTGGCCAACTCTCGATCCATTTCTTTTCTGCGTTCATCATGATGACGACTATCCTGCTGGTGATGGTCAGATGCGACCAAAGGCAAGCCTAGAAGGTCGGGCTATTGGCCATGATTTTGGCGGTAAAGATGGTTGGAGCATGTATCACGGCGACACAGTGCCGGGTTTTCCTCAGCACCCACACCGTGGTTTTGAAACTGTGACTGTGGCTCGTCGGGGTTATATTGACCATTCCGATAGCTTAGGTGCCGCTGCACGTTTCGGTGAAGGTGATTTGCAGTGGATGACGGCGGGTAAAGGCGTCGTTCATTCCGAAATGTTTCCACTATTGCGCGAGGATGCTCGGAACCCGACGGAACTTTTCCAGATTTGGTTGAATCTGCCTGCGGCGTCGAAAATGGCACAGCCACATTTCAGTATGTTCTGGAAGAGTAAAATTCCCAGCGTCTCGCTTCCTAATGGCGTAAAGCTTGTTAGCTATGCTGGCGCACTACCTGATGGTCAATTCCCACCAGCACCACCTCCAAGTTCTTGGGCTGCCAATCCGTCTCATGATGTTGCTATATGGACAATAGAACTCGGTCCTGGGTCGACGTGGACATTACCGGCCAATGATTCTTCAGATGTTGGACGTTGTCTGTACCTCTTTGCGGGTGGACCCGTATCCTTTGATGGTCAGCAGGTTGACGTTCGCCATGTAGTTCAAGTGAATGCAGGTCATAACCTCACGCTTAAAAGTGGTGAGACTTCATCTGAATTACTTATGCTGCAAGGACGGCCCATCGGGGAACCTGTGGCGCAGCATGGGCCATTTGTCATGAATAACCGAGATGAGCTAGCTGCCGCTTTTGCAGACTATCGCCAGACAAGTTTTGGCGGATGGCCTTGGTCTCAGCAAGACCCTGTCCATCCAAACGATGAGGGTCGTTTCGCTCGTTTCCCAGACGGCAGGGTCGAAAAACCAGAGTGAAGACTACTCTGGCTGCTCGATTATAGAATTGTCCCGATGCGCCCATTCGCTCGTGATTTTTTATGGGTTAGTACTCACCCTCTAAAGATGCGTTATTATATGAGAAATAATTTTAATCGCGGCTAGAAACCGCTTGGTAACGGGGAGAGACCTTGATGGCAGGTAGTAAAGATCGAACCACTAATGGGCGGGGACGAGTTTTCGACTCAATAGTCGATACAATGGGCGATACGCCTTGTGTTCGCATTAACAGGATCGCTCCTGAAGGCATCAATTTGTATGTGAAAGCTGAATTCTTTAATCCAGCTGGCTCAGTAAAGGACCGACTTGCTACAAGCATTATTGAGGAAGCAGAAAAGCGGGGAGACTTAAAGCCCGGACAGACTGTAGTAGAAGCAACCAGTGGTAACACTGGAATTGGGCTTGCAATGGTCTGCGCGGCCAAGGGTTATCCACTAGTCGTGACAATGGCAGATAGCTTTTCTATTGAGCGACGGAAGCTCATGCGGTTCCTAGGCGCCAAGGTTGTGTTAACGCCCCGAGCTCAAAAGGGCTCAGGCATGTACAACAAGGCAGTTGAGCTCGCAAAGGCAAATGGCTGGTTTCTTGCGCGCCAGTTTGAGACGGCGGACAACGCTAAGATCCATGAGAACACCACCGGCCGAGAAATAGTTGCTGATTTTGCAGGAAAGAAGCTTGACTATTTCGTATCCGGATATGGCACGGGCGGCACAGTTACGGGTGTTGCGCGAGTGCTCCGGAAGGAAATGCCCAATACTAAAATTATTCTAACCGAACCAGCCAATGCTCAACTTGTCGGCGGCGGCAAGCCTCAGGACAGGACGGCGGATAACTCACCTGCATCTAGCCATCCTGACTGGGAGGCTCATCCGATCCAAGGTTGGACGCCGGACTTTATTCCTTATGTTTTGCAGGAAGCTATTGATAATAGTCTCTACGATGAGCTTCTGCCTGTCGCGGGGGCTGATGGCATTGCATGGTCTAAGAAGTTAGCGCAGCAGGAAGGCATTTTCACCGGTATATCGGGTGGATCAAGCTTTGCCATAGCGATTGCGGTGGCGGAGAAGGCGCCTAAGGGTTCGACGATACTTTGCATGTTGCCCGACACGGGTGAACGGTATTTGTCTTCGCCATTATTCGATGGCGTCCCTGACGATATGGATGAAGAGGAAATTGCTCTTTCTAAATCTACACCTGGTTATCAAATGCCTGACGCCTGACCTGAGTCACGCCAAAATTGCACTCAAGCCATCTATTATGATGAGCTTGAGTGCAAGAGCACCCAGCATAAAACGAAAACATTTCAGAAATACGCGTTCATCCAATTTGGATAGAAATGCACGTCCGACGCGTGCACCCAATATTGCAGCGGGGGCCATGGTTGCGAGCAGCAGCCAATAATCTGCAAAACTAAAGCCAACCAATGTGAAGCCAGCTATTTTCAATAGATTTCCGATTAGGCCGAAGAAGCCTAACGTTCCAACTATTTCCTCCTTTTTTAGATCACGGCGGACAATAATGGCCCCGAGCACAGGTGCTATTACGCCAACAATCATGTTTAGGCAGCCTGTTATGAAACCTACGGGCAAAAATGCCCAAAGTGGGGTCTCTTTTATGCCGAAGCGGCCAAAGTAAGGGAGTGCTAGGGTTAAAAGAACGAAGCTGCCAATCAAAAGCTGAATGATTGCAGCGGGCAGCCCCTGGAAAAGCCATAGTCCAAGACCTACGCCAAATGGCAGTAGAAGTGCAAAGCGCCAGATGATTGGCCAGGCCATATGTCGGCGTAGTAGCCAGGACCGCGTCACATTTGATGCAAGTTGAACAACACCATGCGCTGGTATCGCGGCGGCGGGAGGCATGACTAATAGCATCAGAGCAATTAATGCTGTTCCACCCCCGGCACCGACGACCGCGGTCAGTGCCGAGGTGGAAAAAGCTGCTAGACCAAGAATGACAACTTCAAAGACGTCCAAATTTAGGCTTTTGCCGCTTCCAGCTTGTCCTGGGTTTTGGTTTCGAAATCACTGGCGTCGTGGCGTTCGCGAAGCTGCTTCTCGAGGGGGCCAGTGGCTCGATTCACCATACGTCCACGTTTTACTTGGGGGCGCTCAGCTATCGTTCCGGCCCAACGGATGACGTTGGTATAAATTTTAGCGTCTAGGAATTCAGCGGCTTCATAAATGCTGTTTGAAACAGCGGCACCATACCAAGGCCAGATAGCCATATCAGCGATGGTATATTCATCACCACACATGAATTGATTATTCTCAAGATGACGGTTCAGGACATCGAGTTGTCGTTTGGTTTCCATTGTGAAACGATCGATGCAGTACTCGATCTTAACTGGTGCATAGGCGTAAAAGTGACCGAAGCCACCGCCTAAATAAGGGGCGCTGCCCATTTGCCAAAAGAGCCAAGACAGGCATTCAGCTCGGTTGGCAGGGTCTTTCGGCAGAAATGCGCCGCCAAACTTTTCGGCTAGGTAAAGCAAAATTGATCCGGACTCGAATACCCGAGTTGGCTTTGGAGTCGAGTAGTCCATCAATGCTGGAATTTTGGAGTTTGGATTTACGCCGACAAATCCAGAACCAAACTGTTCGCCCTCGCGGATCGTAACAAGCCAAGCATCGTATTCAGCGGCGCTATGACCGGCGGCCAAAAGTTCCTCCAGCATAACTGTCACTTTAACGCCGTTGGGTGTGGCGAGGGAGTACAGCTGAAGCGGATGTTTACCCCTAGGTAATTCCTTTTCGTGGGTTGGTCCCGCGATTGGGCGATTAATATTGGCGAACTGACCGCCATTTTCATTTTCCCATTTCCAAACTTTAGGAGGGGTGTAGTCGGGCAGTTTGCTCATTAGGTTCATCCTTGCTTGATTTTAGGTTGTGCCGAAAATCGATTTGTGTGGTGATATACAGTTTCTACTTCAGATTTATTAGTTTCACAAAAACGTCAAAGAGGTGAAAAGGGCTTTTGGTCCAACATAATTTACCTGCGCTGTTCATTCCTTGTATTCCCTTAAGCGCTCGACTGCGCTAGATCACGCATCTCACGTTTAAAGAAGAATGATCCGGCACGGCCATGACCGACCTTAGCCATATCCGTAATTTCTCGATCATTGCGCACATCGACCATGGTAAGTCGACGTTGGCGGATCGGCTTATTCAGACATGCGGCGGCCTAACAGACCGTGAGATGCAGGATCAGGTGCTCGACTCTATGGAGCTCGAGCGTGAGCGTGGCATCACGATCAAGGCGCAGACGGTTCAACTCAAGTATATCGCTAACGATGGGCAAGAGTATGAACTTAATCTCATTGATACCCCAGGCCATGTAGACTTTACTTATGAAGTCAGTCGCAGTCTCGCTGCCTGTGAGGGTGCTCTTTTGGTGGTAGACGCTACGCAGGGTGTCGAGGCGCAGACCTTAGCCAATGTCTACCTGGCACTTGAAAACGACCTCGAAATAATTCCCGTTCTAAATAAAGTTGACCTACCTGCCTCAGACCCAGAACGGGTTAAGGCTCAAATCGAAGAGGTAATCGGTCTCGACGCATCGAATGCAATTGAAATTTCTGCAAAGACAGGTCTCGGCGTGCCGGAGGTTTTAGAGGCCGTTGTCAAACAAATGCCTCCACCTGTTGGTGAAGTCGATGAACCATTGCAGGCTCTCTTAGTCGATAGCTGGTATGATCAATATCTCGGTGTTGTGACGCTCGTTCGCGTCATCAACGGTGAGGTCAAAAAGGGCATGCGCATTCGCATGATGGCGAATGGTGCAGCCTACGAAGTTGATGAGGTAGGGGTCTTTACCCCAAAACAGACAAAGCGTGACCGGCTTGGCCCGGGTGAGTTAGGCTACATCTCGGCATCCATCAAGGCGGTCGCAGACTGTTCTGTCGGTGATACCATTACCAACGACCGCAAACCTGCCAATAAGCCGCTCGCAGGATTTAAACCAAATCTGCCAGTAGTTTTCTGTGGCCTTTTTCCAGCCGATGCTGCCGAATTTGACGGCCTCCGAGAAAGTCTCGCTAAGCTTCGTTTAAACGATGCAAGCTTTGAATTTGAGACTGAAAGCTCAGCGGCTCTGGGTTTTGGTTTCCGTTGTGGTTTCCTTGGCCTTTTGCACTTGGAGATAATTCAAGAGCGCCTCGATCGTGAATTCGACCTGGACCTGATAGCCACAAGTCCATCGGTTGTTTACCGGGTACATATGCAGAATGGTGAACTGATAGAGCTTCACAATCCTGCTGACATGCCTGATGTCACCAAGATACAGATGATCGAAGAGCCCTGGATTACGGCGACGATTATGTTGCCAGATGAATATTTGGGCGGCGTCATCAAGTTATGTGAAGAGCGCCGTGGTATTCAAAAAGAGCTCACATACGTGGGCGAGAGAGCGATGTTGGTCTACCGGCTTCCGTTAAACGAAGTGGTCTTCGATTTCTATGATCGCCTGAAGTCGATAAGTCGGGGCTATGCAAGCTTTGACTACCAAATTGATGGGTATGAGGAAGGAAATCTCGTTAAGATGTCTATCCTCGTTAACAATGAACCTGTTGAGGCCCTAGCTGCGATTGTCCACCGGTCTCAGGCTGAGGCGCGTGGGCGAGCACTTTGTACGCGCCTAAAGGAACTCATCCCGCGACAACTCTTCAAGATTGCTGTGCAGGCCGCCATCGGCGGAAAGGTAATCGCGCGAGAAACTGTTTCCGCGATGCGAAAAGATGTGACGGCTAAATGCTATGGTGGCGATATCACCCGTAAAAAGAAGCTTCTTGAGAAGCAGAAGGAAGGCAAAAAGCGCATGCGTGCTTTTGGGCAGGTAGAAATTCCTCAAAGCGCTTTCATCGCTGCCTTAAAGATGAGCGACGCTTAGCTGTTTCTTTGATTTTAGCCTCGGGTTTTATGAGTCGCTCTACCTCAATAACCTTATCAAAAATGAAAATTATAATTGCAGAGCTGTTTCATTTTTTAATACTTCCATTGAAAGGCTAGAGTTTACGTCAAACAAGTCGATTTCTTTGACCAGGTTTTTATAAAAAAAATCAAATTCTCTCGTCGATCTCACCTGCACTTTTAATAAGTAGTCAATTTGTCCTGCCATTCGGTGAGCTTCTGTGATTTCTGGAAATCCTGAAATTACTTTGATGAACTTTTGAAACCACTGGGCGTTGTGATTGTTTGTCCGCACGGCGACAAAAAAAGTTTCTGTTATTCCGACTTTCTGCGGGTCAACCACTACGACTTGTCGGCGAATGACACCCGTGGCGTGCAGTCTCTGAATTCGGTTCCATACAGCCGTCTTGGAAAGGCTAACCTTTTCTGCGAGCCGTCCAAGGGGAAGCGTTGCATCTACCTGAAGTATGCGAAGGAGTGCGTAGTCCGCTTCATCCATCGCGACTGCCGTTCCTTCCTTGAGCCCTTCATGTTGATTTGGTTCCATTTCACACCTCTTTAGAAAAAAATTATTCAAAAATAATAAAAAAAACTACCAATATTCGGAACAATGTTCAATAAACCAGCCAATTATTAACCGTTCGTTCATATTTTGGGCCCTAGACGATGTCGCTTCCCATAGAAATTTCCGACTTAGAGGTGTCTAGAGGGCATCGGCCAGTTATTAGCGGGCTTAATTTGAAAATTGCGGCGGGTGAGCGTTTAGCTATCACAGGCCCATCTGGAGTGGGTAAGTCCTCACTGCTTCTTGCCGTAGCTGGCCTAATACGACCTTCAAAGGGTGAAGTGCGTGTTGGTAAAACCATTGTTACCGGTCCTTCAGTAGCAATAGCGCTAATGCAGCAGCGTCCTGCGCTTCTTCCTTGGGCGTCTGCGATGGAGAATGTTGGGTTGGCGCTTAGATTTGCGGGCATTCCAAAGTTGCAGAGGCAGTCTCGTGCCTCAGATTTATTAGCTCAGGTTGGGCTCGCAGATCGCAGAGATGCTCTTCCCCATATGCTATCAGGTGGACAACAGCAAAGGGTCGCTCTCGCGCGCGCTCTCGCCCACAACCCCGAAGTTTTGCTGCTTGATGAACCGTTTTCGGCACTTGATCCAGTTATGCGAGCTGCGCTTCGAAACGATATCGCTGAAGTTAGCGAGGCAAACGGTGTGACCGTGCTGCTTGTAACTCACGATCGAGCCGACGCCAGTGCGCTGTGTCATCGTGAATTGGCACTAGCTCCGCTGGCCCTGTCTAGACAGTTTGCCCCCGTAGAGAATGCGGCCTGATTTCAAGGCCAAATTAATTCAACAGAATTTTCGGATAAAAAAATGGTCGATAAGGACATCAAAAATCTATGGAATTACGACTGGTCTCGCAGTGACTGGACGCGTCGTAATACTCTGGACCTTTTAGCAAAGGGAGGCCTAGCTGCGGCTGCAATGAGCCTCGGCATTTCAGGTCGAGCACTTGCAAATCAGCAGCAAGACGATGTGGTTCGTATTGGGTATCTTCCAATTACTGACGCCACCGCGTTACTCGTTGCACACTTCGGGGGCTTTTTTAAAGCGGAAGGATTAGAATCTGAAAAGCCAGTTCTAATCCGCTCTTGGTCTTCTCTTGTGGAAGGCTTTGCAGCGCGAAAATTCAATCTTGTTCATCTCTTGAAACCGATCCCGGTATGGATGCGATACAACAATCGCTTTCCTGTGAAAATTCTCGCATGGGCCCATACAAATGGTTCTGGGTTAGTGGTTGGAGATCACACAGGCGTAACGGATTTTGCTGGACTTGGTGGCACGCGAATTGCCGTTCCTTACTGGTATTCAATGCATAACATTGTCCTCCAGTACGGACTTCGTGAAGTCGGCCTGAAGCCTGTGATTACTGATGGAGCAGTTGCTAAAGACGAAGTCGCGTTGCAGATCTTGCCGCCTCCTGAAATGCCTTTGGCGCTCGCGGCTAAAAAGATTGATGGCTATATCGTCGCCGAACCCTTTAATGCGCTTGGTGAGATTAAAGTAAAAGCGCGGATGCTGCGCTTCACCGGCGATATATGGAAAAATCACCCCTGCTGCGTTGTGGCTGCGCACGAAGCAGATACTGTTGATCGACCTGAGTGGACACAAAAAGTCGTTAACGCAATCGTTAAGGCTCAGATTTACGCCAGCCAAAATAAGGCTGAAGTTGCAAAGTTGATCTCAAAGGATGGTAGCGGTGCACTGCCAATGCCGGCCCCAGTCGTTCTTAAGGCTATGACCGATTATGGCGACAAATATGTGGAAACTGGAGCGATAAAACACAGAAGTTGGGGCAATGGCCGGATTGATTTTCAGCCTTGGCCTTATCCATCAGCAACCAAGTTAATTGTTGGGGCAATGACCCAGACTTTAGTCTCTGGTGACACAACGTTCCTAAGCAACTTGGATGCCGATTTTGTAGCCAAAGATCTAGTGGATTACCGGTTTGTCCGTAACGCCTTGCAAGCAAACCCAAGCTGGACACAGGACCCAAGTGTTAATGCTGCCGCTCCATTCGAACGCCAGGAATTATTGGCCCTGTGAAACAGGCGGTTAAAACCACGACCGATAGCTTGCAGTCCCCCCTGTTCGCCGCAGGAATGGCATTAGCGCGAACAGCGCCGATTGCCATAGGGCTGATAGGGTTATTTGCTGTTTGGCAGCTTGGATGTCTGACAGTGGCTTCCTCGCCAGACTTGTCAGTGTTTGCTGATTTTGCTCCTGGGCCCGCGCTATCTGCTTTAGCGGATTTGGCGGATTCTGGGACCGCAATTGACGCTGCATTGCCCAGTTTGTTTAGGGTGGGCGGCGGTCTCATCGTCGCTTTCTTGATTGGCGCGCCTGTTGGTTTAGCAATCGGGCTCTACCCTCTTTTGGAACGGTCAGTGCAAGTTCCATTCCAATTTTTACGAATGATTTCACCACTTGCATGGATGCCGGTGGCTGTGTTGGCGTTTCCTACTTGGGATACAGCGATAATCTTTTTAATAGCTGCGGCTGCAATCTGGCCAATCGTCTTTGCAACAGCTGCTGGTGTTAAAAGAGTTGACCCTGCCTGGATAATTGTTGGCAGGAGCCACGGTGGTCGTCCCGTTGATATTATTCGTCGGATTATTCTTCCAGCTGTAACGCCAGACCTTTTAACAGGAATAAGGCTCGCGCTCGGGGTGGCATGGATTGTGCTCGTTCCTGCCGAGTATCTCGGCGTCACCTCCGGTCTCGGCTATGCCATTAACGACGCTCGCGACACGCTTTCTTACGACATTCTCGCCGCGCTTATTTTGTTGATTGGGCTGATTGGTTTCAGCCTCGACTTCATCCTTCTTTGGGCCCTTAAGCGCGCAAGCTGGGTACCCGCATCTTAAAATCTAATAATGTATGGAGACTTTTTCATATGAGTTCGGAAAACGCACAGCAGGCTCAATCTGCTACCTTTGACATGATCGATGCAGCCGCTCTCGTCGCTCTTGGAGAAAAGGGAAAGGCCGATAATACGGTGGTTCGCACAGCGAAGTGTCGGACAGTTGCTGAAGGTAAGAAATTTAGACACCTAAATTATGTAAGAGACCTGCCACCACACATCGTCGATGAACCGCCAGGTCTCCTTGGTGATGATACAGCTCCCAACCCAACAGAAGCCTTACTGGCTGCCCTTGGCACATGTGTGTCGGTTGGCTTGCAAGCCAATGCTGTGGCTCGGGGGTGGACTGTTAAGGGTATTGAAGTGGACCTTGAGGGTGACATTAATATCACTGCTGTTTGGGGAACTGGCGATTTGCGGCCAAAGAACCCTGGCCTTTCATCGATCCGAATGAAAGTTAAGCTAGATGTAGATGGCGCTACGGAAGCAGAAGTAATTGAAGTCATACAGCACGTGAGGAAGTGGTCTCCTGTGTTGAACACGCTTCAGAATGCTACAGCCATTTCAATCGACAACGCGTAGGTGGGATATGTCCGTAGCGTTAGCTGTTAGGCCCCCAAGCACCGGCCCGAAAGGCATTGACTCTATTGTCAGTAATTCTATCGATCCGATTGTTCGTAAGATCGATCAGGATGGTCTTTATCCTGAAGACCCCCTGAGAGAGCTTGGTGTTTCGGGTGCCTTCAGCCGGCATGCATCGCAAGCGCCATCCGCTGGGCTCCCAGCGGCGGTTGCCGACATGGCAACAATCAGTGAAAGCTGCATGTCGACAGGGTTTTGCACGTGGTGTCAGGACGCGCTTGTTTGGTATTTGGCCGCTAGCGAAAATACTGGACTCCAAAAGCGTCTGTTAGATCAAGTTGCAGGTGGTGAACAGCTTGGTGGAACGGGTCTCTCTAACCCGATGAAATCATTCTCCAGCATAGAAACACTGGCTCTTAAGGGTAAGAAAGTAGCTGGGGGATATAAGGTAACTGGCCGTCTGCCGTGGGTATCTAATATTGGTCCCGGCCACATTTTTGCAGCCATTTTTGAATTGCCGGACAGCAGACGTGTTATGGCCGTCGTGGGCGCTGATGCAGATGGAGTTAAGCTCTCGCACTCTGCAGAATTCATCGCGCTTGAAGGTACCGGAACATATACCGTGCTGTTCAAGGATGCATTCATATCTGAGACTGACATTATTGCCGAAAATGCTGCTGAGTTCGTTCCCAAGATAAGGCAAGGCTTTGTTCTGTTGCAGTTTGGGATGGGCCTTGGACTGGCACGTGGTGTTGCAAAAAGCATGGTAAAACAAGTTGCATCTGCCAAAAACGCTCAATGGCTTCCCTTAACTCCAGATGCAATTTTTGATCGAGTTTTCGCTCTTGAAACTAAGGTAAGAGAGCTTGCCGCATCAGCCGCTGACACCGGTAGAGGCGCTTTCTTAAATGTTTTGCGTGCACGTCTGCAAGTTGCTGAGTTAGCGATGTCTGCTGCACAAGCTGGGGCGTTACAGGCAGGTGCCGGTGGTTACATCGTTGGGTCTGAGCCCAATAGGCGGCAGAGAGAAGCCCTCTTTATGGGTATTCTGACCCCTTCGGTTAAGCACATAACTATGGAGTTGGCTCGAGGCTGACAGATAGTTTGATTGTCAAATCCCCTGTTAATAAGAAAGTGAATGGTTGCCTGACCACGAAGATAACACTCTAAATACTTCAGACTGGCTATGAAGTTGCAGCGACTAGACCAAGCTTTTGGCATAGATAATCTGGGTTAGTTTTCGGGTGGCGGCCGTCGAAGCAACAAAGACAGAGGTATAGCAACTGCTGCAGTTATTGCCATCAGCAAAAAGGCATTCATGTAGCCAACCATCGCCGCTTGCCGGCTCATTTCTCCAGATATTTGTATTAACCCGCTTATCGAAGAGGTGTCCCAATTGCTCAAACTGTCCGCATCCCGCGTTAATTCACGGAACGGTGTGACGAATTCTGCAAGCTCCGCGTAATTGATGGACTTGCTTCTCAGCAGAACCAGGACAGACATTGAAATAAAAAGGCTGGAGCCAAAGTTACGCATCATCGTAAAAACAGCTGACCCTTCGGTAATTTGCTCTCGAGGCAGGGTAGAGAACGCCATTACCGCCATTGGCGTGAAAACAACGCTATTACCCAGCCCCATTAAGTAATGGCTCCAGAATATGCTGAAGTCCGTTACATTCATGTCGAACGATGCCATCCAAAAACAGCCAACCGCTTGTATTGCGAAGCCAGCAGCAATCGCAAATCTAGGGGCAATTTGCGTCAGCCGCGATATGAAGAAAAAGGCTGTCCAATTTCCGAGGCCTCGCGCGGAAATAAGCGTGCTGATTGCGTCTTCTGGATACCCGCGCAAATCGTGTAGCAACGTTGGAAATAATACTAAAGTCGTGAAGCTCAGCATCCCAACCACAAATGCAATTAGTGTGCCGATAGCGAAGTTCCGATCCATTAGAAGGGAAGGGCTGAGGAAGGGCTGCTCGGCCGTCAAGCACTGAGCAACGAAAACCCAAGCCGAAAGGGCTCCTAGGAAAGTGCAAATAATGATTGTCGGGGAACTGAACCAGTCGAGTTTGTGACCTCGATCAAAGATGAGCTGTGCGCAAAGTAGAGCGCAGGAAAGTGCTAGAAAACCGATCCAATCGAGCCGCACTTTCTTCACAAGATCATAACCACGAAGGGCTGACCAGGTGCAGATAAGCGTTAAAATAGCCGGGGGAATTATCATGAAGAAAACAGCTCGCCAGTTCCATATTTCGGTTACATAAGCTCCAACAACTGGGCCAATTACTGGACCAAAAACTGAACCGACACCCCACATAACAAGAGCAAACGGCTGCAAGTGCCGAGGAAAAGTGGCAAGAAGGATTGCTTGGCCAAGAGGGGCAATCGGTGCGCCGAATGCACCTTGCAAAACTCGAGCAAAAATGAGGCTCTCAAGTCCCTGAGCAAAACCACAAAGTGCAGACGCAATTGTAAAACCTGCAACAGTGCCAAACATCATTTTCCGCCACCCCACATATCCAGCAAGCCAAGCTGTCAGTGGGGTTACAATGGCGGCTGCCATTAAATTCAGTGTGATTATCCAGGAGATTTCATCCTGCGTTGCAGAGAAAGTTCCCCGCATTTGCGGTAAGACTAAGTTAGCAACGGTGATAGTCATGCCGTAAAGCATGTTGGCCAATTGAACCATTAGCAGTATCAGCCACTGCTGGCCTGTTAGGTCGATGAAAGCGAACCGGCGGCGTTTTGCCGGTGCTTCTAAATCTGGCATCAGGGCGATTTAACCAAGGAGGTTGACTAGCTACACTAGTACCTACCTTCATCGCTGTCAGCTTGGTTTTTCGGCGGCCACATTTTTGGCCCTTTAAACCTGGGCTACATCGCGATCCAAAAGATCTAAATAGAGTTTCTGTAGCTTGGTTGTCATTTTTCCCAGTTGGCCATTTCCAATCTTTCGGCCATCAACGATGCCAACGGGCGCCACCCCAGCAAAAGTACCCGTCACGAAGGCTTCATCAGCGTTATAAACGTCGGTCAAACTGAAATTCTTTTCCAATGCTGGAATTTGGTTTGCATGGGCAAGCTCAAGGACATTTCTGCGTGTGATACCATCCAAGCAGTAGTCTCCAGTTGACGTCCAGATTTCGCCTTTCCGTACGATAAAAAAGTGAACAGAATTGCAGGTAGCCACGAACCCTTGCGGATCAAGCATTAACGCCTCGTCGGCACCTGCCTTATCAGCTTGTATACAGGCAAAAATACAATTCAGCTTTGAATGTGTGTTCAGGCTAGGGTCTTGAACATCAGGTGCGCCACGACGGATATGGACAGTATGAAGGTTCAAGGGTGTGGTTGCTGTTTCTTCTCTCGCAGCCTTCCATTCTGGAATGATCACAATCGTCGGTCCTGAAATGGTGACCCTAGGATGTTGATACGGTGTCGACTTCAAGCCTCGAGAAACCATAAGGCGAATATGTACCCCAGTGTCCATCCCATTTGTTCTGCAAACGGCCATGATCCTTTCGGCTAACTCAGGCTTGGAGAGACCAAGGTCAAAGTCGAGCGTTTTGGCACCTTCCCAGAGGCGATCAAGATGTGCATCTAGGAATGCTAGGCCACCTTTGTGGAGGCGGATACCTTCCCAAACGCCATCGCCAAGCATGAAGGCTGAATCAAAAACGGAAACTGTAGCCTCTGCTCGTCGTTTATGAACGCCATTTATATCTATTAAAATCTCGGCATTTCGTGGGTCGTCTAGGTAGTCATGAGTGCCCATGGATTGCCTCCTGCGATTAGAAAAACGATTGAGAATTTAGATCATTTAAATGGTAGCAGTCGCCATTCCCACCTTCGGGTTAGGAAAACATGGCATTTTCTCATCAAGAGTTTGGTTTCACAAAATTGCAAAGTTTATCGATTGCGTATCTTTGACGCTGACCTTCAGGGATTGCACTTGGAAAAAACAGAGAAAAAGACTAGGAGAAAGGTGTCTAGCGGAAGGTACAATGGTTGCGTTAGAGTTGAGTGTTTGTAGTGCGTTTTTATAGAGCATCGTTGCATCGCCGATATTGATACAGGCAGATCTGCCGACTGAGGAGTGGGTCATTGAAGATTGGAGTGCCGAGAGAGGTATCTCAGGGTGAAAATAGGGTAGCCATGACCCCGGCTTCTGCCCGAGATCTCCAGAAACTTGGTCATGGATGCTTCGTTCAGGCAGGGGCAGGGATAGCGGCTGGTTTTTCGGATAAAGCTTATGAAGAGGCAGGAGCCACAGTTGTGGCCGATGCGGGCCAGCTTTGGAAAGATGCAGACGTCCTCGTCAAGGTGCGTCCT
>Ga0222715_10002487_pt1 | contig 16831 bp, 35 predicted proteins | sample C33_9DmetaG_FD_165056 | JGI IMG/M metagenome (GOLD analysis project Ga0222715, IMG submission 165056) | Estuarine water microbial communities from San Francisco Bay, California, United States - C33_9D | ecosystem: Environmental > Aquatic > Marine > Unclassified | place: USA: California... | reverse complement strand
GTTTTTCTGCATCTATGTTTCGAGTACCGAAACAACAGATGGCATTTGATAATCCTTTATCATAAAGATTAATCATATCAAATATTCCTTCTACTAGAATCACTCTACCTTTGATAGGGTGAACTGTAGAAGGATACAGTGGTAGCTTTGCTTGTGGAGGGTAGATGAGATATTTGGGTATCTCAGTCATGGTCATATGTCGACCATTGAAAGCTACCACCTTTCCTGTTATATCACGCACAGGGAAGACTATTCTTCCATTAAACTGTGATTCGTGATGCATAAAAGCTTCAAAGTGCTTATATGTTTCTGGTCTAATTCCTCTCCAGTTGCCCACATATGGAGCAAACCCTTTGGGAAATTCAAACCCTATACTTGCTGAGCGTTTTTCATCTATAGATTCTTTCAACTTTTGTCTCTTAATCTCTAGAAAGTTTGCTGCAGCACCAAAATGTTTAAAGACATTACCCCTAAAACCACAAGAAAAACAATTAAATATACCAGTGATATTATCAATACGCATACTAGGATTACTATCCTCATGGTCGGGGTTTAGGCACTTAACTAAGTAGTCTCTACCTGAGACTTTGAACTCTATCCGTTGTTCTTGTAAAAGCTCATCAACTCTCATCTCTTTTCCATTTTAGTTCCTCACCGATATCTTCATATTCGGTCATTTTAGTTCCATCTTCATCTTTGTCATGACTATAGTAGAGTGATTTAAATACTACTTCTTGGGTTTGAAACCAAATAGCAATAGCTTTACTTCTAAACTCTTCGTCAGGCCAAAGATAAAAACAATTATGCCAATCCTCTAAAAATCTATGAACGGTTATGTCCAAGTCAAAGTCTGGATTAGACTTCTTTATTTCTGCCACTGCTCGTATTCTTTGACTACCAGCTAGTGGGTACCACATTTTCATAGAAAGATGTGGATTTAAAATACCATTCTCTTTGATACTCTCCATGAGTTTTTCATTTAAGGGTACTTGCATTATGTTATCCGCAACCTGAGGTTGACTTAACATAAAGTTTGTAGTTACCTGCCTTATCTCAAATGGTGGTACTCCTACTAATTCTGCGGACTTTTGTCCTATTCTATCACTTGCCACGCTGGTCTACTATCCATTTGCCGAAGCTAGTAAATAAAGAGTCTTTTGTTTCTCTTTTACCTTCTGTCCATTTCTTTCCATCAGGCTTACACTCTTCAAATCTTTTTAATCCGTTATTATATGCAATCTCCATAACTCCATTACTAGCATGTATGTATTTTACTTGATTGCCCCACTCTTCCGCTTCCAGCTCTTTTGCTTTTCTTTCTATTAGCTCGTTATATTGCGTCATGTATATCTTCTCCTGTAGATAGGCTTTCTTTTATATCTTCTTTATCTTTAGGATTCATGGTGGATTGAGGGCCTATCTTTAATGTTTCCCAATCCATTACACTAGTAAATCCTTCCATTTTTGCACTTCTCATTTTAGTACAGTTGAATGTGATAGCTTCATCTTCTGGCGACCATGTTTCAAGTGTAAAGGCTGCATCTGCTGCATCGAGAATACCTTTTGCAAATCTTGCTTCCCCTGTGTTATCTGTTTGATAAGGGGCAAACACAGGAATTTCATACTCCTGTGCAATACTTTTCAGAGTCTTACTAACTTCTATCTGCTCTGTCCAGTCATACTGTCCACTCTTTGAGGGAACATTGGAGCGTTTAACTTGATTTAGATAATCAACTACTATTACTCCATACTCTGTTTGTGATACTTTACTTTCTAGTTCTTGTCTGATTCTAGATAAGCTAAGTAATGGGTCATATACTACATCAAGTTGTTTATCCTTGTGTAGTGGTCTTGTTTGAAGTTTTGCATGAAACTCATCAAAATCTCTAGATTGTGTGAACTCTGGTACTAGTTCATTTCCGCCTTCAAATCTTCCTGCCCACCAGTTTGCTACTCTATCCCACTCAACAGTTGTTAAGTTTCGTGTAGCTAATCGGGAGATAGGTATACGCGCACCTAAGGCACACATTCTTTGTAGAATGGAACGACTATCCATTTCTATTGTAAAATACAGGGAACTTTTTCCTTGTTCATAAACATTATTTGCAATATTACAACAAGTTATAGACTTACCTGCACCTCTACGACCACCAACTAATATAAGATCTCGCGGTGAGAACTTTAGTGTTTGGTCATAATCATCATTAAGACCTAGAGGTAAGAACTTTCTAAGGTCTTTTTCTGAATCAAATAAGGGTATTGTTTGCATGTTTTCTTCAGGAGCTTTGAGGTCAACTCTTTCTCCTACATCTAAGACAATTTGTTGGATTGCTTCAACATTTTCTTCTGCTGAAGATATAGCTACAGTTTTATCAATGAACTTATCTAGCTCATCTAGTATTTCTACTTGTGTGTACTCATTTTTTAAGTACTCAAGTAAAACCCAAGCGTCGATATCCACTTCGACGGCTTCAATTGCAAATACTTTTTCTTGTAGTTTTCTATCACGAATGGATAGTTTGAGGTCATCAAAAGAAGGCAGCTGACTGAAATTTTTTATATGCGTATCTATGACCTTGTGTAAGGACTGATACTCCGCACTAAGATAATTAATTCTAAGGTTGCCCCAAGACTCAAAATCTTCTTGCGTTATTATTTGCTTCAACAGAGCTGAAGTTAAGTTCAATTGCTACCCTCCCAGATATAAAAGAGCAGGAGATAATTCCCCTGCTCAGACTTAAAAAGATTTAGCTAGATGCTTTTTCTTTTCTAGCGGCTCCGTCGTAATCGGAACAAGTTAAACCTCTACGGGTTAACATTGTTTTAACACCTCTTACAGTTTTGCCAATTTCGTCAGCGATAGCTTCAACAGTCATGTTGTCGATATCATTAACTTCTGCTAAAGGATCAGCTTTTGATGAACCTTTAGTTTCTTTTTGCTTAGGTATAGCGTTAATATCGCCACTTCTAAGTAAGCTAAGTGCTTTTCCTCTGATAGAGTTAACAGATTTGCCTAGAGCTTCTGCGATTTCTTCAACAAAAGACCCACCATTTACCATAGAAGTAAATGTAGCTTCCTCTTCGGGAGAGTAAGTTCTTACAGATTCAGGCTTCTCAGCTGGTTTTACATGGCCAGTTAATTCCATTGATAGAATTTTGCCCTGTATTGATTTAGCAGAAAATGCTCCACCTTCGAATGAAGATGCGATGTCTGCGTATGTGTACTGACCACTGTTGTCAGATACGAATTGTGATAAAGTAGCTTCTTGGTCTTCAGAGAATGTTCTGTTTGATACTGAAGATGCAAGTTCTACATCATGACCCATTTTTCTTAGCTTAGAAGAGACACTTCTTGTAGAAGTTTCTAATTCTGCGGCTGCGTCTGCAACCATAGCTTGTGAGATAGGTGACTCACTTCCTACGAAGTCCACTAATTGTTGTGTTCTTTCGTCTGTCCATTTTGGTAATGCCATTTTAGTTTCCTATATTTCTTTTAAGTTTGTTATTATTATAACACCCCTTTCTCGGGCTGCTTGTGTTTTTGCTGACTCAATGCCAGACTCGTTTACTAGGATATTAACATCTTTTGTTAAACTGCTTTTAACAAGATAGCCCTGTGTTTCTAAATACTGTGTTGCTAGTGCCTTTGTCTTGAAGCTTTTTAGTTTACCTGTAATACAAACGACACCTTTATCAGCACTTTTCTTTTCAATTTTAGTTAGTTGTTGCCATCTAAAAGGAAGTCTATCATATCCATCGGTAAATTCTTCTATTAACCAATCTAGTAAATTATTGGTAGCAGCTGGGCCCAACCCAGCTTCAGCACAAGTTTCTTCGGTAATATCTCGAATGTTCTTGATAACCGAACAAATCTTGTTTGAAGCTGTTCGACCAATCAACTTGATAGAGAAAGCTGGTAGTAAGTCAACTAAGTCAACTTGTTTACTATTCTCAATTTCTCTACTAAGTTTAACTGCTAGTTTTTCGGATTGCAAAGCATCAATCATTATTTCTAATGGAAGCTCGTATAAATCATACAAATCTTTGATTTGTAATTTTTCTACTGTGCGAGGTCCGAGACCTTTTATCTTAAGAGTAGAAGCAAAGTGTTCAATCTTCTTGCTAGTTTTACCACTACAGTTATTGTTGTGGCAGAACAGCTGGTCTTTCACCCACTCAAGTTCTGTCATACAAGATGGACAGTGTGTTGGCGGGATTATTTGTTTCATGTGTTCTCTCTTTAATTTGTATATATATTATAACAAAATTCAGTTTCCATGTCAAGATTTATTTTTTGGAAAGTCCTGAAGAATGAGAGAATCAATTTTGAAACACTCAGTATGACCTCCAAACTTAAACATTGGAACATATTTATCTTGCTTATACATTTCATGTAGGTACAGTTCATGTGCCCACACATTATAAAGTGTGCTGCTCCAGACCTTCTGAATACGAATATCGTATCCTCTGAAACCCCTGCTACGCTTTATAATATGCCGCCAATCTTTTCCACTAGCTATACCAACCTTAATGCACTCTCGCTCAAAAGTTTTTGTATTGACTAATACAATACCATAGAGCACACCTTCTCTATCCCGTTCTTCTGGGTTATTCTCGAAGTATGTTTCGTTGTATATACCTTTAGACAATGTAATTAAGTAGATTTCTAAGTAAAAGTATGAGTCCTGCTCCATTTAATACTATTAAAGCTCTATCATTCCACATAAAAGATACTATTAACCAAAGAAATATACCTACAACTGATAAAGATAAATCAATAAATTGATATCCTTCTATACCTCTCAAAGACATTGCCACTAATACAATTGCACTAGCTACCCATTTAATATACCAATCTTTAGTATATTTAGGAGTTGCTGACTTGAAAATACGAGTACTATTCTTTTGTTCTTCTTTACTAAATATTACTTCTTTTGTCATTAGTTAGCTCTTGATAGTATTCTAGGTATGATTTCTCCACTTCTTATAACTTCAACCAAACAACCTATTTCTAGATTAAGGTCTTCGATGTAACGCATATTATGTAGAGTTGCTCTACTAACTGTCGCTCCATCAATATCAATAGGTTCAAGAATAGCTACAGGAGCTACAACCCCTGACTTGCCTACATTCCATACAACATTAACTAATTTAGTTATAACTCCTTCATTACGCTGCTTGAGCGCATATGCACCTCGAGGGTGCTTAGAGGTATATCCTAAGGCATCAAAGTCCTTATAGTCATCTATACGAAAAACAAGTCCATCGTCAGGATATGCAGTCCAGTCATTAGACAGAACTGTATCAAATCCAAACGATTCTAAATAAGACATATCAATACTCCAGCACTCATTCCATGATTCTTGTACTCCATAAGCTATGAAGCGCAAATCTCTGCTGTTAAATTCTTCTACATCTTTAAGGTTGAGAGCACCCGCAGCATAATTCCGAGCGTTCTTGATAGTCTTGGGAGCAACTACTTCGCCAGTAATCTGAATCAGAAAACCTTTAAACTCGCCTAATGAATTAGGTACTAGAGATTTAACATTGTCTGTAATATCCAGACCACGCTTTCCATCTCCTCGAGTAAGGGCTTTGTGCAGTTGTCCCTCAACATAAAGCAATGATACAGCAGCTCCATCTAACTTAGGAGAAACAACTATCTCTCCCTTGTAATTACCGAAGGGCTGCTTATCAAGCTCATTAGAAAATATCTTCTGTAATGAATACATCTGAAACGCATGAGGAACTCTATTGTCTCTACTAGAGAAACCAACTTCATCATACTGAGCATATGTAGCTAGCTTATCAAATTGTTCATCTGACATCGTAGGTTTACCATTATAGTAATCTTCGGACGCTTGCTGTAGTATTGCTTTTATATTTTCCATTTATATATTATATCAAAAATCACAGGCAAAGTCAAGAACTAAATTTACGAAAGGTAAATTTCATCTAAAATATCTTTGAAGTGTGTCTCTAAGATACTTTTACTTTCTGCCAATGATAATATTTCCACTAGTCCCTCAAACAAATTCTTTGAATTGTTAAAGTCTAGTTTCATTGCTACTCCGTCCTTTGATGGTTTGAAGTCCCCATCAAAGTCGAGGTAATACTTTCTTAAATGTAGATACTCTACATCATAAAAAGTATTTATAGTTAATTTGACTTGTTCCGTCCCCTCCTCATTTTCAGAGATTACTTTTTCGTACATCTCAGGGGCTTCATGCAACTTCATCGTTTGTTCCTTAGTATAGAACTCAAAGGTTGTATACTCGTAACATTCTTAGGTTGTAATAGGCGATAACTGTCAGTATCCCAACAAAACAGTAATACTGAGTCGGTGGTTTCCTTAGCACGGTTTTTCTTGCTTTGGATATACTTGTTATCGAAGTCTAGGGTACAAACATTATACTTAAGTTTTCTACTGTTTGTTGACCTATAGGTTATGATTGCGTCTCCACAATCAGATACAGTTCTTATGAACTCATCTTTTTTCACTATAATACTCCATTACTATTAAGAAAACTCTTTCTCTTTAGTAATGGGGTAGTATTATTTAGCCATTGTTGATGTTGTTGAGAACACCTGTAAAGTATACTGAAGCTTTACCAGTCAATTTGTCGATAATATCTGCATCGACTTCTTGTCCTGCGTCAGTTAAAGCACTTGTTAGTGCTGCAGCTGCGTCAGCTTTTGATACTCTACCACCACCAGTTGATCCGCTAGATTTAGCAGCTCCGGTAGCAGGTGCTTTCTTGACATAAACTCCAGCTTTAGTAAGTATCATTCTGACACCATTAGGGCTTTCGCCTAGGTGTTCAGCGATATCTTTCACAATTTCCATGCTAGTCTCAGGGGTAGGTTCCGCCTCATTATACATTTCTACTGCTTCTTGCTTTGATTCGTCTGTCCAAGCCATTCTTCTTCTCCGTTTGTTTCTGAGAGCCTCAGGCATGCCGTGGCACCAGCCTGTCGCATCTCTCATTTGGTTATAATATCTATCACTCATTAATATATATTATACAGAAAAATGAGTGCGATGTCAAGAACTATTTTTTACTAAGTATAACTTAAGGTTTTAATATAGCTCATTTTCTCTTGAGCGTTTGCAGCTATTTCAATCTGCTCGTCTATTGCTCCAACGATGTCGGCATGTTCTCCTATTCCTACAGGATTATTTAGATAGACTCTGATGTTAACTTCAGCAGCAGCTATCTCTCCTTTGTACTTTAAAATTAATGCGTCTCTTAATCTATCATTCATGTTTTGCTCCTGCAAAGTTCTCTTATATATGCTCTGCACCACCTTCTTCTTGCATCTTCACTGAAAGCTAATTGCCAACAGAGAGGAGTTATTACTAAAAGCATTACTACATATATAACCATGTGAGTATATTTATACCTCACTATTAATTCGCCTCCTGGTGTAAGTTTTGCCATATAGCTAATGATTGGGTGAGTTCTATACACACTCATTAGCCATGTGGAAATCCATACAGCAGAGACCACTGTCCATAATTCCATTTTTGCACTCCTTATGCTCTTTAGATATTTATATCGTACTTGTTTAAGTGTCTTAAACTACCTAAGTCATAAGCTGCGAAATGGGCATGGTAACCGCCCTCTTTTATATGTCCAAAGTATGGACTATCAAAATTTGTTAATTCTATTACATAGACATGATATATCCAACTATCATATCTTTTATCAAAACTTCCTTTAATTATTCTAGCAGGAAGGTCGTGTCTAGCGCACCATACTTTCTCACCTGGCTCAAAGGTTTCTGATACACACTCGTCAGGCAAATATCCTATTTTAGCACCACTACTGCGTTCAGTACTAGGTCTCTTTTGTGGAACTCCTACTCTATCTAATAGATTTCTTACGAATGTAGTAGAACGATATAAAGCTTGCGCTATGCTAGACACGGGTTGCTCGTCTAAATACATCTCTATTGATTGTTTAATTTCGTAGTCTGTTGCCTTTCTACCTCTATTTTGTGCTCTTCTTTTTGCTCTATGTTGTAGAGTGTCTTCAAAATCTACCATAATACTATTTAATCTAGTAGTATTGTAGGTGATATTGAGCATGGAACATGCTTCTTTTTTTGTTATTGGTTGGTCTGCATTAAGATGGTCTAATACTCTTTGTAAATTAGCATCATCTAACTTTTCGTGTCCTTTCTTTCTAATTGTTCTCATCGCTTCCTAATAATATAATTGAATAGTGAATAATTTTTAACAGGTCTAATTCATTTTTACCTGCTTTCTTTCCATAGCGTTTTGCATATTTTATAATATTTCCTATGCAAAAACCTTCTCCATGTCCTGAGTCTATAATGAACTCAGTGGCTTGAATTTTATCTGTACTATAATGTTGGTCGTAAGTATTGTCTATATAGACTTTCAACTTGGTTAATATTTTATCCTCGTTGAATTTATACTTAGTATCTACACTATTATATTTAGTTTTTTTACTAAAGAAAGCCATTTATGAACTTTCCCAAAACTCATCAGCAAGTTGGTCTAGCATTTCGCTAGGGTATACGGACTCCCCCTCTACTTTGTACTCAGCATGCCAGTCGAAGTCTTCAACTGTGGTATCAATACTAGGGTACATTTCATTAAATAACTCTACTAATTCAGCTCCATCAGTTTCATGATATTCTCCCTCTACAGCTTCCCAATCATCATATTTTTCTGTATCAAAATATTGTTTACCCATAAAGTTTCTAAACTCATCTTCGTATGTCATACTAGCAGTTATATTATCATCATACTTATTAGCAAAGTATTGTAATATATTTAATACTAATTCTGTTGGTTGTCTCCATGCTGAGTATCCACTAATATAACAGTCTTGTACTTCTTCGAGATGGCACCATTTAGCACCAACTTCTCTACAATACCAGTCATAAGAGTCTTTTAGGTAATTATCTGCATCAAATGATTTATCTACATTATTCATAAAAGGTTGATTTTCTATTTCATCATATTCCTCATAATCATAGGGGTTGCCCTCATAGTCATTTCTAGTACCTTTTACCGTTTTAACTGATGAATTAAATTCATCATCAGTTAATCCTTCTATACTTATATTAAAATATACATGATTTGCCATTATATATCTCCTTTTGCTCTTACTTCTGAACGAACTACCTCGAAACCATTTGGGTATCTTTGCTCTAGTTTTTTGATGTTTTCTTCCATTACTTCGTGAGGTGTGAATCCCAAAGCTGTGCAGCCTTGTACCCAATACCAAAGAACATCTCCTAGTTCTCTTTTCATGTGAAATATTTCGTCTTGTGTAAACTGTGTGTCTGCTTGGAATATTTTTTTCTTTACTACTTCTGCGAACTCTCCACTTTCAGCCATCATACCGATAACTGATGTTAGTAATCTTGCTACTTGCATTTCTTCTGTTCTATGCTCGCCTTTTACACTTGTAGTTCCTTGTAGCAATTCCATTCTAGCTGTCATTTTGTCTGTGTTTTTACTTGTTTGTGAGGTTGTTATATCTACGAACCTTGCGTAGTCGTTAAATTTTTGTTGGTCTGTCATGTCTGTCCTTAATGTGTCTGTTTGTTCTTTTTATACCACTTGGATAACCAAGTGTCTATCTGTAGCTCAGTCCAATTACTTGGAAAGTATACTGATAAGTAAGGCCTATCTCGTAATACGACTCTCATAGTCTGCATAGTCCTCGTTCCACCAATGTGGTTTGTCTCTGTATTTCCAGCTTGCAAAGGTAGCTTTATCTAAGTGGTAATAGTCGCGATAAGATTGAATAGGATTACTATAGTCCTTTAGCTCTTCTGGCATAGCTAAACCAAACTCTGTAAAGCCTACTCTTTGCATATTTACTGGTTCTGGTAATTTATTTACTACTTCATGTATGGACTTATGTTCTTTGCCATATCTGTATCTGTACTCATCATTTAAAGCATTGCCATAGCAGTGTGTCCATTCGTGATTATCTAATGATGAACGAGCCCATATAGTACAAGGGTGATTATACATCATAGGTAGATAAGGTGTAATTGGTCTTTCTGCTGGGGGTAGATGTTTTATCTTTGCTTTTTCTTCGTTAAGTACATCTCGTTCTTCTTTGTTGAGTGCACGAGGTACAAAGCCTAAGAACTTGTCAATCCATATACTAGTGCATAGTATTTGAGCAACCTCTAAAGGCATCTTAACAATATGTTTGTCGACATGAGCTTCTGCGCATTTGTCTAAATCTTCGTCTAAGTAAAATAAATTCATACAACTATTATACTAAATTTTGAGAGCGATGTCAAGTATTATTTTTTGCTTCTTCTATAAAGTTGGGTTGCGTAAAAAAGATTCCGAGAGTAAATCTATATTGTGGAGCTATATGAGATGTCGGTCTTATACTATGAGGCGTAGTGCCATCAAAAAGTATTGAGCGATTTTGCTTGTATAAAACACTTTTTGTAGCTTCTTCCATTGCGTCATCATAAAATATAGTCTCTCCATAGTATTCATTTTTCCAATCTGGATTTATATCGTACACAAGAACTGTGCTACCCCCATGAGTATGAGGGAATTGAATTGAAGAAGGGAAAGAAAGATTAATGGTAGCACTATCAAATTTTAGCCCGTCTAATTCTTTCATTAGCTCGGTATTGATTATGCTTTCCATAAAACCTAAATCTCTCCACTCCTGAGGTGTCATAGTATGATGAAGGCATGGGTACTGACGAGTCTCGAAAGTTGAAACATCGCCCCACCCTATTTGATAATCAGTAGAAGCACAGAACATATATAACTGCTCTCTAGTATTCTCCATTACTGTATTATCAAAAACCTTTATCATTTACTTACTATTAATTTTGTCTTTAGCTGTTCCAGCATATAGTCCAAACCAGGCTGCTCCTGCTCCTACTACTACTGAAATTAATCCTGACTGTTCAAATGTTGGTGCATCTAATTCCATGAACCAAATTGTACACTTATATAATAATACAATGTATACTGATAAAAACGCTCTAGGGAATATTCTCCACGCGTCAATCATATTTGAAAGCCATATCCATTTTTGCCATGGATTATCTGGCTCCTTTTCATTCTCCATTTCCATAATTTTGGCTTTTAATTCACCAATTTCTGAAACCATTGCCATAAATTTATTAAGGTCTATTTCAACCTCATTTCTACTCATGTCTCCGCTGAATTTTTCTTGATTTGACATTCTATGTCCTTTATTCTTGATTGTAAGTCTAAGACTTCTTCTTCAAGCTGTGCCCAAATACTAGGGCTTTTTGTTGCTTTTTGGTTTCCCAATACAACTTTTAAAGCTACTTTAGCATTGTTTAATCTAATTTGTAGCATCACGCAACCATTTATACTCATCACTTTCCAAATCTATTGGGGATACTGATGTAGCATGTACATGGTTTGTGTTTTCTTTAAATTTACCTTCGCTGACTGCTTTTAATATCCAGTTAGCTGGGTCCCCTTTTGTAAGAGGTTGTGTAAAAATAATTTCTACTTTATATCCTTGTTGGCTCATTCTTTTTTGTTTCCTTTCATTACTAGCATGCATAGCCCTAACCCAGCCATCGCTGTTTTCTTGCCACCTTTTGTCATTTACCACAGTATTCGCAGGTTCCTTTCAGACCTAGTAATCTTCTTTCTGTGTCCTCTTTTTGTTTTTCTGTGATTAATTCATTGATTCGTCTATAAGCCGCACTCAATTGTTTTTGCATACTTGCAATCTCGTTTTTTAACATATGAATTTCGTCTATCATATTTGTTTAATACCTAACACAAAGTTTTCTGCGCAGTCTTCTGACCAACTTTCACTTTTTGTAGGATAATACTCTAAAAATCCTGGCTTATCACCATTCTTCATATAAACTCCCCAACTCTTATTTATTCTATGTCTTACTACATGAGCTACTTTATCGTCCTGAGTGTAAGTAGAATATATTTTATATTCGTTAGTGTCTTGCATTTTTTTGTTCCTTATATAATGTGAAGGCCTCAGCTACATACTCATCTATAGTCATGTTTCGCTTATTTGCATCTGCTGTCATAGCGTCCCACATTTCTTGTGAGATAAAATATTCTTTGCCTTCGAATTTAATTACCACTGCTAAAGAGGTCAGCTTCTGCTTGCCTTCTGCGTGTTAATCCTTCTAGTACTTTGCCTCCAGCTTTGTTCCATCTCATTATTTGAGCTGGTACATTTACCATATCATTGGCATTAATTACTTTTAGCATTGTTGATGCTTGAAAGTTAGATGAGCCTAAATTATAAACCCAAGATACTAACGCATCAAATTGATTTTGTGATAAAGGTACTGTAACTAATGTATTTACATAATTTTCGTACTCTACCAACTCTTTCATTAGCATATCATTAGCTGTATCTTCTGATATTACCATGCCTTCTTGCACACCTTTTGTATGCCCGTAGCCTATTGTCCATACGCCTGCAGCGCATTTATAAGCATTTAATTCTAAGCCTTCGAATGTTTTTATTAACTCTAAGCCTTGTATTCCTATTTTCATATTTGTCCTATATGTAGAAGCTTTCGCCACAGCCGCAGCGTCCGCTCTCTTGATTATTTGTGATAACAAACTCCTCATTAAGTCCATTAACCACCCAATCCAATTTTGCATCTGTTAGATACTCCTTGCTGTATATATCAATTACTAATATATCTTGATATATCACATCAGTTAAGTCAGGACTCTCGGCATAACTTAACTCATATGTATATCCACCACAGCCGCCACCTGTGACTTTAAGGCGAGCGCCCCAAGCAGAACTTGAGGCGACTCTCTGTTTTAACATTGTTAAGGCTTTACCTGTTATCTTCATAGTAATGGTAGCATCGCTAGATACATTGTTCCAAAACATACTGTAAACATAATAATTACCTCACATAACTCCCCATCAGGGCAGTAGTTATCTTTAACTTTCCGAATCGCTTGCAAAAGTGCATAACGATTAAGAAATCGTTTTGCATATTGCATAAGTTTCTCCTAGCCTATTTTAATCGTCTTAGGCTTCTCTTCGTCAGGTGTATTGACCTGAAGGTTAATAACTAACATACCATTTTTGAATCCCGCGTCGGCTATCTCTACCCAATCGCCCAAAGTGAAAATTCTGCTAAAAGTTTTACCACTAAGTCCTTTATGGACATAACGCTCCTCTCCAGAATCAAGACCTTGCTTTTCTGTTCCTTCTATAGTAAGTTTATTCTTGTGTTGCTTGATGTCGATATCATCTTTTGACCAACCTGGTAGAGCCATTTCAATACGGTAGCCCGTATCTCCAACTGCTACTAAGTTGTATCTTGGATAGTTAGTAAGAGGTGAACTTTCATTTCTCCTAGTTAATTCCTTATTCAAGCGATCGAACCCGACAAATAATTTGTCAAAGTCGTTAAAGTTTAATGCTGATAATCCAGTCATTTCCATTCTCCTATTTGCGTCCTTTCGGCACGCGCTGTGAGACCCTTTCGGCATCTCGGTTATTATAATATTATGTCTAACAAAACCCGACCACAGGTGGAATGTGGTGCTCCTGCCTCTAAACCCTCAGAATGATTAATTCCTACTCGTGCCAGACATATGAGGGGTTTTGATTTGGAAGTCCCCACAACTCCGCATAAATTAACATAAATTATTTAAAATTTATACTACTATTATAACAAAATTTACCACCCTTGTCAAGAATTAAATTTCAGTCCTCGTCAAAATCTATCTGCCCATCAGCTTTTAGATAATCTAATGTATGACTAATTCCGTTTCTTCTACCTAAATTGTAAAAGATATGACCACTAGCACACGCTGTGAATATTAAAAATGTTATTTGCCAATCCATTCTACATCTCCTCGTGGTATCACTTGATACGCACCCTTGTTATAGGCAGGAGCAACAGTATAATTCTTACTAATCTCTAGTCTTTCCTCTTTTGTTAAGGTAGTTTTACTACTCGTAGATTTACTACTGGTGGAGCTGGAGGGAATCGAACCCACGACCTCATGCTTGCAAAGCACGCGCTCTCCCGACTGAGCTACAGCCCCTTTGAATTTTTTAGTTTCCTGAGCTACGAAGTCAGGTCTCTTTGCTTTTTTCCATGCGTTTGTTTTTCTCTTGCGTCCGCTTGGTGAATAACGCATACTACAATTTACAATCATAAAAATTCCTTATATTATTTTAATATACATATATTATACACTTTTTCAGTAGCCAAGTCAAGAAAAATATAAAGGGTTGCTGAAAATAACTCTTGACTTTGGAACTTAATTTTGGTATAATATCCATATGATAAAAACTAATAGATGGACTGATAAGCAAGTCAAAGAACTAAAGAAGTTCTACGGCCATGTGCCTGTAGATACTCTCGCTAGTATGTTGAATAAAACACCTTCAGCTGTTACGAGTAAAGTACACTATCTTCGCAAAAGAGGTTGGACTTTTGACAGCAAGAAAATAGACTCAAAAGAGTTTGCTCGTCAATGCAAAGTATTCTATGGTGATAACTTGCCATGAAAAGACAGCAGAAAAACTATAACTTTGACAGATTACTACGAATTTTTCGGAATAAAACAAAGCGTGATGGCAAACTAGAAAAACTCAAAGAGAAAACATACTACGAAAAGCCAGCTCAACGAAAGCAACGGCTAAAGAACGCAGCTATACGCAGAGAAGCAAAGCGCAACCGTGATGAAATGTTAAGACCTCAGAGAGGCTTCGTCTCCAAATCCAGAAAAAGATAACTATCTACTTCTAAAATAAACTTTTTTATGTTAGATAAAACCTCTACAGACAATCCTGCCGATGACATAGGCAAATAAAAATATTGCATTTTTGTTAAAGTTGTGGTATAATATATACATAATTGATAATAACGATGCTAACTAATATTCATTCAATTCAACAAAACCTAACTAAAGAGCATCACCTGAGAGACAGCTCTTCCCTAGAAGAGATGGCTCGAAAGCTGATGTCTCGTTAAGTGTTGTTGGTAATGCGATTAAAGCAACTAATTAATCCACGATTCAAACTCCACTTCAACGGGGTTAACAAGCTAAAAAGCAATTTACTACACTTGTATCTAAAATTCAACCAAATAAACTTCCATAACTTACGCCAACCGAAATTATTTTTTGGTCTATTTTACTGCATACGATTGCTACTATACCTCTACAAATCGCACACAATTTCCCCTAGACTATATTAGCCCCGCTACGGTTTGAGGTGAAGTGGGGCCAGAACAGCCCCGCTACGGTTTGGTTAAGAGCAACTATCTAATATAAACATTAGAATTGCTAAATATAACATCATTGACCAAAATTTGCCTTCAGTCATGACTTAGGAGTTCCATCAAAGAATAAATAGTATATAGCACTTATGATAAGTCCATAGAATACTAAATCAAAAAATATGTTAGTGAAGTCCATCTTTGTACTCCATAAACTCATCAACACTTAGTACTGTAGATTCTTCAATCCAATGACCATCAACATGGTACTCTTGTTCTTCTACATCTACTACTTCAGTTTGATAGTCCGAGCCATACATTCCACTAGAAGCACAATAGTTATCCAAATGTTCTTCAGCTTCTCTTTCAGTTTCACAAACAAACTCAATTGTTTCTACTACATAAACAGTTTTCTCTACTTTAGCTATGTATTTCTTTAGCATATGGTCAGCCATTCTCAATACCCCCTATTGTATCATGCAGAAACTTTATTACTTGCTTCGGGGCTTTCTCTAGTCCCATAAGTTTACTACTGTCTACTTCAAAGAGTTCTGCTAATCCTAAAATTAATTGCTCTTTTGTTATTGGCACTTCGCCAGTCTTTGTGGTGTATACTTGTTTTCTATATACGCCCTCTCTACTTAGCTTTCCTATGATAGATTTTATACTCTTATCTAACTCCTCAGCTAACATATCTACTGTTTCTCTATCAGGCTTGAGCCTGTATTGATTGACCATAAATTCTACTTGGTCTTGTGTATAATTCGCTGCCATAACTACTCCTAATAATATAGATTCAAGCCTAGTTTTAGTACTCTGCCATTCTCTAATGTTATACTTGCGTTACCACCGCTACTTGCTACTAGTGTAGTTTTACCACTAGCTGATGGACCAACTTCTTTAGCTGGGTCTACTACAAAGTGTAATAAGCCATCTTCTTCATACATATGAATTGAGCCTTCTTTGCCCATTTTTACTGCCTTTTCGTTCATTTAATCCTCCTCTGGATTTTCATCATCTGGTAGTAGAGGGCTTAGGTCTACGCCAGTCATTTCTTTAAATTCTGACATTGAATTAACTAAATCGCTTTTTACTAAACTTTCTAGTTCTTTCAATATCGCTTGTATTTCTTGTAAATTGGTTTCTAACTGAGTTGCTAAGTAGTCTATATCACCATTTAGGTAATCATTCTCTACATTAAGCTCAGCTAACCTGTTCTCTAGTATAGTTTTCCTACTAGGTCTGCCCCCACCTTTTTTGATGGGGAACTGTATGATATTATCTTTTGACATCGAACTCCGCCTTTGGCATAGAAAAGTCTACATTTAGCATACCAGGCTCAAAACCTTTCTGTCTTGCTTCTGCACACATCATTTCATCTACACGCTCTCTAAATTCTTCTTCATTAGCGGCTCTGATAACTACATCTTCATCTTTTATGAAATGCTTTTGCACTCTACCAATCCACAGTTGTCTGCCAACTATCTTGCCATCTACTGTGGTTTGGCCAGTTACAGAGTCAGTTTGTATTAGCTCTCTTTTGAATTGCTCAAATACTTCTTCTCTAGTCATTACACTAACTTCTTCT
>Ga0222715_10002485_pt1 | contig 16835 bp, 13 predicted proteins | sample C33_9DmetaG_FD_165056 | JGI IMG/M metagenome (GOLD analysis project Ga0222715, IMG submission 165056) | Estuarine water microbial communities from San Francisco Bay, California, United States - C33_9D | ecosystem: Environmental > Aquatic > Marine > Unclassified | place: USA: California... | reverse complement strand
CGTGTCCACAGATACAGACACAGTCCTTGACTGTGTCCGCCTCATTCTCTTCCATGTCCTCGTTCTCCTCCTCGTCGTCTTCATCTTTGTCCTCGATACATCCCCAGGTGAAAACCTTGCCATCGCGCGTCAAAGCCATGCTGTAGCAGAATCCAGCAGAAATGGAGATCACATCCTCAAGATCCCGGACAGCTACTGGAGTTGACCGTTCCTCGCAAGTTCCATCCCCGAGTTGTCCATAATAGTTATATCCCCAGGCGAAAACCTTGCCATCGCGCGTCAAAGCCATGCTGTGGCTGTAGATGGGATCTCCAACAGAAATGGAGATCACATCCTCAAGATCCTGGACAGCTACTGGAGTTGACCGATTCTCGAAAGTTCCATCCCCGAGTTGTCCATTTCCATTATATCCCGAGGCGAAAACCTTGCCATCGCTCGTCAAAGCCATGCTGCGGTGTTGTCCAGCAGAGACGGCTTGAACATCTGCCAAATTGATCACAGGATCCATGTTGGTCTTTGTTCGAAATACAATTAAAAAATTTATTTTTTTTTCAACAGGTGTATTCTTGGTAGTTCCCTCCTTTTTTGGTATTGTGTGACGGTCTGGTTCATCCCTGAAACGTTGCTGCATCTTCTAGAAGGTTCATAACCTCTGTCACATTCTCAATCCATACTAGTTATATCCCCAGGCGAAAACCTTGCCATCGCGCGTCAAAGCCATGCTGTGGCGGAGTGTATAAATCTGAAAAATATAATTGTTACCGTTCACAAGTTCTATGGCGTTCGGTATAACTTCCAAAGAACCTGGGTTCGTATTGCTAATTACTTTTGTGGTCAGAGCCCAACGGGTATATCTATGTTTTTTTCTTGAGCGTAATGTTTGATTGCGTTTATGGTGAATAGGAAAGGGTTGACCGCACTTCTTTGAGATATAGAGTCGATCTTTTCGTTCATTATCGTCAGTGAAGGGTATTCCTCGGAGGGGACACGAACCGTTGCAATGAGGAAATACACAAGCATGTCAGACAACTGTTTTTTAGTATTTATAAATATCTTGTTCCTGGTTTTAATCCACTTGTCCACATCGTCTATCACTTTCCTATACGTTTCCTTGAGGACAGGACTAGAAAATTCCTGGTGTTGCGTTTCACCCACCCATAAAGTCAACTTCACTTTATTGAGCTCCATAAACTTTATGAGGTCAGTCAACAATTTGAAAATTCTCTTCTTTGTTTCCGGGGTTTTCCACCTCAACATGTTAAGCAAGTCATGTACCTTAAATACTAGCGCCTCGTTGTTCTTTGGAATTTTGTTTGTCAGATCTGACCTCGAAAATGGTATACTTTCCTTTTTAATATCTAGCCTTTGAATAGTGCTCAATAGATACCGACGACAGCAGCACCTTTCGCACGCATCTCCTTCGAGCAATACCGCATTATCGCAGCATCCGTCGACTATCTTTTTATAGATATTCACAGCATGATTTATTTTCAATTGTTTATTCCTACTTATTCTTGAATTCTTCTTTTCATTCTTTGCAAAAGTAATCGCTTCTGACACAATTTGCACTGTTGTCTCCGTCTTTTCAAAGTGCTTGTAGATGATCTCCGCAGCGAGTTCATTCAACATCTTTAAATCTGGATCCTCCTGAGACTGACTGTAAACACGGTCGTTACATTGCGACCTGTTCCCGTTATCCGACAGGGATACTGGACCTGTCTCATTCGCAGTCATCCTCACAGTTTTTTGTCCTTCACCTCTTTACACAATTTTTTATTTTTTTCGGCGAGAGATAGAGACGATAAAGATTGACAAAGATATGCTTAGGATCGCGATAAGAGGAGCAGCTACGTGAAGGGATATAATGCTACGGTTGTCCCCCAACCCGAAGTCTCTTAACTTTCCGTTCTTGTCAAAGAGCAGACTTGGCTTCACTGTGAATATCATAATCCCCATAGCCGAAAAGTACAAGGTAAGACTCAGCGACACAACAATCGTTGGAATCGAATTATCCATCTTCTAAAAAAATAAAAAAAATCGTGAAGGAAGAAACATCAAACATGTCTACTCCTGTATGGGACGCATTAAGAGCATTTGGAAAAACCCGCAGACCCGAGTTTCTTAAGGATGAACATTTCGGGTTGACGAGCGAAGACCAGTTCAAGGAACTGACAAAGAAACTTGTCAGGCTCCTTAACACTATAGCGCCGAAGTCCGATGAGGAGCTTATCAAGAAATTCAAGTCTTTGCTGATGTCGTTTTCAGAACAGATGACCGAAAATGCCGACACCCTGACTACAGACCAGCGGTTGGCGTTTATCAACCTCATCATGAAAAGGGCAGCGCGGACAAAAATCCCAGGAGGACTCCTGACCGTGAAGGAGTCTATGGAATCCTTCACAAATTTACACTCATGCCTGTTTGATGTCATATGCGTATTGAATGTCAATCAAGATGAGTTGTTATGTGAATCTGAAATTTCCTATACTCCTTACAAATTGAAGTCTCGGAAAGAGTTTGATAAAGACGAGTTCAGAAGCGCAATGTACTTTTGCCTGAGACTTTGTAAGCCTCGTAAAACAGAAGTCTATTCCGATATGTCTCTCACAACAGCTCGCGAAATAGCTCAGAACATCAAGCAAGACATTATAAATGACGATACCAGTGAAGAATCCTTTACAAACTCCGTCTATGCCTTCGAATCTCTGATTGTATACTTCATGACATCCGGGTTCACCAAGAAGTCAACGTGCGTTTCGGAGTCTATATACAACTTAAACGACAGGTCAAAGCTGAAAGAATTCAAACAACTGTCCCTCGAACTTTACGATTTCATAAAGGACCGTCAGTTTAACATGAAAGGCGTCCTTAAGACATACTTGATGAACCTCGCGTGAAGGTTTTACAATCTCCAATTTCTTGGCCTATGCTTCAGCATAGAGTACGCGGCTTCTAGGTATGTCAGATCTATGTCCAGGAATATACAGTGCTTTCACCATGGCACTCACCTGCCCTTGCTCTTGCTGTTTGGGACTAAAAAGAGCGATGGACAGGAACAAGGTTTTGACCCTGAACTTTTTTTCCACAGAAACTCGCAAGACCTTACCCCTTGAGTGGGCCACCTTTCTCGAAAAAAAAGTTGGAATCCAGCTAGACCAGACAAATTATGTTCCAAAGGTAACCGGGATCACAGACGTTTGTGTTCCTATTATGCCAAATATTGGGAAGAAGAGATCCACAAGATTTGGGAAGTGGCCTAGGGGGAAAGGATGTACCCCTAAGAGGAAGGCCGCAAACGGAGCAGTGGACACCTACGAATGGTGCTCGAGAATTGGGGCTTTTGTTCACGTCACCGTCTTTTGCCCCGTCTATGGGAAAAAGAAAGAGACCCCCTTTTCAGGGGCAGGAGACATCTGGACAGAATATTTCAGATACACCGTCCTTCTAAAACCTGTTACGGGCGTAGGTGGTACAGTCAGCCCTATTCCATCCATGACTAACGACTGGACGAAATGTGTTTTTTCAACTGGTTCAGTCTACAATACCGAGACACAATGTGGGGTAGGAAAACCCGGTGGCGTTCCTCTGGACATTGGGGGGTGGAAATCATGAAAGGACTCGTCCCAGCCCGAATACGGCTGTAGAAACTATCGTGTTAAACGCAGAAATTGCCATCTGTTGTTTAGATGCAATGTTGTTGATGGTCACCCCCAGAATAGATCCAACTGTCAGGGAGCAAATATCCTGATAATTCCATATCAACGCATTGATTATCAAATACCTAAAGAATATACCAAATATAGAAGAACTAGGGCCAGACAAAAATCCAAATATAGCCGGGAAAATTATATGAGCCAAGTACCATTGGTAATTGGCAGGAGTTTTCCTCAGAAACTCTATATAAGGAGACTCCTCACAGTCGTTGTATAGTATAAAGGCTATCTGGAAAATCCCGATTAAGAAATACATGTACATGAAGATTCTTGACGCATCCATACAACAAAAAAATAATAAATTTTGTAAAAGAATCGAATAGACCGATATAATAATATGACCCACACTTGGTATCTCACAAGCATTTACCTGTGGAATTACAATCGATGGGCAGAGTATAGATCAAAGGTTATCTCAAAACCCCTCAAATACGGAGACATATATTGCGCAAAACTCAGCCATCTCTCGAGAGTGTGCGAGTTCCTGTCTAGGTCATAACTTTTTTACCTTCGATTGTCAAACATCGAATTAGATACATCGTTGTAACTACTGTATGGCTCTGTAAAAAATATAGACTAAATTTGTGGCTACAAAAATTATGATATGGGTATGGACAATGAAGGACAAAAACAAATATTTCAAAGATTCTGTTATTTGTAGAAACTGTGGCCTCGCCGGCCATAGGCTAGTAAACTGCAAGTATCCCACTATTTCTCTGGGGATCCTTTGCTATAGATACAACTTTATTATCAAACGATTTCAATATCTAATGGTCCAGAGAAGGAGCAGTATGAACATGATGGAGATCGCTCTGGGAAGGTACTCCCTTGAGACGCCGCAGGAAATAGCACGGTTCCGGGATATGGTCTCTCTCATAACTCACAAAGAACAGGAGAGCGTCATGTCTGGAAATTATATGAGGATATCTAGACACGTTTGGGATTGCAAGACTCCTCAGGTCCGAGATTGTGTTGTTAAATACTATGAAAACAACATCGAAAAAATAAGAAAAATATGCGAATCACTACCTCGTTCGCATCTTGAAGAAGAATGGGGAATCCCCAAAGGAAGGAGGAAACTAATCTGCTCTGATTCTAAAAGCGGGTTTCACTATACAACAGAATCAAATAAAAGGTGTGCGTGTAGAGAATTTTGCGAAGAAACGGGCTTAGTCAACAAGAATCTTGTTCTTTTGAATTCACATGGACCTCTCCAGGAAGATTATATGGGAATCCCAAACAATATCCAGTATCGCACCATCTATTATCTTGCTTATTTAAAGGACAATAACAGCAATAATCCAGCCGTTGACCATATACCTGTCGACCCCCAGAATAAATGTCAGGTCGAAGAGATCAGAAATGTTCAATGGATGACATTGGAGGAAGCTCTCGATAAAACTGATAAAGACAAGTACAGCGATAGGGTAGCTTTGCTAAAAAATGTAGAGCTGTTTCTCAAAAAGAATAATTGTTCGTAAAAATGGGAAATACTGTTTGCAAGCTTGTCTATGATGAAGGTTGTGCTCACAGAGGCGGGGTTAACTCAGATTCCGTAGACGGTTCAGAGGCAGGGGCGACATCATTCTTATCAGATGCTGAGGCGAGAGGAGGCGCCGATCCCGCCGCCGGTCCCGGCGGCGCGACGACCCCGGCCCCGGCGGGGCCGTCGCCGGGGCCGCCGGCGACGACCCCGGCCCCGGCGGCCCCGGCGGCCCCGGCGGCCCCGGCGGTCCCGGCGGCCCCGGCGGCCCCGGCGGCCCCGGCGGCCCCGGCGACGGCGGCGGCCCCGGCGGACCCGGCGGACCAGGCTTCGAAATTAACCCCTATGCCCAATTTTGAGAGTATTAATGACTATATATTATACGATATATACAATAGCACGCAGGTACAATATTTAGGAAATTGCACAACGGGCAATTGCGCCGATGAACCACTTAAACAACTTATCGATTTTCTTGAAAGGGCATTATTAACTATAAATAGAAAAGGCACAGAGTTTGATTCTGAAACTAAAACTAAACTAAACAAATTGTACTCTAGTAATATATATGAACTTAAAGGACTTTTAAACACTTTTACTAAAAGTCAAGTGGACGACACAACCATCAAAGGTATAAAGGATTATATTGAAAAAAATATTAAAAATCCTGACAATGGAGCCAACAACGAAAGCATCCGAGTTAAAGCATTGGATATAATAGCTAACCCTAACACCAGCTCCATTCTTTACTACGTAGATACAGATGAGGAAATTAAAAGTGTGTACGGTGAAGAATATGGAGTGACCAATATGGACATTCTTCTGAAGAAGTTAATCATACAATCTCTGGAAAAGCTGGAAGAAGAAACTACTATTAGCCCCAACCTCATAAGGAAAATGAAGACGCTAGAACCTATCAATCTTCAGTCATCCGACTATTCCTTATTTCCAGAGGAAGAAAAGAATGTTAACTTAATCAGAGAATGGAATGATCAGGTAAACAACTTAAAAGACGTCCTAGACCAATACTCTGATAAAAAAATAGATATACAAGAAGACCTTCAAAAAGAAAAAGCTAAAAAGAGAGCTAAAGATAAAACACAGGAATCTCTTTACAAGGTGTTCCAAAAGATTGGCAAAGAAAATACGAAAAAGAAATCTAATAGTGCTAGAAAATGAATTTTTTTTTTCTGGAAAACACAATGGAAAACATTATCATGGATGGTTCATGCTTGCCCCCTTCCACTCTGGAGTCTCTAGTCTCTCTTGGAATATCTACCATGTCGTTTTCGATTCTAAAAGATACGTTGGACTGGAGAAAAAACATAGGAACAGGAGTTCTCTTGTCGTCCGTTCTCTCAACCGGATTCAGTGCTGCTAATAGCATCATTGAGTTCAACAGCGAAATGTCAAACCCATGTCTATTCCACGATATTACAACAATTCTTGTCTTCACTCCTCCCGTCATCGGATGCATTTTCTCGGCATTCACTTGATCCCACGAAGGAGAATAATTCGCTCAAAAATAGATATGAAATTTACGACGAAATCGAACGACTCAGTTGGATAGTCCACTGTTGTTTTTGAACAATTTTTCATATTCTCGAATACTCTTCCTGCACTCACAGCAGTCAGAAGAAGAATCAGGGTCAATCCTGTTAGTATGAAAACATTGTTGATACCGAAAGCGATAGCAATCCCTAACTCTATCAAGAAGTAAACTAAGGATATTGCGATAACATGCCGCTCAAATGTCTGAGTTGTCCCAAACATAATCCCTACAAAGATGGGGACTATCATGATGGCTATGGCTAGTAGGGATGTCACCTGCAACCTTTTGATGCTTATTGGCTCATTCAGCTCTATAAAGAGAGATAACACAAATGCCAGAATGAGAACGATGACAAGAGTGGAGAGTGTCTTCCCAAGAAAGTCCGATGAAGGAATCTCTACCAGCTTAGCGTAAGACCAGACAAGCAATAGATACACAAGAAGAACAACAATAAGTAGAGAAAGTGGTCTTTCTATAAAGCGTCTTCTATAGCGTTTTAAGTACCGATTCCGCTTGACAATGAAAGTCGGGATCGCCACCGAAACCAGGACAGCAGCTACATACAAAAATACATTCGCCACATAGTTTTTGCAAGTTGGCATACCATTTTCGAAGGCAAATGTCCTATACAGAGTTACAAGGAGAACCAAGACAAAACAGAGAATAACCACTTCGATCATACACTTCAATCATTTTTTCCGATAGACTGGTCGGCTTGGAGGATGTTCAAGGCTGCGTTCATGTCCCTGTTCAGGAAAGTGCGATACTTGGTGGAACAGCACCATCGCAGTCCCCTGATCTCCCGTTCGTCTATCATCACGGGACGGAGACGTTCACCACAACAGTGGCAAACCTTGCTGTGGTGATAGATTACTTCAGTCTATCCGCTATACAGCGTGTTTAACAATCTGCTAAAAAACCTCATTCTCTTTGAACCCACTTATTTTCGATTTAGGAAAATTGATTGACGAAGACTTAAAGTTGAAGTCGTCAATGTTCCCTATCAAATGTTTACAAAATTTGTCTCTCGCATCTGGCACGTTAGACTGGTCTGGGGTAGTCATTGCCTGACGAATGTTGATTCTTCTGTTGATAGGATCCGATCTGGGAGCGATCCTCCCACTCTCGTCCATTTTTTCGACAATTTTCTGCTGTATCTCCTTAGATGTCGATGACATAGCTCTGTCATATCCTATGTTCTCCCCATATACCCTATTCATAGCAGGATTTTCCACGGAAGGTCCCCTTTCTATTTTCCCATCACTCGATAACCTAAGAGGAGTACCGTCGATACTCGTTGTAAATCTCTCTTTTTCTCCAGAAAACTCGAATTTGTATAACGTGGAAACTATAACAGCTCCAACAATTGATACGATCCAAATGGAGTCCCTGGAAATAACGCTTAGTATTGCTCCAACTATTACCGAAGTCAAGAAGAGGGAATTGTATTTTTCTGAGTCTGTCGTCTGCCTATCTGAATAAATTGGAGTATCCAACAGAACCTTTGGATTCTTGTACCATATGTCCATGGTTCAAAATCAAAAAAAAAATGTTGTAATATGATCGAGAAGAAAACAACAGAAACAGGTAGTTATCTCATTGTAAGACATCCGACGGCACCCGAAAGAATTCACTCTACAGGGGAGATGGTAGGTGGAGCAGACCACGTTCCAGTCAAAGTTCGCAAGAGCTTCGTATCTGGGTACGCCGGGAACATAAAATTCTTCGGGGACTCAGACTCGGATATGGCAGATGTCAGTTTTGAATCAAACAACGACAGTGTATATCTGGTACCAACATTTGCAGAGAACTCTTTCGAAGTTGTCGACATTTCCGAAAGAAGATCAAAAATATGGTTGAAATCCAAGATGCAAGTCGCGGCAACTGTCGGGCACATAGGTTACCGCGAGGTCTCCGAAGACGGAAAGGGTCCTGTATGGGTAGTCCCGGCTGATATATCCCAAGGATTATACCAGATCGGCCTTGTTGGTAGAGGCGGAATAGTCAAAATGATTGTTAAATCTGAAAAGCCTCTCAAAGTCTCCGGAGACTGGATCGTGGCCGCTTGTATCCCTGAAGGCGGAGAGGTAACTGAAACATCAAATAATGTTTGGAAACTATCGACCAACTGTGTTGTATGGCTGCATAGAAGCAAGACCAAGGAGATCAATACAGGTCTTCTTTTTGGTCCTGCTGCAAATAATGCGGTTGTAAAAGAACCAGAGGACGCGCCCGCGCCCGCGGCAGCTCCAGCTCCCGTTCCAGCTCCAGTTCCAGTTCCAGCTCCAGCTCCAGCTCCAGCTCCAGCTCCAGCTCCAGCTCCAGCTCCAGCTCCAGTACCCGAATCTGCAGAGGCAATCTCCGTTTCCACGGAGAACGTCATATCAAACGCGATCTCCAAGCCCCTCGACCCCATCACTGGGACGGAAGATCCCAAACCTTCTCTTGAGTCTGAGGTTGTCCCCACGACTGAACCCGAACAATTAGGCGAAAAGAATAATAAGCCGGATATTAACCTTCTTGGAAGACCAAGTATCACAAATCTTTTCTTCGGACCAAGTGCACCTGCAGAACTCGAAAAAACCAACAAGGCAGAGGCAGATGAAGATGAAGATTCGTCCAGTGAATCTTCATTTGAAGAGGAATCAATCTCCGATACATCAACAGACGAAGACGACTGAACTCATAGAACTTCATTGAGATGGTAGATATCCTCTTTCCAAAGATCTGACGCAGACTTTTTCGTCAGAATATCCAGCTCTTTTTCTAATTTTTGAACATCTTCCAACAGTTTCAAATACCTTGTCTTTGTCATTGTTCTGATTGGCATCTCAGTATGTTTGTCGGAAAGCCGGAACTCCTTTTCTACCATTACGGTGTCTAGAGCTTCTTCATCAACTCTTACATCGATTTCTTCATCTATCACCATCTTGATAAACCTCGCTCTTTCAGATGCAAATCTGATTTTCTCTTTCAAGATGTCAATGAGCTTTTCCCTCCTTTCTACGTACTTATCGTACCTGACTTCTGCAAACTCGAAGAATAACTCGTCCAGCTTATACTTCTTTAATGTACCATCTTTGCTCCATAGGTGCATGTTAGACAATGTCACCTTTTTCTCCAACATCTTTTTGAGCTGATTAATAACATTTTCGTCTTTGATATTCTTCAGAGTTACTCTAACAGCAGTGTCTGTAATATCCCATTCCGCTCTGATATCAAGTTTCTCGACATATGCCTTGAAAGAGAACGTGCTCACTCCAGGGGGTAGCTCTTCTATGATATACGTGTCAGCGCCTCTTCCTTTGAGCAGCTCCGTGCTTACTGTCCATTCATCCTCCGAAGTCTTTATCACTGATCCCTTAAATCCCCTGTACCAGGGTCTGATATTCACACTCAACGATTCTTTTACATCTGTTGAACTTGCATTGCTCCTTCTATTTGCATATTCCAAACACAGATCGGCAAGATCGGAGGGGGAGAATGAAGGTACCTCCGTAGAGTACCCCATTCCAATTCCTCTTGTCCCATTCACAAGAATAAGAGGAATTACTGGGTAAAAGCTCTCATACTCTACCTCCTGACCCTCTTGAACTTTCCTTACAACAACTGTTTTATCAGAAACCGGGAACATTCTCATACACGCCTCTGTCGGTCTAGTGAAGATGTACCTTGGAGCTGCACTGTCTGAACCGTTGTGATTCCGGGTTCCAAACTGACCTCCTGGATAAAGGAGGTTGATATTGTTACTACCCATATAGTCCTGAGCCATATTGATAATGGCTCCACAAAGGCTCTGTTCTCCATGGGTATACGACGTTGCAGAGGCTGTACTTGCTGCAAATTGCGCAACCTTAACACTCTTGGACATGCTCAAGCTAGTTATCGCCGTGTACAAAATCTTTCTCTGCGAATCCTTCAAACCATCAACCAGAGAAGGGATGCACCTTTCGTTTGATTCTTTCGTATATAGAACAAGTTCGTCGTCCACAAATGATCTCAAAGGGATGTCTTTCAAGGATTGATAATCGACTCCGCCAGACTCTCCCATCTTTGTTTTCAACCAATCCTTCCGTTTGTCGGCTTTCCCGACGCCCTTGCCCATACTCATCTCTATGGCTTCCTCGTCATCTTTTCCAGATACCGTGTAGGTCTTAAGGTACTTTTCCTTTAGCTTGAAATATTCTCTTCCTTCTGCAGATGTCGAAGTGCCCAGTCCCTTGTAGTATTTGATGGTCCAACCTTTTCCAGAATTTACCTCGAACCACCTATTGAAGCTCGGAACGTCAAAGAATGACATGTCATCCTTCGCTTTTGTAGCTTTGATCACCGGAGTAATCATACACTTCACATATCCATTCTTCAATAGATCAGGCCATAATGTTTTGAACATGGCAATCATTAAGCCTCGAATATGAAATCCGTCTACGTCTGCATCAGTCATGAGAACAATCCCTCCATACCTCAGTCGGCTAGAGGAATCCTTGCTTGAGTCTAACCCCAAGATTTTCATGATCTTCGTTATCTCCTCATTGGAAGCAATCTTAGACTTTGTAATATCCGAAACATTCAACGGCTTACCTTTCAACGGAAATACTCCATAGTTTTCTTTATCTTTGAGGGAAGACACTCCAGCGATCGTCAGTGATGCTGCAGAATCTCCCTCAGTCACAAACAGTAGTGTGTCCTTCCATTTGAGAGTACCCGCATTTTTAGCATCAACCAGTTTGTCTATCCCCTTGATAACGGTTGCTGTCGATGTCTTGATCTTTTCCAATTCTTTTGAATCTGTCTCGTCCACCGTGGTTGCAATGACATCCCTGAATAGATCCTTTAGTGCCTGACTCGAACGGATTGTTATCTCCCCAAGCTGTGCTACCGTGTTTGTCAATCTCTCCTTAGACTGACCGTCATATGTCGGATTTCTTAAGTTCTTCAAGTTGATGATGACGTATATCTTGTTCTTGAAATTGTTCTTCACCTTTGCGTTAATCGTCAAATTCTTCGGAAGAAGCTTTTCGCAAATTCTATCAACCACATAGTCAACGTGTCTCCCGCGATCTGTCCTCGAACCGTTCACGAACGCCCTTGATTCAAATTTCCCCGTACTACTGAGTCCACAGTACACTTCCCAGTCAGAGTTTGACAAAATCTTCAGAGAGGTTTCACATACCCTTGTCGCGTACTTCCCAAACGTGTTGAAGTCTCCCATTATCTTTCCCTCGTACTTCACTTTTTTTCCAGATATCGCCGAAAACTCGATTGTCCTCGATTCCACAATATCCTTGAAATTCAACAAATTCAAGCTCTCGATTGGCTTGAAACTCACCATCACATAGTTTGACTTTGAAGCGTTTTTTGACTTTGTCACCTCCACATCCTCCATCTGCTTAGAACACTTGACTATCGTTTTCTCGAAATTTTTGTTAAGAGTTATCTTGAATGTTTCAGAAAATAGGTTCGTCAATTTCACACCAAGTCCATTCTGCCCGGCAACTCCAACACGGCTCGTGTCGTCAAAGTTTGAGCCGGTCCTCAGAGTTGTAAACGCCTTCAAAACATTCTCGTGATCCAACGGAGAATTTATAGAGATATCGTTCGTTACTGATACCTCATCTTCTTTGAAAGACACACTGATCTCAGAATATCCATTGTCGTTTGCATTGGTAATAACCTCGTCAAATACCTTGAATAGTCCTGGAGAAGCCTCTATTACCTTCTCTACACCATCCTTGAGCATCAGACTCATCGTCTGATTTTCAAGAGATCCAATGTACATCCCCGGTCTTTTGAGCACATGCTCGCGATCCGTTAATGACACAATTGCCGACATTTCAGCCTTTATCTTTATATCTTTGACCCACACAAAAAAAAATTATTTTTTTTCCTATACCTCGACTGGATTCTCCTAAACTGGTGTATTCCTAGTTCTCCATTTCCATTATATCCCCAGGCGAAAGCGCGCATGGCTAGCTTGAAAGTTTAGGAAAGCCAAGAGACCTAATGATCAAAATAGAAAAGCCCAAGGTAAGAACGGCGCGCGCTACCTCAGCCATCACTCTCGTCTTCGTATCTTTATCAGAGAAATCCTGGTGAAGCTCTACCGTATCCATTTCAGGTTCTTTATCTGGGTTCGCCACCTCTGCAACTTCCCTATTAGATATCTCAGCTGACCCGAGCATTTCGTAAACGATAATATCGATCAGTCCCCTTATGAGTCCGCTTACCGCCATAACGATCGTCCATGCTACAGCTATCGGTATTACATTGTTATCAGATAACCACAGGGTCAAATCAGACTTCGCCATTTCTAAAGAACTAATTTTTTTCATGGATTACATTGGAAGTATCCTGCTTAAGGTGGAACTTCAGGTCGTTTCCTATTGATCTAAAATGTTCACAGACCAGGGGTATTGCGTAAGGGATAGAAATTCGCTTCATTATACCATCACATCCTTCGATAGGACATCCTTTAAGACCTCCCATCTTTTTTGCATCGATAAAGTAAGTGCAGTCAGGGTCTGAACAGACGTAATAGTGCTGAATATCCGATGCATCCGTCATTAAGTACTTGCTCACCTGCATCTTCCCAGAAGACACGTACGCATCTCTCTCCATCTCTCCTATCTTCATTCCTCCGTTCTGGGCTTTACCAGCACGGGGCTGTTTCGATACCTGGTCGTAAGGATCATACCTTCCTGTTATTCCCTGATATTGAGGTGGTCTCGTATGATACTTTTCTGATGACAAGTGCTTCAGTCTCATAAAGTAAATTATCCCAGCGAATAGCTCGCACTCTTTCCCAGATGGAAGGTACGCTTTATAGCTAGAGAATTTGGGTTTTTTCGGGAGATTCGGCAGAGGATCGAAAGGGTCCGATATCGTCCCCACCTCATCTATCGCTTGCTCCATGATAAAGTTAGGAGTCTCCCTTGTGGGGAAAGCGTGCGGATTGTAGAGAATGTCAGGATGAGCCCCGATGTCTTCAAAGTACGGCATTTTGGAGACGGGTCGGATCTCGCAGACAGTGCACTTCTGGCCAGATCTTGTACATAACTTGTCCCCAACCTGAATTAAAGATCTTTTCGTAAGCTGAACATTTACGGTTTTTAGACCCGTAACGGGATCAACTCGCACGTTGACGCTCGTCACTTTTCCGTATCTCGCGGGCGAAGAAAGAACACTGTCATCTTTTATCTCAATCTTCCCCGTGCTGAGTTTTTCTTTTTTGAACGCTTGAATTAGAACAGTGGTCGTATTCCGCAAAACCTCTGAACCTATGCGGATGACTCCGTTCTTATCAAGCATGCTTCTGTCTCCCTTTCCTTTCCATTTACCAGATACTAATCTATTCATTGTGCTTGAATCTATGAAGTCCTCTTGGTAAGAGAAATTTCTATGAGAGAGCCCTGTGAATACTCCCGAGTTAACAGCCGCCTCAGAAATAACGATACCGTCCTCCATGTTATTTCCCTCAGCGGCCATAAGCGCAACAAGAACGTTGCGCCCCCTTAGACCATCTATTTCGTGCGTTGTTGTTGTAGTAACCTTCGGCTTATCGTTAAATAGTCCTGTATACCTTATGGTGAAATGATTCTCTTTTGTACCCGACCCCGATAAGGCCTGTCTTGTCTTTCCCGAAGCATGCAATGCCCTCACCGGTTTGCAATGGTTCATGAGGGGTATTGTCGACATGGATAGAGAAACATTGTCTAATGGACTTGAAGCATGTGTATACCCCTTGTCCAAGAGGGCCTTTACTGAAAACTCCCCATTTTTACCTATTATACCGTCAAAAATATTCAGCCCTTCTTCTTCGTAATGATCGTAATATAGCACCCCTCCTGATTTTAGGTCAACAAGTGGTCTAAGCATCCGTCCAGAGTCACAGTATATGTTGTAGGAATTGTTTCTTCCTTTAGATACGCTCACCCCGTAACCTCGTCGAACCCCATGTTTCTTAAGAAGATCATACAACGTGTTTTCATCTATCTTCGAGTCACACGTACCCCACAACGTGCCGTTGACGATGATGGTGGTTTTTTTCATGTCACCCGTTTCGTATATCCACATAAAGCCCTCTATTTCCCCCACCGCCTTCAATACCGGCTTTATCATCTCGCCTTTCTTATCTTTTGTTACTTTTACTCCAAGACATATATTTAGAACGATCCCGACATCTTGAGACTCCGGAGTGTCTATAGTATCAACCCTCCCTATCATACCCTTCTGTATATTACGAATATCCTGAGACAGATTGTTCCTGTTTAGATACGATACGCGCCTGATGTGGGATAACGTCCCACACCTGCTAGAATCTCTACTAAGCTCTTGAATAAAAGGAGATACAAGGTCCGTTCGAACACTGAATTTTTCGTCTATATTCCCTCTCCCCCTCATATACTTATTCATCTCTTCTTCAACCTCAGTGCTGTTTACAAATCTGTCAAACCCCTCATCTATCTTTGCTTTAAGGAGAGCCTCGTTTATGTACGGAAGTTTCATGAGAGACACCCTCATATGATTCCTGAGATTTCTGACCCAATCGTATACGGTATCTCTCAACATCAGCTCAACCAATGCCCCCGGTCCAGATACTCTTGTATTCATGAATCCCTCATAGTCGAGATCGCTCGTCTCCGTCCTATCTTTCGTGTACACGTCTAGCATTCTTGATATAGACCACGCAAACCCTCTTGCTTTTGACAAGAATAAAGAGCCGTGATCTGTCATTTTGTTCTTTGGAACAACCGTGTCCTGGTTGCTGTAGAATTTCACTATCCACTCCTTCTCAAGATCTCCTCTTCCCGTGTCTTTAGATAATGCCGCCCGCGCCTCCTCTACTGTTTTATAACGTTTGTGCGATCTAACCTTATTGAGAATTACCTTGTCCCGGTTGTTCTTCGCTATCATACCTATTACGTCCTCGTCACGAGACACTCCTAGAGCCAACATAACATCGAACAGATTGAACCCGCTTTTGACCCACACCGGACTTTTGATGACAATATCGATATCTCTCGCCAACACCTCGGGTATTTGCTCTTCTATAATATCTACCTCCAACCACATGTTGACGCCCGGGTCTTCGTCAGACACCGTCTTTATCGTACCAAATATAATTTTTTGGTAACTGTTTGTTTTTCTTGTCGCTTTCGACCTGACAACAGTCAATGTATTTTCCGCTCTATCCAGTCTTGAAATGATTGCCTTTTCATTTCCGTTTTCATCTATAAAGAACCCTTTCTCCTCTTGTGGCTTTCCAACAATACTTCCCGCCATAACGGGTATTCCAAAAAGAGGGTAGTCCCTCTTCATCATTTTATATGTTAAATACTCCTTGGATGCATTGTTGTTCCTGTATCTCACCTTAACATGAACATCGCACAAAACCTTGCAGTTGTAGGGGACTTGCGCGAGTCTTACTTCTTCTGTGCTCCTGTCTACTCCAATCACTCTCTTGGGAACTACATACAGAACACATTCTTCTACAAGCTCGAACTTGATTATCTTGACAGGTGCCTGGGGGCCACATATTGAGCTTATAATGGAGCCAGCATTGCCTATAAACGAGTTGTAGGAATCCAAACACATCTCGTAAATATCCGTCTCTTTTTTTGGATCAATCAAATCACTCATTCTATGAATTTATAAAAAAGTTAGTTACAAAGTGTCGACTCTCAGACACGCTGTATAGCGGATAGACTGAAGTGATCTATCGTCACAGCCCCCTGCCTTCGGCTCGCCTTGTCAGTACAGTTTCATTGCCTTGATAGGACTAACCCAAACCCTAACCCAAACCCTAAACCTAACCCTAACCCTGGCCCTGATATGAAGCATCGGAGGGTGTTCAGGGCTTTGCTCCTGCATAGCTGAAACGTTGCTACAGCTTCTATAAAAAAAATAAATATTTTCCATTAAAAAAAGAGAAAAACATGGATCCTGTGATCAATTTGGCAGTCTCCAGCAGAGATGGCTTGAACATCTGCCAAATTGATCACAGGATCCATGTTTTTCTCTTTTTTTAATGGAAAATGAAGACGCCAGTTGAAAAAAAAACAAATTTATTTTTTCAACTGGCGTCTTC
>Ga0222715_10002484_pt1 | contig 16836 bp, 18 predicted proteins | sample C33_9DmetaG_FD_165056 | JGI IMG/M metagenome (GOLD analysis project Ga0222715, IMG submission 165056) | Estuarine water microbial communities from San Francisco Bay, California, United States - C33_9D | ecosystem: Environmental > Aquatic > Marine > Unclassified | place: USA: California... | reverse complement strand
CCATTAGCAGGATGTCAGGAGAACCTATAGGATCGTCTTTTTTTGTTTTATTTAGTTTGGGCTCAATATAACGAATAGTTTCATAACCAAAATAACCAACTAATCCGCCGGTAAACTTCGGCAAACCCTCAAGTTCAGGCACATTAAATTCTTGTTGGAGGTTTTCTATTTCGGTAAGCGGGTCATCAACATCATAACTATTAATAACATTACCATTTTCTTCAATCGTAATGGTTTTATCTCTAACCGAGATAATTTTTTTCGCAGGTAAACCAATGATTGAATAACGTCCCCATTTTTCACCACCCTGTACCGATTCAAATAAATAGGAGTAGCTATCAACACAAAGCTTCATATAGGTGCTTAATGGTGTTTCAAGATCCGCAAGAATTTCTCGCACAAGTGGTATGCGATTAAAGCCTTTTGCTTTTAATGCCTTATACTCTTTTTCGTTTAGCATATTGCTGGCTCAAATAAATCCAATAGTTCAAGAAAAGAATCAATTACTGCATCAGGTGCGGTGTCCTGAATAGACTGACCATGATTATAACCATAACTGACACAGACGATTTGAAAACCCGCCGCGCGCGCTGCATTAACATCACTAACTGAATCACCAATCATTAATGATGCAGCAGGCTGTTTATTGAATACTTCTGCCGCATGTAGTAGTGGCAGTGGGTGAGGCTTTCTCTCCTTTAAAGTATTGCCACCAATAATAATGCTCATATGCATATTGATGCCAAGTTTTTCCAATATGGGTTCAACAAACTCTTCATTTTTATTGGTAACCACGCCCAATATAATATTATTTGCTTTTAATGTTGATAAGCCTTCACGCACACCTGGATAGCAATCGCTTAACTCACAGGGCGCTATGCGATAATAATTCATGAAGCTTTCTTTAACCTTTGCGTGTAGATTCATGTCGGCTTCATTATCCATCGTGTTTGTTAATGAACGATGTATGAGTTTATCTATACCGTTTCCGACCCAATCACGTATTTTCTCAATGTCATAAGTGCATTTTTCGTGGTCGGTTAAGGCAAGGTTTAAACATCGCGCTAAATCAGCAATTGAATCTACGAGTGTGCCATCAAGATCCAGCAGGATCAGTTCAGGTTTAGTAATTGCCATGATGAAAAATTCAGCAACGCGCTTGTTCGAGTTCCTGCCTCATGGCATTTATCACAGTTTGGTAATTATCACTATTAAATATTGCTGAACCGGCGACAAAGGTATCGGCACCTGCTTTGGCAATTTCTTTTATATTATCGATTTTAACCCCGCCATCAATTTCAAGACGAATATCGAACCCGGATTCATCAATCAGTGTTCGCACTTGTTTCAGCTTATTTAATGCAGCAGGAATAAATGATTGACCACCAAAGCCGGGATTGACCGACATGAGTAAAATCATATCCAGTTTATCTATGACATGTTCGAGCACATTAATAGGCGTTGCCGGATTTAATACCAGTCCGGCTTTACAACCGTAATCACGTATTAACTGCAAACTACGATCAATATGATCAGATGCTTCAGGGTGGAAAGTGATATAGCTCGCACCTGCATCAGCAAATTCAGGAATAATACCATCCACCGGCTTAATCATTAAATGTACATCTAGTGGGGCAGTAATACCGTAATCACGTAATGCTCTCACCACTACCGGCCCAAAGGTTAGGTTCGGGACATAATGATTATCCATAACATCAACATGCACAAAATCGGCGCCCGCATCCAGAACGGCGGCTGTGTCTTCACCCAGACGAGCGAAGTCGGCAGAGAGTATTGATGGCGCGATAACAAAATCTTTCATAATAGTTAAATAATGACTTGAGCATGTTTTGAGGCGCAACTTTACCGTATTGGGCTCCTAATCGCTAGACTAGCAGTCATTAAAGTATATTAAATGATAAATTTTGAGAATAGTATGCCTGATGTGGATAATGTCTTTAAAAAAATTTAGCTTCAGGCGCATACTGTATTGGACTATAAAAATATTATTTCATGTAACTTTGATATACTCTTTTATTTTTATATTATCTCAAAACATAGCATGTTATAAAAAAGGCATGAGTTATGCAGTCTGATATTCAGAAAAACAATGTTTTAAAACGAGTTTACATCTGGTTGTTTAATCTTGAGTCAGAGGTATCTCATGGAGATATGACAATGGATAAAGCTCGTTTGTCTGTCTTTATATTGATGCATATTGCCTGCCTTGGTGTTTTTTTTGTTGGTTACAGTCATTTCGCGTTACTGGTCACGTTGTTTCTTTATGTTAGCCGTATGTTTTTTATTACTGCATTTTATCATCGTTATTTTTCTCATCGTTCATACAAAGTATCACGCCCGCTACAATTACTGATGGCAGTGGCTGGCTGTATGGCAGGACAGCGAGGGCCTTTATGGTGGGCTAGCCATCACAGACACCATCACAGTCATTCAGATACTGAGGAAGATTCGCATTCACCAAACCATGGTTTGCTAAATAGTCATATGCTCTGGTTTTTACGCCGAGGCAATTTTCCTGTTCTTTACTCCAGAGTAAAAGATTGGACACATTTCCCGGAACTGAAAATACTTGAGAATATTGATTGGTTTCCTTTTACCTTACTTGGTATTGCCTGCTATCTCTTAGGAGATTTTTTTTATTTAAACTTTCCTCAGCTAGGGACAGATGGATTGCAACTATTGGTTTGGGGGTTTTTTATTTCAACCGTGTTGCTATATCACGCAACGTATACGATTAATTCACTTTCCCACAAATTTGGTCGGCGTCGTTTTAATACCAGAGATGATAGTCGTAATAACTGGTTACTGGCATTAATTACATTGGGCGAAGGTTGGCATAATAATCATCATCGTTATCCCCATGCTGCCAGACAGGGTTTTTACTGGTGGGAAATTGATATTAGTTATTTAGTTTTATTATTTATGCGAAGGTTGGGTTTGATTAATTCCATGCAATCTGTACCAGCATCTGTTTATCTGGAAGCAGACCGGCGCTGATGCATATTGCCATTATAGGTGGCGGTATTGCCGGCATGACAGCAGCCTATTATCTATCCAGAAAGCACGATATTACATTGTATGAAGCTGGTGATTATATCGGTGGTCATGCCAACACGGTAACTGTACTTGAGAAGGACAAACAGTTTTCTGTTGATACTGGTTTTATTGTCTTTAATGAAAATAATTATCCAAATCTTTGTCAGTTGTTTGATGAATTAGGTGTTGAATCAATTAATACCGACATGAGTTTTAGTGTGCATTGTGAAGCTACAGGTTTGGAGTATAACGGCACATCACTGAATAAATTATTTTCCCAGCGACGCAATATATTCAGCTTGTCTTTTTTAAAGATGTTGAAAGATATTTCCCGATTTCATAACGATGCCATGTTGGCATTAGCAAATGGCTTGAGTGATACCATCACTGTCGAGGAATATGCCAGAACGCAATGTTATTCAAAGCAGTTTATTGAACACTACCTTGTACCTTTAGGCGCCTCATTATGGTCAAGCCCGGCAGATCGTTTCCGACAATTCCCCATGCTATTTGTAATCGAGTTTTTAAATAATCATTGCATGTTGCAAGTAAACGATAGACCACAATGGAAGACGGTTAAGGGCGGATCGCGTGAATATGTGCGTCGTTTAACATCATCTTTTATTGATAGCGTTCATTTGAATCAGGCAGTAAAGGCAGTAACGCGTAAGAACAACAAGATTGAATTGCGACTAAATAATGATCAAGTTGAGGAATTTGATGAGGTAGTGATTTGTTGTCATTCGGATCAGGCATTGAAATTATTAACGAATGCAGAGACTAAAGAAAGGGAGATACTCGAGAGTTTTCATTATCAACTTAATGAAGCGGTACTGCATACGGATACGAATGTATTACCAAAGAAAAATAATGCCTGGGCAAGCTGGAATTATCGAATTCCTGCCGAGCAGAATGATCATGTTTCCGTAACGTATAACATGAATATGTTACAGAGCCTTGATTCAGACAAGACGTACTGCGTTTCCTTAAACCAGACAAAACATATAGATAAAGACAAAATTATTAAACGCATTATTTATCATCACCCTCAATTTTCGCCAGGTCGTTCAGTTGCCCAGTCACAACATAACGAATTAATACGGTATAAGGGCATATCCTATTGTGGTGCTTATTGGGGTTATGGTTTTCATGAAGATGGTGCTAGCAGTGCGCTGAATGTTTGTAATGGTTTTGATGTGGAGACGACATAATGTTCAGTTGCATTTACACAGGTAAAGTCATCCATCATCGATTATTACCGCATAAACATCGGTTCAGTTATCGTTTGTTTATGGTGTCTCTTGATCTGCAGGAATTACCGACATTATTTGATCGATTTAAATACTGGGCGTATGAAAAAACAGCAATCGCCACATTCAGGCGTAAAGATCATTATGGTGAAGCAGGAGAATCACTCTATCAATCTATAAGTAAGCTTGTTGAACAGGAAACCGGTAATAGACCGGTTGGTTCGATCACATTAGTTACCCATCTGCGTTACTTTGGCTACATCATGAACCCTGTTAGTTTTTATTTTTGCTGGGACAAGGAAAGAACATATATAAAAACGATTGTCGCAGAGGTGCATAACACACCTTGGGGTGAGCAGCACTGTTATGTATTAAATGGTGATATTCATCCAGGTGCTAACCGAAAATTTGAATTCGATAAAGCATTTCATGTTTCACCTTTTATGGATATGCAACAACAATACTGCTGGAGCTTTAATTGTCCAGGCGATGAAATTCATATCGCTATGCAAAGCTTTGAAAATACTGAGCGCAAATTCATAGCAACCATGCGCTTGCAACAAAAAGAAATAACTCAACAAAATTTAAATGGTGTCCTTTTTCACTATCCATTTATGACTATTAAAGTGATTGCTGCTATCTACTGGCAGGCACTGCGTTTGTGGTGGAAGAAGACTCCTTTTTATGAATACCCGAAACACAAATCAAGGCAGGAGGCTAAACTTGAGAATAGTTAGCGTATTTCAGGATCGTTATCCACGAGAACAGAGAAGTCGAATTATGCATCGTTTGCACTATGTTATTCGTCAACAAATGCAGAAAAAACTTGAAGGGATCAAACACGGTTCAATCATGATAACCGATGCCTGGGGTAGCTGGTGTCTGGGTGATGGAGTTGAAAATACAGTCAATATTACTATTCATGATTCAATGTTTTACTGGCTGGTTTTTCGTAATGGCAGTAATGGGGCGGCTGATGCTTACCGTAAGGCATATTGGGATTGCTCAAGTTTAAATAAACTGTTCGCTATCCTGATAAATAACACCGACAAGCTTGATGCAATGGAAAGTGGCTTGGCAAAATTAGGTGTATTAAAAGACAGGTTATTTCATAAACGACGTTCAAATACACAAAGCGGTAGTCAACAGAATATCCATGATCATTATGATTTGGGTAATGATTTATTTGAACTGTTTCTTGATGAAACAATGACATATTCATCAGCCATATTTCCAGATGACAATGCATCGCTATATGACGCTTCAGTTAATAAGCTCGATTTAATCTGTAAAAAACTTGATCTGCAGCCTTATCATCACATCGTTGAGATTGGTACAGGCTGGGGTGGTTTTTCCATGCATGCTGCTAAACACTATGGCTGCAAAGTAACGACGACTACCATTTCTCAAGAACAGCATGATCTTGCTAAAAAGCGTATTGCTGAAGCAGGGTTCTCTGATCAAATAGAGTTACTGTTAACCGATTATCGTGAATTAGATGGTCAATATGATCGTCTGGTTTCAATTGAAATGATCGAGGCTGTAGGACATGAGTTTTTGCCTGACTACTTTTCTAAATGCGCATCGTTATTAAAACCCGATGGTCAGATGTGTATTCAGGCGATTGCCATGCCTGATAACCGTTATGAAGCCTATTTAAAAACCCCGGACTTTATTCAACGTTATATCTTTCCCGGCAGTTGTTGTCCGGCGTTGTCAGCTATGACCAATGCTGTAGCCAGAACTGATTTAACTGTTTCGCATATTGAGGACTATGCACCAGACTATGCGAAGACATTGCAATGTTGGCTGCACACTTTCATGCAAAAGGAAAATGAAGTCTATGAGCTTGGATATTCGAAATCGTTCTATCGTATGTGGGAATATTATCTTGAATATTGTACTGCTGGTTTCGCCGAACGTTATCTTGGTTTATTGCAAATTGTTTTAAACAAACCTGCCTGTCGTCGTGAGTTAACGATGATGAAAACCGGGAGTGATCATGTCGGTTAATAACATAATTAACTTTGTTGGTTTTCAGATCGTTTGGTTCGCTGCTGTACTGGGGGCTGCCAATGCTATGCCATGGACAGGCGTTATAGCCATTTTAATATGGTTGGCAGTGCACTTATCTGTTCATCGAAAACAGTTAATTCAGGAAGTGGGACTTATTATTTTCGCAGCCTTACTCGGTTACAGTCTGGATTCAATACTGGTGTTATTAAATGCAATTCAATTTCCCGAACATGCACAACTTGGTTATCCGTCTACATTATGGATGGTGGCATTATGGATAAACTTCGCAACAACAATTCGCCATAGTTTGTCATGGTTGAATCATCGTTACTTTTTAATGACGTTTGTCGGTGGTGTTTCTGGTGCGCTTGCCTACTGGGCTGGCGTACAACTGGGCGCATTGTTATTTAATGATACTGTCATTGCCTTATTTTCTATCTTTTCAATGTGGTTTTTCGCGTTGCCATTGTTGTATGTATTTTCCAATCGCTTTTTTACTTTTCAGAAAACGCACAATCATTCAGTTTCCTTACAGGGAGGCACATCAACATGATGGAAGTTATTTATCCTGTGTTGATAGCAAGTAGCTTAATAATGTTGTTGTTATGGTTTATACAACTAAAAACACACAATGCCGGCACGGTTGATGTTGCCTGGTCATTTGCGACAGCGTTGGCAGGAATCTGGTTTGCGTATACAGTAATTGAAGGTTATTGGTTAAGAAATCTCATCGTCGGCATGATGATTGGATTATGGGGTGCTAGATTAGGCATGTATCTTTTTCGACGTGTCATGTCTGAAGCGGAAGATGGACGTTATCGTTATATGCGTGAAAGTTGTGGATCTTATGCGCAGGCTGTCATGTTTGTGTTTTTCCAGATTCAGGCAGCTTGGGCAATCTTGTTTGCATTACCCATACTTGTTGCAGTGACCAATCCTGCAGAATCATTGCTATGGACTGACTATATTGGAGTCGTTATATGGCTGTTTGCCATGAGTGGCGAACTCATTGCGGATAGACAGTTAAGTGATTTTCGCAATAATCCCGACAACAAAGGCATGGTATGTAAACAGGGATTATGGCGTTATTCCCGCCACCCAAACTACTTTTTTGAATGGCTGCACTGGTTTGCCTATATCTCTATTGGGGCGGGATCAGATATCTGGTGGTTAGCCTGGTTAATTATGGTGCTTATGCTGGTTTTTTTATTAAAGATTACGGGTGTACCACACACCGAAAGTCAGTCATTGCGATCACGCGGCGATGCCTATCGACAGTATCAAAGAGAAACCAGTGTCTTTATTCCCCTTCCTCCAAAAAATGCTTGAGGTTTTTTTATGACGACAGCAATGAATTATGCAATTGATTTAAGTGAACGCGGAATGATTCCCGATCCGATATTACGAAAAAGTATTCGGCATTTGGTTCAGCAGCGATTGAAAGAAATAAAAGCGAATGATTGTGAATATGGTTCAGCTATTAGTCATGATTTTGTTGCCATGATGAATGAGTCTCCAATCGCGCCTTTGCCTGATAAAGCAAATGAACAACATTACGAAGTACCAACGGACTTATTTCGTTTAACGCTTGGGCAACATATGAAATACAGTAGTTGTTATTGGCAAGATGATGTGATTCATCTAGACCAGGCTGAAGCAGATAGTTTACAGCTAACCTGTGAGCATGCAGATGTGCAGGATGGTATGGATATACTGGAATTGGGCTGTGGCTGGGGATCGTTGAGTCTTTGGATGGCCAGTCATTATCCGAACGCAAACATTACTTCTGTTTCCAATTCACATTCGCAACGTGAATATATTATGCATCAGGCAATTGAAAGGGATATTCATAATCTTGAAGTGATTACGGTGGATATGAATGATTTCAGGATTGATAAAACATTTGATCGCGTTGTATCTGTAGAAATGTTTGAGCATATGCGTAATTACAAAAAGCTTTATGCAATGATCGCGGACTTACTTAATCCCGGCGGACATTTCTTTAAACATATATTTGTACATCGTGCTGTACCTTATGAGTTTTTAGTGCGTGATGAATCAGATTGGATGAGTCAGTACTTTTTTTCTGGGGGCATTATGCCATCTGATGAGTTGCCATTATTCTTTCAGGATAAACTTGCTATAAAAAATCGTTGGCGCTGGAATGGTACACACTATGAAAAGACAGCAAATGCCTGGCTTGCGAATATGGATGCGCATAGTGATCAAATCATGCCATTACTTGCCAACACTTATGGAAAAGATAATGCGATGAAATGGTTTATGCGTTGGCGAATGTTTTATATGTCCTGTGCAGAATTGTTTGGTTATGGCAATGGACAACAATGGTGGATAAGTCATTATTTGTTTGAGAAGAAATAATTACTGGACTATTTGATGCTAAAGTCTTTTGCGATTTTTTCAATTTGCCTGATGTTGACGGCGCTAGGCTATGGTTTTATCTATGGGGAGTTGTCGGAAGAAAGCAATATCTTGATGAGCTTGCCTTGGGGGCGAGTCACGATAATCGATTTTTATACTGGCATCGCAATTTTTTCCAGTTGGGTGATGTTTAGAGAACAGAATGCATTAATTAGTCTTATATGGGTAATCGCTTTTATCTTTACCGGCAATCTTGCTACGGCAATCTATTTACTCAAGGCAATTATAGAAGCAGATGGTGACCATCAGAAATTATTATTCGGGTTGAAACGATCATGAAGTTAAAGAATCTGGCTGGCATAGTAATTGTTTTGTGTTCATCTCAATTATATGCCGATGAAAAAATTCGTGAGCGAGTTGGTGTTGCCAAAGATAGTAAAACGGGTGAGATGTTGTATACAGAAAGTCATCTGGAGACATATCGTTATGGCAATATTATTAAAGATGAAGTGAGTTACCGTGACCCGGATAATAATATTATTGCCAGCAAAGAAGTCGATTACACGGTACATAGCATAATGCCGGACTTTAAATTAGTTAATCATAAAACCGGTCATCTTGAACAGGCGACAAAATCCACTAAAGAATTAACAGTCAAGTTTACTCGAAATGATTCTGCGGAAATAACTCAGAAAACGATTGAACTACCTGAACAGGCAATTATCGATGCGGGATTTGATCAATTTGTTATTAAACATTGGAATGAACTAATAGAAGGCAGGAAGCTGGTGCGAAAAATGTTAATACCAAGTATGCAAACATTTATTGAATTTCGTATTTATCAATTTGAAGTAGACAGACAAAAAAATGAACGCACATTAATCGTTGAACCTAATAGTTTCCTCGTTCGATTTGTCGCAGATGAATTAAAATTAAAATATGATTTTGACAAGCCACGGCTTTATAGCTTTGAAGGCATCTCAAATATGCGTGATAGTAGTGGCGAAAATTACAAAGTGATTATCACATTTGAGCGCGAGTAAGATAAATGGCTTCATGAGGATAATATCAGTTAGCCTGCATTATTTATCGTAAAAATTACGAATAGTCTTTAAGACTTTAATGTTGTTTTGCAGCATTAAAAATTTCTTCACATTTTCACTTTTAAGTCCTGAAACATCACCTATACTAATCCCCAACTCACATAGTTAAATCATTTATGGTTTGATGTATTTCTAGTTTATATGATGGGAGTTGGCAGATGTATAGAAACACATTTCCTAGATCCGGTTCACCTACATGTATGCCAATAACGTATGGTCTCAAACGTAATGCTAGATTAGGCTCAAAGTTACCCAAATTCCATAATACAAATTTTTTATTATCTACTTATGAAAGCAAAAAAATCAGACTAAATATCCTATCCTCTAATTTAGTTAGCTCCCTTTACGGGGTATTGTGTCTTTTCTCGGGATGGTTAATATTTATTTCAATATAATGTGATCGAGAGCGATATTTAACATATGGAAACCAGGTTCCACATTGTTGCATTATTAATATTCATTCTTTCACCAGTATTAGCGAATTCTGGCGCCAAGGATATTGCTAGAGAGCAGGAAATTGCCAAGCAGCTTGAGGCAACAGCAAATGAAACTGAAGTCATTTGGCTAGAGGCTGATCAACAGCAATTTATTGGATTATTTAGAGCGCAAACGCAGCAGAAAGCAGCGGGTGCAATTATTCTGTTACACGGCATGGGTGGTCATGCTGATTGGCCTTATATCATCTCACCATTACGCGAGGCCTTGCCGGAACAGGGCTGGTCAACATTATCTATTCAGTTACCGGTTTTGGCCATGGATAATCCAATTGAAAACTATGGTGTCACATTAGATGCAGCGGCAAACCGTTTGGAGGCTGCCATTAGATATTTACGCGCGCGAAAGTTTTTAAATATTTTTGTTGTTGGTCACAGTTTTGGTGCAGCGACGGCCTTATATTATCTGAGCAATGGTCAACGTCCGAAAATATTGGCATTGATCAGTATTGGTTTACAGGAATATGTATTTTTAAAACCTGCGATAAATACGTTCAATTTATTAGAAAAAGCACGATTACCAATCCTGGATATTTTTGGAGAACTTGATTATAGGGAAGTCATTGATAATGCGCGTATTCGTCGGCTTGCTGCGAATAAGGGTAATAATAATAAATATAAACAAATTGAAATCGTTGGTGCCGGTCATAATTTTCTGAAGATGGAAGAAATGTTGGCAAAACATATACATGGTTGGCTTGACAAGGCATTTCCGGTTGTGTCGATTATGGTTAATGAAAATTTTGATGGTAACCAGTCGGAAAAAGAAGCAGATAAAGCCGAATAATCTTGAAGACATTATATCAGTTAAAGTAATCTGTTAATAAGAATGCAGACTAGAGGAGAGTAGAATGTGGGAATCTCAGGAGATGGTTGCCCCGCCGGAAAAAGAGGAAAGAACATGGGGGATGCTTTGTCACCTCTTGGCATTAAGCACATTTATTATTCCTTTAGGGTCAATAATTGGTCCATTGATCGTGTGGTTAATAAAACGAAATGAAATGCCTTTTGTTGATGATCAGGGGAAGGAGTCGCTAAACTTTCAGCTAACGCTTTTTCTCATGTTCTGTATCTCCCTGATACTGATGTTGGTTTTTATTGGTATTTTTCTAGCGATATTTCTCGCCATTTATATGGTGATAATGGTAATAGTAGCGTCTATTAGGGCTAACGAAGGTGTAATGTATCGTTATCCATATACTATAAGGTTCATAAAATAACTTAGAGTAAATTAGCATGAATGGTTTAGCATTCTTTATCATTTGCCTTTCAGTTTTTTCTTTTATCATGGCACTAGAGGCGGTCACTATGGTCAGGCAAAGTTATGAGTACACCGTTAAAGATATATTGTTAACTTAAACATGTTGTGCCAATGCCCAATGCACATGTTCCCTGACTAATTCAGACGAATCATCTTTTCTAGTTTGTAAGGCCTCAATAACTTCCTTGCTGGTAGAAGAATTACCCAAACCAACTGCAATATTTCTGGACCAGCATTCATAGCCGATGCGTCTGACTGCTGAGCCTTCTGTATTATTTAGAAATTGATCTTTACTCCATTCGAAAAGTTCAACAAGTGTTGCTGAATCTAGACCATGTCGAACACGAAAGTCTTTTTCATCAGTATTTTTAGCAAACTTGTTCCAGGGGCAGATTAACTGGCAATCATCACAACCATAAACCCTATTGCCGATCATTTTGCGAAACTCTATCGGAATTGTGCCTTTCAATTCTATTGTTAAATATGATATGCAACGTCTGGCATCGACTTGTTTAGGGCCGACTATTGCCTGAGTTGGGCAAATATCAATACAGGCGTTACAGCTACCACAATGATCCAATGAGAATTGTTTATCAATCTTAAGAGGTAGATCGGTATAGATTTCACCAAGAAAAAACCAGGAACCGGCTTTAGGGTTAATTAGATTGCTATGTTTCCCTATCCAGCCGAGTCCGGCGTTTCTTGCCAACGCTTTTTCGAGTACAGGCGCACTGTCAACAAAACAACGATAACCAAATAAACCATAATGTCTGGTAATCTTATCAGCCAGTTTTTGTAAACGACTTCTCATTAACTTGTGATAGTCACGCCCCATAGCATAACGAGATACATAAGCCAGCTTGTTATTACCTAAAACTTTTGAGGGGTGTTCGCTGGAAGGGGGGAAATAATCCATACGTACTGAAATCACCCGTATCGTTCCCGGGATTAATTTTTCTGGCCGACTACGTTTTATGCCATGTGCAGACATATATTGCATGTCACCATGAAAACCTTTTGCCAGCCATTCCTTTAAATACTGTTCATCTTCATCAAGTTGAATATCGGTAATACCGAGTTGTTGAAAACCAAGATCATTTCCCCAGCTCTTAATCAATTGACTGGCTTTTTCATAATCATGATGACTGATTTGGATATTCATTAGCTAAAAAGATTCTATTCGGAAAAGTTAAGTTGATTGTGCCGTTAAATTATATTTGGTGCGAAATTTTCTCAATTTATAAAGTGTATTTTATTAAGTTATTGAATTTTCTATTTATTATACGTTTGCATAGCAAATGCTACGCATCTATTAACTCATAGTTTTATTGTTCAATGACCCTTTGACTCTCCTCTGCTCTTAACTTTTGACGTTTTTTTTATGAATATGTTTGTCTGACTTATCTGTAATTTAAGTTATACAACATGAGATAGAGGATGCATTCAAATACATTCAAAAATGTTATTATATGCCCACTATGTTGGATTTTCTAAGCGCCTGGTACAAACGATACTTTACTGATCCTCAAGCAGCCTTATTAGTTGTTCTGCTGGTCGTAAGCGCAGTTGTTCTTGCGTATATGGGGCAGATGTTAGCACCATTGCTTGCAGCATTGGTAATCGCATATCTACTTGAAGGCCTAGTAAAAAAAATACAGAAATATTCATTATCTCGATTATTATCAGTGAATATCGTTTTTCTGTTATTTATGTTGTTTATGACTTTTGTTTTGCTAGGCGTAGTGCCAATCATTTCTAAACAGGTAAGTCAGTTCTTTCAGGATATGCCGGCAATGATCAATAACGGTCAGGGTTTATTGTCACAGTTACCGACAAAATACCCCGAGATTATTTCAGACGAATATATCTCACAGATTATGTTCACTATTAAACAGGGCGTTAGTGATCTTGGTAAGAACATTTTGTCTTTTTCTTTTGCATCAATACCGGCGATTGTAACAGTGCTTATTTATCTTGTATTAGTGCCATTGATGATTTTTTTCTTTTTGAAAGACAAGGCTACTATTATAGATTGGTTAGGACATTTCTTGCCAAAAGACAGACGTTTGCTGAATGAAGTCTGGATCGAAATGGATTTACAGATCGGTAATTATGTCCGCGGTAAATTTAATGAAATCATAATCGTAGGCGCGTTGTCCTATGTTCTTTTTGTTATCCTCGATTTGAATTACGCTCCCTTACTTGCTTTGTTGGTGGGTCTATCGGTATTAATCCCCTATATTGGTGCAGCCGTTGTGACCTTGCCTGTTGCATTGGTCGGTTATTTCCAGTGGAGTGTGAGTAGCGATTTTTACTGGTTAATGACCAGTTATTTTGTGTTGCAATTTCTAGATGGGAATGTGCTGGTTCCGATACTCTTTGCTGAAGCAGTCAAATTGCATCCTATTGCAATCATTGTCGCTATTCTGGTATTTGGTGGTTTGTGGGGTTTTTGGGGTGTATTTTTTGCTATTCCATTAGCAACATTAGTAAAGGCTTTAATTAATGTCTGGCCTACGCAGGAATATGCTGCGCAGATTAGTACTAATTAATTGTTGATAGATCCGATTTAATCTTGCTGGGTATTTTCGCAATAATCCTTTCCACTATATGGTAATACCTACATTTGATAGATGCTGGTGAACTACATAACCATAGAGGCAAGAGAATAACCAATACTAGCTATCAAAGTGACTTATTAAATCCTCTATAATACTTCACTGGCAAAATCCGCTAGGCGACTTCTTTCCCCACGCTGTAAAGTAATATGCCCACCATGTTCCCAGTTTTTGAATCTATCGACGACGTAGGTAAGCCCAGATGTTGTTTCAGTTAAATAAGGTGTATCTATTTGCGAGATATTTCCCAGAATAATTAATTTACTGCCTGGACCAGCTCGAGTAATAAGTGTCTTCATTTGTTTTGCAGTCAGATTTTGTGCTTCATCTACAATGATATAACGATTTAAAAATGTTCGACCGCGCATGAAATTAAGTGAACGAATCTTGATGCGTTTAGTTAAAAGATCGTTCGTGGCGGCACGTTCCCATTCACCGCTTTCATCTGAACTAGTTAATACTTCGAGGTTGTCCAATAATGCACCCATCCACGGCGCCATTTTTTCTTCTTCAGTGCCGGGAAGAAAACCAATATCTTCACCCACTGGGATTGTGACGCGCGTAATAATAATTTCCCGATAGGCTTTTTTATCCATCACCTGTGCCAATCCGGCAGCAAGTGCAAGTAAGGTTTTTCCCGTGCCGGCTGCTCCGAGTATTGTCACCATATCTACTTCCGGGTCCATTAACAGATTCAGGGCAAAATTCTGTTCACGGTTTCTTGCATTTACTCCCCAAACAGCATGACTTTCTTTTCGATAATTGTTGGCATGTAAAAGTGTAGTTTTTTCTTTACTAGTATTTTTAACCAAGGCTTCGAAACCTACTCCCTCATCCGTGTAAAGGCATTGATAGGGATAACACTCTTTTAGAGGTGAACCACTGATCTCATAAAGTGTACGCATGTCTTCTTGCCATGATGTAAGTGCATCTGATTTACTTTCCCAAAAGTTCGCTGGTAGTTTATTAATCCCAGTATGTAGTAAATCAGCATCATCAAGCACTTTGTCACTAGTGTAATCTTCAGCATTGATGCCTAGCATACGAGCCTTGATTCGTAGGTTAATGTCTTTCGAAATAAGTATGACTTCTTTATTTTTAAATTTCTTTTGTAAGGATAATGTTGTTCCAAGAATAGAATTATCAGCATTCTTGCCAGGCAAATGATCAGGCAAATGATCAGGCAGGATTTCAGTTTGCAAATATAATCTGCCAGTAGATTCATTATGCCCGTTTAAAGGTTGTATATATGATAAAAATAAGCCATTCGCAATTTCTTCAGCACAAGCATTACGAATTAATTCATCAAGAAAACGACTAGCTTGACGGACGTTTCGAGAAACTTCAGACATGCCTTTCTTGGCAGAGTCAAGCTCTTCCAATACCACCATAGGGATAAAAATATCATGTTCTTCAAAGCGAAAAATGGATACCGGGTCATGCATTAAAATGTTAGTGTCCAGTACAAATAAACGAGCAATGTTATTAGGCGACATATCGATATTAATAGTTTCGGTAAATTTTATTAGAAAAAATAGTAGAGCTTAGAGGAATAACTGGGATTAAAGAGAAGTAGATTTTACTTGGACCACCAGAAGATGCGGGACCATAAGATAAAAACAAATTGTGACAAATACAAAAAAGGCTTATCAAAGTGCCTTCACAGCCTCCAAAACGTCTTCAATGTGGTCTTTCACTTTTACCTTGCGCCACTCGTTACATAACACTCCTTTGTCATCTATAAGGAAAGTCGATCGCTCAATTCCCATTATCTTCTTACCATACATGTTTTTTTCCTTAATAACATCGAATAATTTGCACAAGGTTTCATCCTCATCTGCCAAAAGATCGAAAGAGAATTTTTGATTTTCCTTAAATTTTTCATGAGACTTTAAGCTATCGCGAGAAACGCCAATTATAATTGTATTACGTAAGCTAAATTTGCGGATGTTGTCGCGAAAATTCTGTCCCTCCAGTGTACAGCCCGGTGTGCTATCTTTTGGATAAAAGTAGAGAACTACATTTTTTCCTATCAAGTCTGACGATTTGATGACCTTATCGCCTGTTGCGGTCGCTTTAAATGCAGGGATTTTTTTTCCAATAGCTATTTTGTTCATAAGATTACTCGTTTACCTGTTTGTTATTATTTTACCGGTTCCATAATGGCATCAAGATTAAGTCGATCACAGAATTCTATAAAATCACTACGCATGGCTGCAATTGATGTATCTAAAGGGATACTTATAGTCATATGTAGGGAAAACATCTTGGCACCCGTAGTCGATGCAATATACATATTGGAGCTTAATTCAGTGATAGATAGATTACTGCCGGTTATGAATTCAGTGATATCCAAAATAACACCGGCCTGATCGATGCCAACTACATCGATAGCATAGGGCATGGCTTTGCCTTCCAGTTCTGGAGAGGTAGTTCGTTCATGCAGTATGGTTGTTCGCAATGAACGTTCCAGCTTTTTCAGCGAATCTTCCATTTTCGCAATTTCATTCCACGAACCGCCAAGAAATAGCATCACTGCTAGTTTTTCACCAAGAATGTCAAAACGGCTTTCAGTGATATTGCAGCCACTGGATTTAATCATTTTTAGGAGCCGCATAATAACTTCATTCGAGTTGTCTATCAGCGTGGTAATCG
>Ga0222715_10002483_pt1 | contig 16850 bp, 10 predicted proteins | sample C33_9DmetaG_FD_165056 | JGI IMG/M metagenome (GOLD analysis project Ga0222715, IMG submission 165056) | Estuarine water microbial communities from San Francisco Bay, California, United States - C33_9D | ecosystem: Environmental > Aquatic > Marine > Unclassified | place: USA: California... | reverse complement strand
GGTGGATTGAACCACTGAAAGCATGGCTCGAAGATACATTTGATCACAAGGTTGTATTAGATGCAGATGATCCACATATGGATACATTTAAAGACTTGGAAGCAAAAGGACTTGCAGAACTTACTATCTTAGATGGCGTAGGTGTAGAGAAGTTTGCTTATCACGCATGGAAGCAAGCAAACGAACTTGTTAGCGAAATGACTAACGGTCGTTGTCGTTGTGTTGAAGTAGAATGTGCTGAGCACGGAGCAAACAGTGCAATCTACAAAGCAGACTAATTACATAGCATGTTTAAAATGGGGAGACAAGTACTCCCCAGAATATGTCAATAGATTATATTCAATGGTACAAAAACATTGTTCTATTGAACACGAGTTTATTTGTTTTACAGAAAATCCTAAAGGTATTGATACCAATATAACTACACAAACATTGCCTAAATTGCGTACACAAGGTTGGTGGTTTAAGCCTATGTTTGTCGGCGCTGAAATAGGACTACGTGGTACTTTGTTGTTTATTGACTTAGATGTTGTTATATTCAATAATATAGATAAGCTATTTAAACACAACCCAGATAAGTTTATGATATGCAGAGATTTTAATCGTAGTATAAGAAACAATTGGGATAGAATGAACAGTAGTGTTTTTAGAACACCAATTGGAAAATACGATGACAGATGGCAACATTTCAAAAAAAATATACAAACTGAAACATCGAGGTACAAAGGTGATCAAGATTGGATGTTTAAAAACATTAGAGATCATGAATTTTGGCCAGACGAATGGATTATGAGTTACAAATGGGAAATGCGTGATAGGCGTGATCTTGCAGTAGATGCAAAAACTAGAAAACGTAATTTCATCATTGATGCACCTCCGAGAATACAGCCTAATACCAGTATAGCAGTGTTCCACGGAGATCCAAATCCAGCAGATGCAAATGACAGTTGGGTTAAAAAACATTGGGGTTGACAAAACTAATAAAGTTTATTAGTATACTATTATGGTTAGAACTTATATGATGTATGCAGGTCTTACTTTTCTTGGCTACGAGTATGGCGAGACAGAAGACGCAGTAATTTTTAGAACGGTGGCTAAGTTTGGTCATCCAAACAAGTGGAATGAAGATGAATATACAGCAAAACTTATTCCACATCCACAAGAGGTAACAGCGTGAACGATTTAAAGTTTACAACAGCAGGTGACTATTTGAAATCGCAACAAAAGCGTTTGGGCTTTGCTTGTAAGTATCTGCATTACAATCAAAATCAACCAAAGAAACTATTAGAAGAATTACAACGTCCACTTACAGAAAAGTGTACAACAGTTGCTTGGCTAAATAGACAAACAAAGGCAGTTGCAGAACAACGACTGTGGGACATTATGGTTCACAATGCAGCAGCCGCAAAAAGGTTAGTAGAATATGTGGGAAGCCTTCCTCCAGAACTTCGTATGGTCCGATTGGGTAGCAATCAGCTTCCTTGTGCTACCGAGCCTACTTGGCGTTATTTTTGGTCTCGTCCAGATGTGGTGGCATACTGCGAGAAGCACTACAGAGAAGTCGGTGACGCAGCCAGACGCTTGGATGTTAGGCTCTCAATGCACCCAGGACAATTTACAGTCCTTGCTTCGGATAACCCAGAAATCGTCGAAAGGAGCATAGAAGAATTTGAATATCACGCCACTCTCATCAGGTACATGGGCTACGGTAAACGTTTCCAAGACTTCAAGTGCAATATCCACATATCGGGCAGACAAGGTCCAGCCGGTATCAAAAACGTCCTTGGCCGCCTCACACCGGAAGCAAGAAACACTATTACAATCGAGAATGACGAAAACTCGTGGGGACTCGACGCCAGCCTTGAGCTTGCAGACGATCTCGCTTTGGTGCTAGACATACATCACCATTGGGTGAAAACAGGAGAATACATTGAACCAGATGATGACCGTATATACCGTATTATCGATAGTTGGCGTGGTGAGCGTCCTGCTATGCATTACAGCACTAGCCGTGAGGATGTACTACAAGAATTTGATCCAGGTGTACGACCAGACATGGACACACTTCTTGAATCCGGATATAAAAAACAAAAGTTGAGAGCACACAGTGACTACATGTGGAACACTGCTTGTAACGAGTGGGCATTGTCGCACTGGGGTTGGGCAGACATCATGGTAGAGGCTAAGATGAAGAACTTGGCTACAGGACAACTTTATAGCATGACTGAAGAGTCAAAACGTATGGCAGCATAAATACAATATGAATTTAGCAAAGATGTATGGAGCAAAGACTCCACAAGCGATTACAAAAGATAAAAATCCTAACCGTGTGCTAGGCGGATTAAAAGGTGCTGGTGTAAACAGTTTTACCATGCTTGGCGAGGACGAAACAGAAAAACAGATTCCAACTTATGCTTATGTACAAGCATTGGAAGAAAAAATCAAGCGACTAGAACAAACAATGCTTGAGCAAGACAAACACATTAGGAGATTGAGAAATGATCAAAGATTGGATCGAGAATCGTTTAAAACAGCGTTCAACCGTTGATGGAGTACTTATGGTTGCAGCAGGAGCAGCAATCATTGTGTTCTCACCACTAACAAAACTTATTGCGTATGGTGCAATTGCATACGGTGCATACACCATTTGGCGCAATTAAAGTTTACTAATAGGAATATTACTAGAGGCGTTCATACTCCAAACTTTTTTGGCAGCAACGCCTCTTTTTTGTGCAAATACCTTAGCATCACAATTTTCGCATACATGGAAATAATTATTGCTTAGACGTTTTGGGTCCATGCTCCCACGTGGACGCACAAATTCAGCATCGCAATTATCACAACGTAATACAACCATTGTTTTTTTACGACAATAGTTATGTTGCTTTCCAAGTTTACTACGGCGCATGTGCCAAGTATCAATCAAATATTCTTTTATATACATAACTATATTTACATAAAGATTATAAAATACACCGATAAATAATAGAAAGGACCACTATGAGCATACTAACTTTAACACCAGCAGCAGAGAAACAAATTGACCTTTTGAGTGAGGAAAACAATTGCTACGGCATAACTCTAAATATCAAAGGTGGAGGTTGTGCAGGATTTGAGTACGATTGGGGAACTATTGCAAGTCCAGAAGACTTAGAAGAAGGCGACGAAGTAGTAAAAACAGCAAACGGTTGTGCGTTTGTAGTAGGTGCTCATAGTTTAATGTTCCTAATTGGCACTGAAGTAGACTATGTAAAAAGTTTAGTAGGTGCAAATTTTGAAATACGTAATCCTAATGCGCAAAGTGCTTGTGGTTGCGGAGTAAGTGTAAATTTTGATATGGACAGTTTAGTACCACAATTTTAAGGAAATTTAAATGGCAAAAAAAGAAATAGATATCGGTATTGAGGGTAACGACGGTACAGGTGATAGTATACGTGAAAGTTTTCGTAAAGTAAATGATAACTTTACAGAATTGTATGCTGTATTTGGACTTGGCGGAAGTATATCTTTTAAAAACATAGACGACACTCCAGACAGTTACTTGGGTAATGCAGGAGGTATTGTTGCTGTCAATCAAACAGAAACAGGTATAGGCTTTTATAAGTTTATTAGTGACGCACTGGATAATGCAGATACCCGTAGCGCAGGTAGAATCAATAACAGTGTGGTTGTAGAGTTTGAAGATGTTGACCCAGCAACACCAGATCAAAGCGGTACTGTAAAAATTATTATCAATGATCCTCACATTGAAAGAGATCCAGATCCACGTCTAATAGCACCTGTTGATTTCCAAGGTGTTCCTGCTTACAGTGTTGCCCTAAACACAGACTTACGCAATACAAGTGGTACTGGCGCTGATATAAACACACTGGTGACAGATTGGAATACTACACATACAAGTCAACCAGCCATTACGACTGAAAATATTATTCCAAGCATTGGATACATCAATGACAAATATGTAAACGTTGATGGCGATACAATGACCGGCGCACTAAATGTGCCTTCAGGAGCAAGCGGTACAGAAGTTCCTCAAACACAAGAAGTTATTACAAGAGCAGGGAGTGAAACTAACAGACGTATGTTAGATACACTATATCTTGCTGATCATCCAAATCCAATTGAAGGCTTTGGTACTCCAAATGGCAAAGACGATTTACAGGCTGTTACAAAACTATATGTTGACACACAAGGTTTTAGTAGTGCTACAAACATATATGTATCTACAACAGGCGACGATAATCAAGCAAGCACTCCTGCAGGACAAGAAGGTAGAGCACCTCAATATTCATTTAAAACAATCAACGCTGCAATGCGTAGAGCAGAAGAAATTATTGAGTCAACTCCTTATGAACCTGGTCCCTATGTACAAACAATTACGTATGAGCAACAAACATTAAACACAACAATTGACACCGTTACAGGTTACACAGCTTGGGGCGGTGGTGTTGCAGTTACAGCAAGTACAGTAGTAGAAGACAACATAGACAGTGTTCAAGAAGATGTGCAAGAATTAGTATCTAATGATTATCCTGATTTAGCCTATGATATTAGCATTTGTAAAAGAGATGTTGCACTAATTGTAAATAGCGTAAGATTAGATGTTTTAGCAGGTTCAACTGTAAACTATTTGTCACGTTGGGCAGGTCTAAGATACAATGCTAACCCAAGTGCAGTCAAAGCAAAAACTATTCAGTTAAATGCTACAGTAGATAGTATTGCACTAGTTCGCACAAGAATATTAGCACTTCTTGACAGCGATTTGGGATTGAGTGCAGGAGATCCTGTGTATGATGCCTACGCTGATAGGTTTGCAGAAGTAATTTCAATTATACAAGGTACTGATGTGGCGTTGGCAGGCACCGGTTCTGGATACACATTTGATTTCTTAAATGGGACATATGACAGTGTTGACCAAGGCATAGAAGGTAACAGTGACCTTATTGAAGGTAAAATTATTGTTGGTAAACTAAGTGGTGCTAAAGGTATTATAACAGATTACACACGAAGTGCAACAGGTACAACTGACAGAGTTATTGTTGACCTAGTCGAGCCAATTGAATTCCAAGTAGGTGAAGAACTGGAATACGGTAATCTAACTAGAGATAACCAAGTTACAGTGCGTGTAGAAAGTGGTATCTATTACGAGCATTTGCCAATTAAACTTCCAGAGAACGTGAGTATCAAAGGTGATGAATTTAGACGAGTAGTTTTACGTCCTAAAGCAGGCGTATCTCAGAGTAAATGGTCAAACACCTATTTCTATCGTGATGCTGTAGTTGATAATTTGCCAGCTGCATTTTCTCCTATTACTACATTTGGTAGTGTGAGTGCTGCTGATCCTTTAAGAACACAAGGAACATACAACATTGATAATGAACAATGGTCGAGTAACGGCGACGGCATTGATGCAGAATTTACTGTTGTTGTAGATGGATTTGGCGCAGTAAGTATTACTGTAACAAACGCAGGTGATGGTTTTGTAGTTGGTGAAGTAATAACAATTAAAAACGATCAACTTGGCAGCGGTGTTGGTGCAGCAGATGTTACATTTACAATCACTGGTACTGGTGGTGGTAGAACATTTATTCATCCAATCAGTGGTAAAAACGGTAAGTATGGTTATCATTATCTTGCAGATGCAAGTTCCCCTATTGAAGTAGGCACTGATGGAGCAAATAATCCAGGTAATTTCCCTCAAGCAGCAAGATTGATTGAGTTAAACAAAGACTTTATTGTTGAAGAAACCATTGCGTTTGTAAATGCAACATATCCTGCTCCTGGGTTTGTATTCAATGCTGATAAATGTAGACGAGATACAAGACTCATTATTGATGGTATTGTAGCTGACTTGCGAGTAGGAGGTAGAGAAAATACACTTACAAATCAAGGTGCATATTACTCAGGAGCAGTAAGCGGACAAGAAACAGAAACAGAAGCTGCAATTCTAAATCTACGTTTAGTAATGGCACATGTTCTCGCAAATGGCGGCGCAAGCTCATACACACCAGTAAGTGCAGAACCAGTAATTACTGATACAGATTATACAGCAGAAGTTGACGCACAAAGCAATGAAGAAGCATTAGTAGGTTGTGTAGCGTTTGCATTTGATCCTACTTATAATCCACCATTGAACAACAGTGAAATGGATGTGTTATTGTGTAACGACGGTACTATTGTTAGAAACATTACTGTTCAAAGACACGGCGGCTTTATGATGGTGTTGGATCCAGAAGGACAGATCCTAACTAGATCACCTTACTGTCAAACAGGTTCAAGTTTCTCGCAATCGAAAGGCACACGTAGAAACTTTGCAGGCGGGTTGTTTATTGATGGTTATGCAGGTAACATGCCTGCAACAGTTGATACAGTAAACAGTGCATTCAATATTGACATTAGTTCACCAGCAGGTGAAGGTTTGTTTGTGCGTAGACCTCCTACTCCGTTTCCGTTCTTTTATAATGGAGCACGTTATCAGGTAAACACAATTACCAACTATGACAAAGCAGCAGGTACATGTACACTGGTTTTAGATGAAAAAAGTAATGTTGCAGACTTAGTAGTCAGAGAAATTGATGATATAACTAAAGGCAATCCTGGTATAATGACATTTACGACTAATCATCCATTTAACGATGGTGATAGAATACAGATTAGTAATGTAAATGGTATGACTGAAATAAATGGTAATACATATTATATTAAAACGACTGCTAACCCAGACGAAATCGAACTGTACAACGATTTAGCATTGTCATTTCCTGCAAATACTTTGACATTTAGCACATATACTGGTGGTGGTAATGCAGTAACTTTTGCAGAAGGACAAGGTTGGACAAGTGGCGCAGGTGTTGATATCTTCCTACAAAGTGGTGGTAACAGAAGTATGCTTGCTAACGACTTTACCCAAATCAACGATTTAGGTTACGGTTGTCTTGCAATAAACAATGCGTTATCAGAACTTGTTAGTATGTTTACATACTACTGTCATACAGGTTATCTTGCAGCAGATGGTTCACAGATTCGTAGTATTGCAGGTAACAACAGTTATGGTTTCTTTGGACTAGTTGCGGAGGGTGCAGATCCAGACGAAATTGCAACTTCTGTAAATCTTGGTGCTGACATGGTATTTCCTGCCAAAACATTTAGAGCAGATGGATATCTAGACTTTGCAGCAGCAGTTCCTAGCGTAGGTACAATTAGCAATGGACAACAACTTGTCCAGGGACTTATTGAAACAACAATTACTGATATTACCCAAGCAAGCCCTGCCGTAGTAACTACCAGTGCTGCACACAACTTATCAGATGGCGATTTAATTACCATCAATGACGTTGTAGGTATGACAGAAGTCAACGGTTTACAATTTTATGTTGATGTTCAAACACCTACAACATTTGATTTATACACCGACAGCGGTCTAACAACTGCTTATGATAGTACTACTAATACTGCATATAGCACAGGTGGACAAGGTGTACGTGCAGCAAATGCTACAGCAACAATCAGTTTCGTAGGTGAAGAAGATGGTTCGGGTAATCCTACAAGAATATATGTTCACACAACAAGCGGTGCATTTAACACAAGCAACACCTGTACAACTGCAACCAGTACTAATGTTGGTATACCTAGTGCAGTAGAAAATTTAGACACAGATGCTCCTGAAGATTCACTGTTTATGTATGCATATGACTTAACTGGTTTTCCAAACAATGTAAGTGAAGTTGAAGTATATCATGATATAAGTTTATATCAGCCATATGAAATTACAAATGCCAGTGATGCTGGATTTACCTTAGGCGGATATGAAATTGATACAAGCACAGCGGTAGGATTATCAGGAACGTATACTGCCAATGATACTGTAATTCAGATTAGTAAAGTACAAGACGGCGGCGGAACTTATAAAGTTAGAATTGACGATCCTGGTACAGGTGCAACTGCTGGCGAAACTATCATTGTGCCTGGTAATTTGTTAGGTGGTGCAACTCCTGCAAATGATGCAACTGTTACAATTGATGATGCAGATGGTGGGTTGATTACAGCAGCAAGTGTTACTGGTACTCCTAGAGTAGATGATAGTACTCCTATCAAGAATGGCATTGTTTGGAGATTTAACTTTGGTACAGGACTAGAAGGCACAGCATCAAATGGTCTACAACAAGAAACAGCTCACGATACAACTCTTGTAGTAAGACATAAACAAAATTTCTTGCTTGATAATTTCCCTGGAGAAGATCTACCAGTTAGACCAAGTACAGCATTTCAGTTTATTGATGACACAAGAGATTATACTTACCGTACAATTTCTTTCGGTGCAACTATTACAGACGGTGTAACAGTTGGATTAGATCAAAAAATGGTTACCTTTGATAGTAACTTTAGATATATTGATCTTACGGTAGACAGAGGTGGAGATGCATTATTAGATTCAGAAACTGCGTTCTATGCAGCAGCAACTGTCAATCCAAACTATACAGATATAATGGCAGCTCCAACTCCTGCACTTAGTGGAACTGTTACAATGGGTACAACTGCCGCTACAACTGTAGCAGATGGTAGTAGATTTATTGTAATCAGCCCATTGGATACTAGAGATGTAGAACGTATTCAAAACTATGATATGATCTTTACATGGGGCGGTAAGGTACACCAAATTGTAGGATATGCTGTGTATGATTATCCTGCAGGTTCGGGTACAAGAGAAGTTGCTGTTATTGAAGTACAAGACGTTGTTGGTAGCGATATCAATTATCCATTATTATCAGGTAGTGCATACGGTGGTATTGGTTTAAGTACAGAAATAAATGACGGACTTGTACTCAAGGCAGGTTTAGCAGAAGGCGAAGCAGCAAATATTACTGTAAACATTTCAACCTGTCGTGCTACTGGCCATGATATGTTGGATATAGGTACAGGTGGATTTAACACAAGTAACTATCCAGAACGTATTTACGGTGAGCCATTTGGTACAAGTGCAATTAGTACAAACGATGCTATTGACAGTGAAGGCTTCAACAGTGCAGCACAAGTGCAAGAACGCAACAAAGGGCGTGTGTTTACTGTTATGACAGACCAAGATGGTTTCTTCCGTGTTGGTAGATTCTTTACAGTTGACCAAGGTACTGGTAGTGTTACATTCAATGCTGCACTTGTTCTTACAAATATCGATGGTATTGGTTTCAAACGTGGTGTGCGTGTAAATGAGTTCTCAAACGATGCTACATTTACAGATGCCAAAGGCGATGCAGTGCCGACACAAACAGCAGTTGAAGGATATATCAATGCTAGACTAGGTAGAGATAGATTTGGTGTTGAACTTACGACAGGACAGATTCCAACAGGTGGTGGTTATCTATTCAAATTAGGTGACACAATGGATGGCACGTTGAATATGGGCTTGAACAAACTAACAGGTCTAGCGGCACCAGATCCTGCACAAGGTACTGATGCTGTAAACATACAATACTTCGAAGACAATACTGATGAAATTGATGATATTGGTGACGTGACAATCACCGGTACTGGTACAGGTATTCGTGGTAATTTGTTGGTATTTACAGGAACAGATCAAGCTAGTGAGAACTGTTCTGTTACAGGCGATATTGAAGTTACTTACGATCCTCTAACTCCTAACCAAATCGAAATTGGGTTTGCAGCAGGTAGTATTACAAATGCCGACATAAGTCCAACAGCGGCAATTGATCAAAGCAAGTTAAATATGAACGCTGCTACAACTAGAGCTAACGCTTCTGGTATTACACAAGCAGACTTAGGACTAGCAAGTTTTGATAGCGGTAGTTTCACTGCTACAAACGGTTGGATAGAAATAACAGCAGGCGGAATTGCTAATGCTAAACTGGCAAATGATAGTATTACAATTGGTTCTACTGAAGTTTTCTTAGGCAATAGTATTACAAACCTAACCGGCATTGGTACTATAAATCACACAGGTAATATACTAGGTCCAGCAGGTAGCTCACCAGATAACGGTGTTAGCATTGGTAGTAGCACAAACAGATACAACACTGTGTGGGCAACAACATTTAATGGTACTGCTACAGAAGCATTGTATGCTGACTTAGCAGAAAACTATTTAGGTGATGCAGATTACGAACCAGGCACAGTTGTTGTGTTTGGCGGAGATGCAGAAGTTACTGTGTGTAGTGCCAAAGGACAAACCAGTGTAGCAGGTGTTGTAACAACTAATCCAGCACACTTGATGAACAGTGCATTGGAAGGTGATCACGTTGTAGGATTAGCCTTACAAGGTAGAGTACCATGTAAAGTTATTGGCACTGTAAAGAAAGGCGACATGCTGGTTACAAGTGCAGTACCAGGTTATGCGATAGTGAATAACTCCCCAGGCGTAGGTGAAGTGCTTGGTAAAGCAGTTGGTACAAAAGACACCGAAGACAGAGGTGTTGTAGAGATTGTGGTAGGGAGAGTATAATGGCTAAGCAGGTTATCAACGTAGGATCAAGTGCAGGTGATGGTTCAGGAGATGCATTGCGTGATGCAATGATAAAAATCAATGCCAACTTTACAGAACTGTATGCAGGTATTGTTGTACAAACTATTGTAGGTGAAAATGGAACAACACTTGTTGATATCAGCACAAACAGTGTAAATGCAAACGCACTAACTGGTACTGTGCCAACAGGTGTTGCTACCTGGGCAAACTTGGGTGGCAAGCCTACAAGTGTAGCAGGATTTGGCATTGCTGATGCATATACTATTGCACAAACTGATGCACAAATCGCCAGCGAGATTGATGATTTAAAAATATCACTGGCAGCAGATGGTGGTGACTTAAAAGGTTCAGTATTTGGTGATGATAGTACACTTTTAGTTGACGGACTTACTTCTAAAATTGTAGGACCTATTGATACAAATAATCCTATTATTACAGGAACTATTGACAGTTCAGATTCAAGTCCTATTACTATTGCTCCAGCAGTTGTTTTAAAAAGTGATTTAACAGTTGAGAATAATATAATAGGTTATTTAAGCACTAACGAACTAAAATCAATAGTAGCAGCAAGCGCAGATTTTGCAGACTTCCAAGCACGAATAGCAGCATTATGATAATACGATAAATATACAAAAGAACAGGATTTAGAGAATGGCAAATAGATTTCCACTAGTAGTAGATACAGATGACGGTAACAAACTGAAAGAAATACCTGTAGGTGATCAACTTGATCTTGCTAACAGTGGTATTGCTAACCTTACTGAATTGAGTGTTGTCGGATCGTTGAGCGGATCTACTCTTACAACATCAGGTTTAGCAACATTAAATTCACTGACTGTATCAGGAACAACTACATTAGGTATAACAAACGTAGGAACTATAAATGCTACAAATATAAACTTAGGTGGAGAAACTGTCAGAGTTCCTGTACAATCAGATTGGAATGAAACTGATAACACAAGTTTAGCATTTATCCAAAACAAACCAACTATTAGTAGCACAGTAGAAAGCATCAATGACATTGGTGACGTTGACACTGCAGGGGCTATCAATGGATACTATTTAGAATACAACGGTTTTGAATGGAAGGCAGTTCCTAATTCGGGCGGCGATACCGAAAGCATTCAAGATGCTATCTTCAGTGAAACAGTTGCAGGCAGTTTGAGAATTCAAAAAAATCCTGCAAGCGGCAGAGGAAATTTAGATTTTGGTAAAACAAAAGGCAATGCAGACTACGGTGAAATTTCATACACACCACCAAATGCTCTTATTAAAGGACAACAAGATTTAATCAGTGAACTTGTAAACGACAGTGCATTTGTAAATGAAACTTTTTTGACCACAGTTGATAGTGTCACTGGTAAGTATTTGAAAGCTGCTGATGTAATTGGATTTGGAAGAATCTCAGCTGTTGTAAATACTTCATCGGGTCAAACTGAACTAACGTTTGATCCTACAGGCTTACTTACAGTTGAATCTGATACACTGCAAACTGTTACAGATAGAGGTGCAAGTAGTACAAATGCTTTAGAAGCAGATGCATTTAACCAAGCACCTACTAGTACAAGCACTAATACTTTAAAAGATGTAAGTATCGAAACACTAGATATACTTACAAGTATCACTGCAACCAATGCCAACTTTACTACAACAAATGGTACTATATCAGCAACAAATGGTCAAGTGATTGCCAACCAAGCAACATTCGCAAACCAAGTTGATGGCGGAAATATGAGACTTTCTCTTAATTCTCTATCAAATACTGCTGGTAACAATGTTGAAATCAACGGCGGCACTGGGAAAGTTGATATTCAAGGCAACGGTTTGAACATGCCTAGTTCAGCCACACTACCAGGCTCACCAACAGAAGGTGATGTATATTTTAGCAACAACGCACTGTATATGTACGTTGGTGATGATGGATCGGGTGGTCCAGCATGGGTACTAATAGGTGGCCCAGGTAACGCTACAGGAGCTTATGGATTACAACTTCCAGTTTTTGAATCACCAGATAGACCAAGTGTAGCAGGCGAAGGTGTGCTAATTTATAACTTGACTGACAGTGTTGTTCAAGTATGGAATGGAACTAGCTGGGCTAACTTATAATCTAGTTTCTGATAAATATATAAAACGGAGACTATGATGGCAATACAAACTATAAATGTTGGGGTTTTAGCAAACGATGGCACAGGCGATGACCTGAGAGAAGCCTTTATCAAAGCAAATCAAAACTTTGATGATTTAGATTTACGTGTAGCATCTTTTACAGAAATTACAGGTAGTAACTTAGGCAGTTCGGGCTATAGTGTATTTGCTGATAGAGTTGTAAACGATTTTCAATTTAGAAAGCTATCTCCTGATCCGTTGTTTGCGGAAACAATGAATATTAGGGTAAGTGATGATGGTACTACATTGTATTTAAGTACTCCGCAATCTCAAAGTAGATTTACAGATGGTACTACAACTATTACTACACCAGTTGAACAACCAATTTTTGTTACAGGAGAAGAGGGCGCCGTTGTAACAGTAAGTACGGTAGGTCCAGAAATTAGAGTCAGGGGTGTGATTTCTGGAGAAACAGCACCTCAACTCAGTGCAACATTAAATGCCGACAATAACGAAATAACAAATGTTGCGGCAATAAATGGTATTACAGCATCCCAACTAGCAGGAGTTTTTAGTTTCGACTTTGGAGATTTAGATTCTGATGCAACTAGTATTATTGATTTTATACTAAAATCAATGGACGTAGATTTTGGAAGCGATACAGGCACATTTGAAGAAGCTGCATCGGGTGTTGATTTTGGTTCTCCAGGAAGCGATGATTTTGCGGAAGGTGCATAAATGGCATTACCTAATTGGACTAAATTAAATGGCGAAATAGCAAACATAGAAGAACGTGTAAACGTTACTATTCCTTTACCATTAGAATCTACAGAAGGAATTAGCCTAAGTGTTATATCAGGAGAGATTCCACCAGGACTTAGAATAGAAGATTATAGTTTTAAAGGTACTGCGTTTGAAGTAGGTAAGACAACTGAATTTGAATTTGTAATTAGAGCAAGCAATAGCGAAGGCATAGCCGATAGAACATATATTATTACTGTCAACGGAGCCGATGCTCCTGTATGGCAGACAGCACCAGGTCCTTTGCCATTAAAGAAAAGTTTTAGAAATCAATACTGGGTTGATACTTTAAATACCAATTGGGGATTTTTTAAATCTGTTGATAGTGCATGGGTAGCACAAGACGTAGATGTTTACGAAAACATTCCTAGTAGACAAACCGGCGAAGATGGTGATTGGGCATTTGTAAGCTCTATAGAACAAGTTTGGTATAAAGTATCTACTAGATGGTATAGAGCAAACGAAACACAACTACAAGGAGTGTTTGGTGCTGGATATACATTTAGTATAACTGATACTGTACCTAATCCTAATTTAGAAAATCTATGGTTTAACACAAACAAAGATAACAATGGCTTAAATCTAAGTTTGAAAAGATGGAATGAAGACTTACAGGTATGGGCACCACAAAATTATACAGTCAGTAAAACTGCTCCTATATCTCCTTTTGATGAACAAATTTGGGTACATATCTTTAATGATACATTTGACTTTGTTCTTAAAAGTTATGATGCTAGAGACCGTACATGGGAAATAATCAAAACAATAGATTATGGTCCAACACCTCCAGATAGACTAAACACAGCATTTTTTGTTTTAGATAGCGCACCTGTTGATTTTCAATTGCAGGCAATTGATAGCGACTTACGTGCAGGTGAAAAACTAAACTATTATATTGCACAAGATGATGGTGAACTTCCTCCAGGACTTACACTTAGTACCGACGGACTTATAAGTGGATATGTTGATCCTATATTAGGATTAGATTTAGACCAAGAACAAGGCTATGATGTAGATCCGTTTGATTCGGGTCCTAGTGACTTATTTGTTGTAGATGATAACGGTTTTGATAGTTATTTTTATGATACTACATTTTATGGCTTTGCTGAAAGAACAAGATTACCAAAAAAATTAAACAGAAATTATACATTTACAGTTACAGTTCAAGACGACACAAGTTTTAGTAAAAGAAAATTTAGTATTTACGTAGTAGGCGATGACTTCCTACGTGCTGACAATACTATAATGAAAGCAGCCACAGGATTGTTTACAGCAGATAATACATTCTTACGTAATCCTATCTGGCTGACTCCAGGGAACCTAGGTGTAAAACGTGCAAATAACTATACCACTGTCTATTTAGATGTTTATGATCCTAACGCATTGCTAGGTGAAATAAGTTATAACTTGCAACCATTCAATGACGATGGCACAGAAAGTATAATTCCAGAAGGATTAGAGTTAGACGGACTAACTGGAGAACTTGCTGGTACAATACCATATCAACCAGCAGTGTCAAAAGAATATAAGTTTACAGTAGAAGCTCTAAGACAATTTATAGATACAGATGATGTTGAGGTAATAAACACAAGTGTATATGAAGACACACTTAGTGGAAGGTCTCAATTAAAAATAAGAAAAATTAGTCAAAATATTACAGATGGTATTAGTGATTTAGACAAACTAATTGGACAAGAAATTACAATTGATAATTTAGGCTATGTAGTAGAATCTGTAAATCCAGATAGAGAAGACTATGATATTTTAAATCTTGCTAGAGATCTAGAACCATCATACAAATATAAAAGACTACGCACAGCATTTGAAAATACCATTGGTCAAAATTATATCTATATTATAGATGCACTAGATGGCAGAGAAACAGCATGGAAAAATCGCACGTTAAATTATAGTGCTACTGAACAATATTTGCTTGTTGATAGGCCTACAGAAATTATTCCAGGCAGCACTACTCCAAAAGTGTGGCATAAGATGGTACGATATACTGTGACAGCAGCAGATAGTGCCGGAGATTTACAATTTAATTTTAGTGCAATAGGCCAAAACGATCCAGGTGTCAATGACGATATTGGAACAAATTTACAAAATTGGCTTACTTTACAAGGCATCGATACAACAAATCTATTCAAACTAGTGTCATTAGATAACAAACAAATAGTATTTGACATTCCAAGAAATGCAGCAGTTGAGGCAGTAATCCTCAATCAAAATCTATTTAACACAGACGATAGTGTTCTAGATAATATTGAAATTAAACGCAGTAGCCAATTTTTAAAAGTGTTCATAGATACAACACTTCAAAGAGCATTTAATTTAAATAATCCATTAAATGAATTATCAGGTGTACAACTTACATTAGGTGTAGCAGCACAAACACTAATTAGAAAAAAATTAAATGTAATACAAAACGAAGATATAAGCACAATAAAAACATTTACATTAAATGTTATAGGTGAAGTTGACAGCACTATAAATTGGATTACTGAAAATAATTTAGGAACACTACCAGCTAATCGTCCTAGTTATCTCAAACTAGAAGCAACTACTACACTTGTAGGTGCAAACTTGCGATATGATTTGATTGATGGCAGATTGCCAAATGGAATAGAACTTAAAAAGGATGGCGAGCTTGTCGGTAAACCAAATCAATTTGCAGATAGCACAGGACTAGGACTTACTTCTATTGATAGTCGTGCTACAACTTTTGATGGTAGCACTACAAGTTTTGATAGAGTGTTTACATTTAGAGTACTTGCAAGAGATAGATTTGGATACAGCGCAGAAATTAAAGAATTTACATTACGTGTGACTGATACAGATGATAAAGTTTACAGTAATGTGTTTATTAAACCGTATTTAAAACAAAATCAAAGAACTGCATTTTTAGATTTTATAAATGATTATGAAATTTTTAAACCAGAATATATCTATAGACCTTATGATCCAAACTTTGGCGTACAAAAAGACTTGCGTACTTTAGTGTATGCTGGTATAGAAGCAAGAAGTATAAGAAATTTTGCAAGTAGTATAGCTCTAAATCATGTTAGAAAAAACTTCTATTTAGGATCATTAAAATCGGCAGTTGCAAAAGTGCCAGGTTCTAATGAAATATTGTATGAAGTAATTTACATAGAAATAGTAGATCCAGCTCAACCAAACGTTGGAAATACAGCTCTTAGTGTATCATCTAGAAACGGTACAAAACTTACAGTCAATGATGTTAAATTAGAAATTAAAGACGATACAACTGCTTCTGATCAAGGAACGGAACTTTATAGTATTACAATGAGAGATGGCGACCCAGTGAGATTTGGGGCATTTGGAAATACATTCAATGTTGTAGGCAGAGATGCAGTTTACGAAATAATTGCTGCTGGACTGATTCCTATTACCTTACAATCCGGTATTGTGGTCGCATTTAGACCAAGTGCATCTACTAGTGCTAATA
>Ga0222715_10002482_pt1 | contig 16851 bp, 11 predicted proteins | sample C33_9DmetaG_FD_165056 | JGI IMG/M metagenome (GOLD analysis project Ga0222715, IMG submission 165056) | Estuarine water microbial communities from San Francisco Bay, California, United States - C33_9D | ecosystem: Environmental > Aquatic > Marine > Unclassified | place: USA: California... | reverse complement strand
GTCGCGGTTTAAAATTCTTGCTTGTTTTGGGCGGGCCAATGTTCGGACATTCGGCGTCTCATCGAAGTGCCGAACGCGCCGAATGTCCGAGTGCTCGCGATATCAATAGTCGAGATGGTCCGTGATCGATCTCCGCCACGTGCGTAATCGAGCGCGTACATAAATGCGTCGCGCGCACGTACTGTGATGTGATTCGGGACCGTGGCGCGTGTTTTATTATTCAAGCGCGCGTCGGTAGTCTCGATCGTCGCGGCGGCGGCGCGGCACATCGTCGCTCGCCGTCGTCGTTCGTCGTTTTCGTGGTCGTTCGTCTACCGCCGCCGCCGCCGCCGATGTTTTGGGGGTTAAAACTCGAGCCCGGGCGCTGGACGCCCTTCGTGCCGCCGCCCGATGTCGCCATGCGCCTGCACGTCTCGCAAGCCACCGCGCGCGGCGATGCGCTCGAGGATGGCGCGCGCGTGGTGATTAAGATGCGGTGCGAGTCCGATGAGGCCGTGCTCGCTGGGATCGATCCGGAGACGGAGACGATGTCGGATGACGAGGATGGGTTTGAGAAGGAGGAGTATCGCGTGGCGACGCTCATCGGTGGACGGGTTGAGACGCAGGGGTTGGATTTGGTGCTCGACGAGTACGCGGAGTTCACCGTGGAAGGGTCGTGTGGTGTTGATTTGACGGGGTATTACATGCCGGAGTTTGGTGATGAGGATGTGGATGATGAAGACGGCATGTACGGGGAGGAGTATGACTCGGAGGATGATGATGACGAAGAGTTTGCCGCGGATGACATGGACGCGTTGGAGTCTGAAAGCGACGACGACGACGACTCTGATGACGATGATGACTCTGATGACGATGATGACTCTGAAGATGACGACGATGATTCTGAGGATGATGGTGATTCTGAATCCGACGACGAGGACGAAGAAGAGGAGGAGGAAGCGCCAAAAGTTACTCGTAAGGGTGGCGTGGAAATCCGCGAAGTTCAGGACAATAAAAAGGTTGGCGACAAACGTCCAGCCGAGAAGACCGCGGCCAAGGCTCCTGAACCGAAGAAGCAAGCTAAAGTAGTTGAAGCACCGCCGGCGAAGAAGCCGGATGTGCCGAAGCGCGTGCACAAGAATGGAATGGAAATTATCAACACGTTTGCGACGAAGAACACCGGCGCAAAGGTTGCCCAAGGGGGCAAAAAGGTAGCCATGAAATATATCGGCAAGCTTCCGAGTGGGAAGATTTTCGACCAAACGAAAGGTGGAGCCAACTTTACTTTCCGATTAGGTGTGGGCGAAGTCATTAAAGGGTGGGATGTTGGCGTCGAAGGCATGCGCGAAGGCGACAAGCGTACTTTAATCATCCCAGCCGCCATGGGCTACGGCAAGAAGGGCATCAAGGGCGTCATCCCAGGAGGCTCAGCGTTGCATTTCGACGTCGAGTTGGTCAAGGTCTTCTAATGTATCACATTATTATATACATGTGTCGCCTTTGAGTGAGGCTTTACTACGTTGCAATGGTCTCACGTCTCTACTAAACAAACAAACAAATCATTTCCCCACGCGCGCCAAGCGTTTACGACGCCCCGCCGCCGTCGTTCTCGTCGTCGTCGTCCGGTAAAACAAATATATTTCCACTTCCACGCGCCGGCTTTTTCTCATTCACCGCACGCGTTCGCGCCCCCGATCCTTCGCCCTCCTCCTCGAACCCGCGCGCCTGCGCCCGAGCGATGATGGCATCCAACCGCGTCCCAGCCAAACACAGCGCCAATAGCGCCCCACCGACGACGAAGCCCGCAACCTCGTTCGCCGGCGGCAGCGCGTGCGCGCGTGCACGCGTCCGCGCGTCCGAACGCGCGCGCGGCGCCCACACGCGCCGCGCGCTCGACATCCTCGAGCGCACCGCCCCAGACGTCGATGTCCCCGCCGCGCGCGCGTGCGCGCGCGTCATCGCGCCCGCGTGCGACATGCCGCGATGCGCACGCGCGTCGTCGACCAAGTCCCACGCGCGCGACGATCGTCGGTCTCGCGAGGCGCCGTCGCGGCGCGGCGCGATGTCGCGTTTGGCGAATTTTTTTCATTTTCAAAACAGTCTTTCTGGCGGCGCACGCGGTATTACCCGACGCTCCGTCGCTCGCGCGCATCCACCGCGCACGCACGCACGCACGCAGGAACACAAAGTTTGCATCACGCCTCACAAGCGATGAAAGGCCTCGGAGGCGACGGATTACCCGCGCGCGACGGTGACGAAGGCGAGACTGATCCTGATTTCGAACAGTCTGTCGATGGCGCGCAAGTGATGGCGGCGTTGCAGCAGTTGCACGGGAACGCTGGACTCATTGGCGCGTTGCAGCAGAAACTCGATGGGTTGGTTGGGTTGCGATCGGGTTTTATCGACGAGTTGCACCCGCAAGTGCGCGCGAGAGTGCGCGCGTTGGAGCGCACGCAAGAGGAGCACGACGAGCTTCACGAAGCGTACACGGTGGAACTTCGCGCGCTTGAAGAAAAGTACGACAAGTTATACGCACCGCTGTATGCGAAACGGTCTTCGATTGTGACTGGGGCGGAGGATGTTGTTGAGACTGAGGATGAGGAATTGGTGGAGGAAATCAAGAAGTGCGAAGAACCGGCGCCGACTGGTATTCCCGAGTTTTGGCTGATCGCGTTGAAGAATCACGAGGAGATCGCATCGATGATCACCGAACGCGACGAGGGAGCGTTGAAGTATTTGGTGGATGTCCAAACGTCCAAGTTGAGCGGTGAAGACGAAGATGGCGATGAATTGTGCGGGTTTAAGATTGACTTTCACTTTTCTGAAAACGAATACTTTGAAGACGCCGTGCTCACAAAGACGTATCACATGGATGATGAGGAAGAGAATGTGTTGCGCTACATCGAAGCGAGTGAGATTAACTGGAAGTCTGGTAAGAACTTGACTGTGAAGGTTATGCGTAAGAAACCCAAGCCTGGCGCGAAGAATAAGAAGCCGATTACCAAGACGGAACCCGCCGAAAGCTTTTTCCAATTCTTCTACCCGCCCGAAGTTCCAGATGAGGATGAGCAACAAAACATGTCGGAAGAAGACGCCGAGCAATTGCAAGACGCCATGGAACAAGATTATGAAATTGGCCTCATGATTGCGAACAACTTGATTGCCGACGCTGTGAACTGGTTCACTGGCGAAGCGTTCGCCAACGACGAAGATGAAGAATACGACGAAGACGAGGAAGAATACTCCGATGAGGACGAGGACGACGAGGACGAGGACGACGAAGATGACGACGACGAAGATGATGATGACGACGACGAAGATGGTGGCAAGGCTTCTTTCAAGGCACCGCCGGCGTTGAAGGGCGCGGGTGGTGCGCAAGCGGGCGAGCAAGCTCCGGAATGCAAGCAGCAATAAAGAGCATTACGAGCTCAGTAATGAGTACAAGCGCTAGTGATAAACTTGCAAACTTTATTTCAAATTAAGCAGTCAGATCCCAACGCGCAATTCGCTTGCAAAACGTTTATACTAAAATCCAGTAAATGCATCTGTTTGGTTCGTAGGGAATCCAGCACCCGTTTCGCAACGTTCACGCTCTCCTCGACGATCGAGCTGCTTGAGTAATTCTCTCGATTGATGTCGTGCTACGGTGGAATCGTTATGCGTAAATGTATCTTCCGTTTTGTTATGCTCGGGTACATACGGAGGTACGAGCTGGCGAGACGCGACGTCAGCCCAATCGGCGGTGAAGAAGGCGTGACTTTTTAAATCTTCTATGCCTCGAGCGCTCGATCCCAATCTTCGTGCGACATCCACCACACACAGGCGTGCAATAAGTGACTTTGCTGTCAGTGGAAAGTACTGCGCATGAAAACGCAAATCTGAAGTGACGATTCGACGATGACGATCGCCATCAGATACGGACGCGAATGGCGCGTAGCCGACGAGCATTTCGTACACCAGAACGCCAAACGACCAATAATCTGCTGCTTGATCATATCCTTGCGCGAGCATGACTTCAGGAGCCATGTAATCCGCGGTTCCACACGTCGTATACGCACGTTCGCCACGAAGAAGCCGGCGACAGAATCCAAGGTCGGTAAGCTTGACGTGTCCTCGGCTATCGATGAGGACGTTTTCGGGCTTCAAATCGCGATAGACGTACTCGCGTTCGTGGATGTATTGTAATGCCATGAGCACTTCCGCGGCGTAAAACTCGGCAACATGCACAGGAAATCTTCCTCCTTTGTAAGGACCGTTCACTAAAAGTTGAAACAAGTCCCCGCCGCAAAAATACTCCATGACGAGATACAGCGATCTGTCGTCTTGAAACGCGCCCATCGCTCGCGTGAGAAATGGTGAATCAAATCGCTTCATGAGATCCAACTCACGCGAGACGTTGTTTTCTTGCTCCAAGTGTACCACTTTCCACTTTTGCATGACTTTAACGCAACATGTCGTGCGTGTATTCAATGTTTTTGCGAGAAATACCGCGCCCAGCATGCCGCCGCCAATTTCCTTGAGAAACATCACGTCGTTCTTTGACTTGACATGAATCTTTGGCAAATCTTGTCTGTGAGAACGCGTCGATGTAGAATCACCGTCGACGTGCCATGCGGATGATAACGATCGCTTTCGAGATGAGTTCTTACGATCGAACGAGAGCCAGCGAAGTCGACTTGTCACCGCACCGCGTAGCGCCGCAAACGAACCGCCCCGCGTTAATTGCCTCTTTGGTTTTCTTTCCACCTTGTTTGGCGCATACGCGTAAGAGTTGACACGCGCGGACATGGTTTCCATGACATCACCACTAATCATACGATGGAACGATTCGGCATCCAGTGTCAGAGCGGTGACGACGCCTCGAGCGACGACTGTCGCCGTCGGAGACGTTTTATGAATCAAGCTCACCTCGCCAAAGTAATCCCCTTTTGTCAAGCGATTCACTTCTTGATCTCGTCCAGATTGGCGTGTAGAATCATTACCATACGTATCATTCTCGACGTGCACGGTCGCTGTGCCGTCGATAATGACGTAAAACTTTGAAAACGCGTCGTCGTACGCGTCGCTCGGTCGCACGATGGTCTCTCCGTCTTCAAACGTCGTCTTACGCAATGCATCAACAAGCATAGATGTCGTGCGCGCATCGAGTGAATCCCGAAACAAAGGCACAGCATCGAGATACGTCAAATATTCTCGTCGCCGCTCGAACGTCGTACGCTTGAGCGTCTCGTGAAACGTCGCTCGGTCCAACGCCCAAAGTTTGACCACCGGCGACGCCGCCGTCACCGTCGCCGTCCGCGGACACTTACACACCAGCGCCACCTCACCAAACGTCTCCCCTGGATACAAGAACACGCCACGTCCACCATCAACGACATCACTCGCGCCAGCACCACCCACGTCGACGTACCCTCGAAGCGCGCGTCCGACCCCGCCCGCGACCGCGACCGCGACCGCGCCCGACCCATCCCCCACCTCCCCAACCTCCACCCGCACGCACCCCACGGCGACGACATAAAAATATCCCCCAACCTCCCCTCGCTTCACCACCTCCTCCCCACCCTCGTACGTCACCTCCACCGCGCGCGCGCACACCGCCGCTCGGTCGCTCGCGCGCAGCTCGGAAAACAACGCCACCCCGCGCGCGGCGTCGCGCGCCATCGCCTCGGGCTCGCGCACCTGTCGCGCGCGCGCACACACGCGCGCGCGCTCGGCGTCGACGTCCGCGCCGTGCCTCGCGCCCATGGCGACGCGCGCGCCGGCGTGTCGCGCGCGCGACCTATAGATAGCACGACGGTGATACGAACCGTCACGTTAGGGTTGAGCGTTCCACGGGATACGGTGTCGCTGCGCCAATCGCTCGAACTCGGGCACCGTCGTCGTCGTCGACGCCACACCGCCGCCGACAGACCGCGATGTTCAACGGAGGAGCATACGACGCCACGGCGACGCAATTCGCCGGCGCCGCCGGCGCTGGCGCATTCATGGCGGAGTACGTGCGCGACAACGACGCGAACAGATCGATGCGACAGCTCGCGGTTTGAATTTGAATTGTCGCGCGGGCATCTGGGGCGTTCGTGGCGCGTGTGCGCTGGGGTTTGCGCGCGCGTGGATGCGTGCGCGTGCGCGTGTGATCGTACGGTGTGATGGTGTGTGACTGACGGCGAGCGTGTGCGTGATCGTGTGCGTAGTGCGGTGGATGTGATGGACGGCGCGAGCGGCAAGTCGAGCGCGAACGCGCGCGCGGAAACCATGTGCCCGGTGACGGTGAAGATGATTAAGCGCGCGATGGATGATGCTGGTGAATCTGGTGAGTACAAGTATGGTGGCTTGACGCTTGGGAACGTGACGTTGGTCGGGAAGGTTGTTGGTGTGAAGGATGGTCAGAGCAATACGAGTTATACGGTGGATGACGGCACGGGGACGTGCGTCGTGCGCGTGTGGAACGACGGCGAAGGCGAAGGTACGGAGCCGTTTGCTTTGAACACGTACATTCGCGCGTACGGACAACTTAAATCGTTGAGCAATGAAAAGTGTATCGCGGCGCACAACTCTAACGCGGTTCGCGCGATTACGGATTTCAACGAAGTAACGTTTCATCAGTTGGAAGTCGTGTACGCCAACGCGCACTCGACGACGACGACGAAGACGGGTGTTGCGAACGGCTCGGCACCGAGTAACGTGTACAGCGCGGCGCCGGTTCAAGCTGCGCCCACTGCTGTTCAAGGTAACATGATGTCGGAGAATATTCACGACGCCGTGTCGGCTGTGCTTCACTTGCCCGAGGCGTTGGGCGAGCACGGCTTGCACCTCGGCGAAGTTACCAAGTTGCTCAACGGTCGATTTACTGCCGATGCCGTGCGTCAAGCCATGGATGACATGGCAAACGACGGTATGGTGTACAGCACCGTCGACGACGACCACTTCCGCGCGACTGATATCATGTGAAGATGAAAATCATAAACAAAATTCGCGTTTCATCGCCTCTGCGCGAACGCGAACTGACCGCCACATAAATTGTTGAAATCATCATGAACGCTTACTATTACTCTACTCATCGATATCATTCGCGCACTCATTGTGACCTAAATGTTGTATAACAATGCGCGCGTGCTGTTTTTACCTCGCGCTAAGGCGCGCTATCCATGTCTCCCCACGCCACGTGACGCGACGAAGAGACGCGCGACGAGTTGAGACCTTCGTCCGCGTCGTTTGAACGCATCGATCGCACCGATATATCCTCATCTTCATGGTACGATAGTTGTGATGATGACGCCCATGTGTCGTACTGCAATCCAGGAACGCTTTGTTCGCTCGATTTATGCGCATCTAAAACAAAGGGTTCGTCCAAAAGCGTCACCGCATCTGGGCGAGACGCGGCGGCGCGCTGCAGACACAGGCGTAAAAAGTCTTTACCCTCGCTCGTCAAGTGCTCAGGAATCTCAGGAATTTCATTTGATGACGCAATTTTGAATATAATCTGCACTTGCGTGCTGCAATCACTCCACGGTGGCGAGCCCGTGGCCATTTCGTACACCGTGCACCCGACGCTCCAGATGTCCGCCTCAAATCCCGCGTTTTGTTGCCTAATAACCTCTGGCGCCATCCAGCACGCGCTGCCTTTGAAAGATTTTCCTATCGACACCCGCTCGAGTACTTTAGCCATGCCGAAATCTGCGAGCTTGATTCTACCGCTTTTCTCGACGAGAATGTTCGCGCCTTTGATATCGCGGTGCACGACGCGTTGGGAATGCAAGTACGCCAAGCCGATGAGAATTTGTCTCGTGTACACGCGAATGACGTTCTCTTCGAATTTACCAAATCTCGTCACGAGCGACGCGATGGAGCCGCCTGGGACGTACTCGAGGAAGATATACAGCGCGGTTTCTTCGCGCGTGATGCCAATGTAGCGCACGATGTTTGGATGCACCAGACGAGACAGCACGTTGACTTCTTGTTCGAGTTGTTCGATTGACTCGTCGCGGTGTTTGTTGCTACTCCCCACGCGAACCTCTTTGAGGGCGAAAAGCTCACCCGTGTCGCCGTTCAGAGCCAGCCAAACGTTTCCGTACGAGCCTTCGCCTAAATTATCCCCTCTCGTCCATCGTCGAGGCTTTGTTGGCGCGAGCGACGTGTGACACATGCGCAACATGCCGTCATCCGAAGTCGTGTAACTCAACTCGCTCCATTTCCCCGATCCCGTACTATTTCCTCTGCGGTGACGCGGAGATGGAATACCGCTATCCGAAAACTCGTAATCCGACGTTCCCGGTGGATCGTCGTCTAAAAATGGATTCGTCCCCGCCGGCGCGACCCGCTCGCTCGCGTCCTCAACCGTACAATCCGTCTCCTTACTATCTGTGCTCATGGACGCCCGTTCACTCTTTGAGCGATGTTTCGCAGCATGTGGCGGAAACTCATCTATCTCCACCGCAGTCATCGCTGCGCTTCGCGACCCCGGTCGCTTGATGGACGCCGCGGAGCTCACGACTTTCGCCACCACATCCTTCGCGGTCCCCGCAGTTGATTTCACCGTATCCGCAATCGTGTTCGTCTTACGCTTGCTCGGATCATTAATCAAGAGTGCTTTTTCCCCAGTGTCCACCACGACATCATCCAGCGTGACGTACCCTTTCGCTCCCGAGGGTAAAATTTGTAACAGTTTGTCCGCCGCGCTCGAAGCTCGCGCCTGCCCGTGCGGCATTTCAATCAACGGTCGTGGTACCGGCAACGGCGTCGCATCCTCTACCGCTACCGCATCATGCGCATCAAACGCCCGCATGTGCGCACTCGCGGTGAAACTCGCCGTCGATACCGGTGCAGAACCGGGTTCCGTCGTCGCGGCGCTTCTCGCCGCCGTCTCGCGCTCGCGAATCTCGTGCGCTTCTTCATACGTCAGGAACGCCTTCACCGCGCGCGCCGCTTGAACAATCTTTGATTTTGCACTCTTGAGCGCTCTTTTCACGCGCGCGCCAAAGCTGTCGGGACCAGTCGCGTTGGTATCCGCGCCATCCTCATCCGCGCCTCGCATCGCCCGGCGCGTCGCGTCCGACACCTTCACCGCGCATTTCTTCGCCGCAGACGCCAGGGACTTCGCGCGATGCCTCGGCGCGCATCCCGTCGGTACGTCCACGACGTCCACCGCGTCCGCGGTGGTGCGATCGACGACGGCGCTGGGGACATTCGCGCCAACTGTAGACGAGGACATCGTCTCTCACCAGCCTCAAACGCGTGGCTCCGCGCCGCGCGCGCGCACGCGCGCGCGCGCGTGCGGTCACGACGACGCCGATGACTCGTCCGGTGACGCGTCGATGCGTCGCGGTCGCGTCGCGGTCGCGCCGTCGCGGTCGCGCGGCGACGGGCGAATTAATTCGCCGTCCAAGTTGTGGCGCGTTCCGAAACACTGCTTCAGAAGTCGTCGCGTCGACCGTGCGACCGCGACTGGGCGTCGACGAGGGCAACAGTGCGTGCGCGATGACGTCGTCGTTTACGCCTTCGAGCGCGCGCGCGCCGTCGATGCGGCTGCGGCCGATAGATACGTCGCGCGGCGACGGTGCTGTTGATGCTGTTGACGAGTTTAACGACGTGCAGGACACCACGCGCTCGGTATCTGCGCGCGTTCGCGCGCACCCAGCGACGCCTATGGTAGTACTCGTCATCGCTGCGTGCGCGGCGCTCGTCGTTCGCGGACACGTCGCTGGGCGTGAGCGAAGAATTGCATTTGACGGGTTTTTCAGTCGTCTCGACGGCGACGGCGACGGCGAGCTTTCGGTGCGCGAGCTGTCCAAATTTTTTAGAACGAGCGTGGGAGGGGAAGAATTGGACCAGTCGCATGAAGTGCTGGCGGCGGCGCGCGGAACGTTGGCGCGCATGGACTTTGAAGGTGGAGAGACGGTGTCGTTGGAGGAGTTGGGGGCGCACGCGAGCGGACGGTTGTTGAGCACGCATGAAGTCGGTGAATGGATCGAACACGGCGTGCGATTGCCGGAATATAGCGCGTTATTTATGGAACGAGGGATAACCATGCTGGATTTCCCATCGATGGTGGCAAATGAGGGTGAAGCGTTGCGCGCGAGCGTGGGCGTGCCGAAAGCGGCGCATCGCGAAGCGCTGACGCGCGCTATGAAGAAACAGTTATTAGGTTTCGGTCGAGCGCCATCGGCGCCTAGAAGTGTGAGTGCATACTATTTGCAAGGTATTGATCATTTGAGCGTGGGTGTGAGCTGGAAAGAACCGAAACACAAGGGAAAGCCGACGTTGCACGAATACGTCGTGCAAAGCGGCGTAGGTGTCGGCGGACGCGTATTTAAGTGGACAGATGTTGAGGTTGTCGACGCCAACACGCTCGCTATCGTGATCAAAAGTTTCAAACAATCGCCAGGAATGTCGTACAAATTTCGCGTTATCGCTTGGGGAGAATACGGTTGTAGCGACTCGGGGGCAGCTGAGTCAAAGTGGTTGAGCGGTGACATCAAAGATGAAGGCGGATGGGTTTCGGCAATTATAACATTCGGATTGATGTTTAGGTTTATCGTGTCGTTCCGGAGGATACCGCGTCGTATCGTTGTATGCATGATTGGTTTCTTGCGGTACGTTCGAGCAAGAGTAAAGGGGCAAGACGTTACGGTGAGCGAGTTCGTTCCATCCTTCTTTGAACCACCGTCACCCATGTTGGCGAACGGTAATTCGGATGGTGCGGGCTTGTTTACGCCCACGAAAGTTTTAGAAAAACGGGAAAGTATGAGTGATGATATTTATAGTCCAGCGTATGTGCCCATGGAAGAGCTGAAGCGGCAGGCCAGCGAGCATTTGCGTGAGGCTGAAGTTTACTGCGGGGCCGGAGGAAGTGATGGGTTTTGTAGGGAAGATCCAGTGCTTCGCGCAAGGCACTCTCGCGAAGCGTCGCTCACTAGGATGGACAGCAGTAGTGCGTTAGACTTTAGGCGCGACTTGTCGCGAGTACTTTCCAATTCGCGATGTAACGAACCTGGATGCAAGGTGAGTTGGAGAGGCAAAGGCGCGCGACGCATCGGTCCCAAAGTTCACAAACACTTTTGCGGTTTGTGTCAAGCTTGGTATTGCGAAACGCACACTCGCGTGTCACCACATGGAAATCGAGGGTGTTGCCAGCCCGAATCGAGATGCGTATGTTCGTACGATTACAACATGCTCACCAAAGACGAACAAGCGGTGCTCGACATGGATAATAAGTATTCACTGGAGACTAGAATGCAACATGAAAACAGAGCTAGCTTACCTGGCCTTGTTTTTGGGAAACTGATGAGACGTAAGCGAATCAAGCGAGGCGCGGCGCTTGTAGATGCGTTCGAATCGCGCGCGCAGACGAGGCTCGGGTCGCAGTGATGTGATATAAGTGCATAAAATCTTCTGTGCTGTAACAACTCGTGTTGCTTTGGATGGAATTCTTTCTTTTGTTTTCTATTCGTTTTGTTTATCGCTGTATGCGTGTGTGTGTGTGTGTGTATGTGTGCTGTAGTCGTCGTCTTCTCTTTCTCACGCGTCGCCGGCTAAACAGAAAGTCGCGACACTCTCCAGCCTGACAATTTACGCGTCGAGAAGCTCGTCATCCTCATCCGGAAGCGGTTGCGCCGCAGCATCCGCAAGTTCCTTCTCGTACGCTGCAACTTCCGCCAAATCAACAGTCACAGTCGGTGGCGCCAAAGCCGGAGACTCGGTGAATTGCAACATGGCGTTACCGCTCAACTTGCGCGCGAGGTACAAGAAGGGCTTTTCAAAGTTGTAGTTTGACTTGGCGGACAACTCGTAGTACTGCAAGTTCTTCTTACGGTGAAACGTAATAGACTTCGCACGCACTTGACGGTTACGCACATCAACCTTGTTACCGCACAACACGATCGGAATATCCTCGCACACGCGCGTAATGTCCCGGTGCCACGTCGGCACATTCTTGTACGTCGTTCTCGACGTCACATCAAACATGATAATCGCGCACTGTCCGTGAATGTAATACCCATCACGCAAACCTCCAAACTTCTCCTGACCCGCGGTATCCCAGCAATCAAATCGAATCGGACCGCAGTTCGTGTGAAAATCGAGAGGGTGCACGCTCACGCCAACCGTCGCTGCGCCCGCGCGAAGAAAAAAACGCACGCGTATACGCACCACCGTCAGTCAAAATCCCATCGCGCGCGCCCGCCGAGCCGCACATCCACGCTCAGCGCAATCTTTCCATCACGCACATCCACGCTCACGCGCGAAGCGCTCACAAAACGACGCGCACATTCGAGATCGCGATCGCGCGAGGGGAACACGTACGCAAATACTTCTTTTCAAACTCCCCAGTCAAGTGACGCTTCACAAACGTCGTCTTCCCTGCACACGTGCGTGCGAACGCGCGAGCGGCGAGAAACAATCGCGTCAGTCATCATTCGAGCGGCAGAGCGCGTCGCACCGCCGTGCGTCGCACCGGCACGCGGCGCCGACGCCGGACGATCGGGACACCCTAAACGCGACGTTCGGGACAATCTACGCCGCGACAGGCGCGGGAAATCGCGGCGTACCGGTACCGCCGTCACCGACGAGGATGAGCTTGAACGTGGGCACGTTACTCGGGGCGCCGGACATGGTCTATGGACGACGAGCGCGCGGGAAACAATGGGCGCGCAATCTACGGCGCGGCGTCGAACGGCGCGTCGGCGCGGTCGGTCGGTCACGGTCGAGCTCCGCGCCGAAAACATACCCATTATCCAGTTATAGTATACGATTGGCCAGATAAATATCTTACACATAGAGGTCTTAGAACGGATAGTATGTAAATCAAGATGACGCGTTCTGTGCCTTTCGTTTCGCCCATCGCGCACACCGCGACGCGACGCCCCCATGCGCGCCATGCCGTGCGCCAAGGCGCTGCCGAGCGCACCGATCGATGGGCAACGTCGCGCGTGCTCTCGCGTGCCCGCGCGCGGGCGCGCCGGGGCGAAGACGACGCGCACGCGCGCGGGTGAGTCGTCGATGTCATCGTCCTCGAGCGCGGCGATGGATATCCAACAGAAGATCGAAGCGCTGCGACGCGAGAACGAGGCGTTACGCGCGGAACTGAGCGCTGGTGCGTTACGTGCGATGAAGACGAGTGCGCCGGAGGCGCGAGTTGAGACGAAGGTTGAGACGCCGGTGGTTGTGGAGGAGGTGAAGGAGGTGAGCGCGCGCGCGGCTGGCGACGCGGACGCGAGCGCGAGCGCGTTTGAAGAGTTGCCGCCGGCGTATGAAGGGACGTCGAGCTATGCGACTGAGTCTCGCATGGAGGATATTTTGGTTGCGGATGTTACTCCCGAGGCGGCGGTGGAGACGGTGGAGGAGAGTGTGAACGGCGATGAGGCGCCGCACGCGGTGGATACGGCGATGTTCGCCGAGCCGGTGCCAGAGCGCGAGGCGGTGGTGACTGAAGCGGCGATGCCCACCAAGACTGTGACTAAGACGGAAAATCCGATGCAAATTGTGTTTGTGACGAGCGAAGTCGCGCCGTGGTCGAAGACGGGTGGTTTGGCGGATGTGTGTGGGTCGTTGCCTCAAGCGCTCGTGGCTCGCGGTCACCGCGTGATGGTCATCGCGCCTCGGTATTTGAACCAAACTAAGAACGACAAGTTGTACGAGGGTGCGTTTGATACGTGCGTGAAAAGTAAGCTCGGATGCTTTGGCGCCGCGCATGAGGTTGGGTACTTTCATCAAGTGCGCAACGGCGTAGATTACGTCTTTGTCGACCACCCGTCGTATCAGCGACCGGGCGGATTGTACGGCGATTCGTTCGGCGTTTACGGAGACAACCAGTTTAGATTCACACTCTTGGCGCACGCCGCGTGCGAAGCTCCACTCGTGTTGCCATTCACTGACATGGGTGGGAGATACGGCGACGATGTCGTCTTTGTCGCCAACGACTGGCACGCTGGCTTGGTGCCAACCTTGGTGGCGTCCAAGTACCGCAAGCACGGCGTGTACAACAATGCTCGCACAATTTGCGCCATTCACAACATATTGCACCAAGGTGTTGAACCGGCGACGACGTTCCCCAACTTGGGTGTGCCGGACGAATGGTACGGCACCATGGAGTACCAATACCCAGAGCACATGCGCGCGCACGAATTGGATAAGGGCTTGGTTGTGAACATTTTGAAGGGCGCGATTGCCACGTCCGACCGCGTGTTGACCGTGTCCGAAGGATACGCGTACGAAATTACCACGCCGGAGGGCGGCAAGGGTATGGAGGATCTGCTCTTGAGCCGCAAGCACAATCTCGACGGCATCGCCAACGGCATCGACATGGATGAATGGAACCCTGAAGCCGATCCCGATTGCGCTGCGCCGTATTCTGTGGTTGATTTAGGTGGTAAGCTCGAGTGCAAACGCGCGTTGCAAAAGGAGCTCGGGTTGCCCGTGCGAGATGATGTCCCACTCATGGGTTTCATCGGCCGTTTGGATTGGCAAAAGGGCCCCGACCTTCTTCAAGCCGCATTGCACGACATGATGCGTGAAGACGTACAAGTCGTCATGCTCGGTAGCGGATTGCCCGAGCTTGAAGACTTCATGCGATGGGCCGAGCAAACGTACAAGGATAAGTTCCGTGGTTGGGTTGGCTTTTCGGTGCCCATGGCGCACCGTATCACCGCTGGGTGCGACATTTTATTGATGCCTTCGCGATTCGAGCCGTGCGGTTTGAACCAACTCTACGCCATGCGCTACGGCACTTTGCCTATCGCGCACGCCACTGGTGGATTGAAGGATACTATTACCGCGCACAATTCGTTCGGTGACGTCGAAAAGGTGTTGTCAGGCACCGCCGATTTGCAAGCCGGTGAAGGCGTCGGCACGGGTTGGTTGTTCAACGACATGAACTCGGACGCTTTGATGTGGGCGATTCGCTCTGCGTGCGACGTGTACCGCAACAACCCCAAGATGTGGCGCGCGATGCAAACGCAGGCGATGACGCAAGATTTGAGTTGGGACGCCGCGGGATTGAAGTGGGAACAAATCTTTGAGTGGGCAAAGATTGATAAACCTTGGTGCCAATAGGAAACCACCACAACGAAACTCGCCAGGTATATATACATTACAATTACACACACGCCATATGTCACACATACTTTCATTACATCGACGACCTGAGCGCTCGCCGTACCCGCGCCGCGCCGTTTTCGCCGTACACATCCCACACCGACACGCCGTCATCCGTCTTTTCTTGAAACGCAGGCTCTCTCCCATACACGCGACTCGCGACGCGTATGAGTATCGCCGCTGTCAGTCCCCAAATCACCCGTCCTTTATAGTCAAAATAATGCACCCGAATCGCCCGCTCGGCGTTCGGCCACGCCCAGTCGTCGAATCTATGTCGCCCGTCGTCCTCGAGAAACATCTCCAACGGCGCCGTAAAAACCTCCGCAACTTCATCTTCATTAATCACCGGCTTGAAATCACGATTCATAATCTCCCCCACGATTGGCCGAACGCTAATCATGTGCCTCGAAAGCACCACATCCATGTCGCCGAACACCGAAACGTCGGCGCTTCGCAATCCAACCTCCTCCTCGCTCTCCCTCATCGCCGTATCCAAATCCGTCGCGTCACCGCTCGACGGGTCAAACTTCCCCCCAGGAAAACTCACCTCGCTCGCGTGCGAACTCAACGTCGACGCTCGCGACTCTAAAAGCACATCAATCCTGTCTCGCCCGCGCGCATCATCACCATCATCATCGTCATCATCATCATCACCGTCACTCAATCGTAGACGCCATCGCAACAACGGCACGAACACCGCCGCGCGTTTCGTCCCACCGCTCGCGACGTGCGCCAATCGATCGCGCTCGGCGTCGCCCACGCCGGCGTCGAAACCATCCAACGACGGCGCCATGCGCCGACGAATGACGACGCGCGCCACCGTGGCCTCCACATACATTCATACCCAAACCCTCTATATAACCTCCATATTGTGTACTTCATAGGCCATCTATGGTTACACTACGAAACCGAAAGATCTCGCGCGGCCAACGACCGACAGCCACAAGATTCCACGCGCGCGCGCGCGCGCGCCGCGAGCGCCGCACAACGCGACGTCGCGCGAGCACGCACCGGTTCCTTCTTTGTTTTTTCGCACGCATCGCACGCCGCGCGAGTCCGAGGACGACGCGACGCGCGAGGTAGACGAGTTGAGCGACGGATTAACGGATAAGCGACGCTTGGATCGTCGAATTTTGATTTGATTTGATTTGATTTTCTGACGCGCAGAGCGATGATGGCGTCGCGTGCGGCGTGCGCGGCGCGCGCGGTGGAAGGCGGGCGATGCGGGCGCGCGTGGAGGCGCGGTGCGGCGCGCGGGTGCGGGCGGGGTGCGGCGCGGATGCGCGCGAGGGCGTCGAGCGGGACGGCGGAGGCGCGAAGCGACGCGGAGACGTCGGCGAGAGGGGACGCGCTGGCGCAGACGGCGAGCGTTGGCGCGGACGTGAAGGCATTTACGGTGCCGGCGACGTTGGTTGCTGGTGCGCCGGCGAGGATTTTTGTGAATGTTGACGCGAGTGGGGCGTTGCGCGAGGCGAGCGGGGTGACGGCGTTGGGCGGGTGCAACGGCTGGCGGTGCGGCGCGTTTGAGCGCGCGATGACGCGCGTGAGTGGTACGCCGTGGATGTATGCGGATATTGATGTCGATGAGAATGCGTATGAAATGACGTATGTGTTTAAGAATGACGGAACGTCGGCGTATGAGAATAACGATTCGCGCGATTTTACGGCGGCGGTGGAGCACGGGCCGACGCCGGAGGAGTTTGCGGAAATTCTTAAATTACTCGCCATTGATGAACGTGCGCGCGCAGAGGCGAACGCTGAAGTCGATCGAGAAGTATCCATGGC
>Ga0222715_10002481_pt1 | contig 16851 bp, 19 predicted proteins | sample C33_9DmetaG_FD_165056 | JGI IMG/M metagenome (GOLD analysis project Ga0222715, IMG submission 165056) | Estuarine water microbial communities from San Francisco Bay, California, United States - C33_9D | ecosystem: Environmental > Aquatic > Marine > Unclassified | place: USA: California... | reverse complement strand
GGCTTGGAATTTGGAAAAAGCACGCCAGTTCACATGAAGCATAATCAACGTTTAAGAGTTATTTTACAAAACGATACAATGATGACACATCCCATGCACCTGCATGGTATGTGGAGCGATTTGGAGAATGAAAAAGGTGATGTACAGGTTCGTCGCCATACTATCCCTGTACAACCAGCGCAAAGAATTAGTTTTTTAACAACACCTCATGACGTAGGTCGCTGGGCATGGCATTGCCATTTATTATTCCACATGGATGCAGGTATGTTTAGAGAGGTAGTTGTATCATGAAAAAATTAATACTAACCAATACGTTAAGACTATTATTAATAGGTTTGCCCCTTATAAGTGTATCTGTATCTGTATCTGCAAAAGATGAGATGACTGAGATGGGTGATTCTAAAATGCAAGCACAAGGTGGAGATGCACCTAAAGATGCTAGAGACCCCCATGCTTATGCAGCAGGTACAACTTTGACTGAAGGCCCTTATGCACTCAGTAGCGACAAACGACTGACTTTGGCAGATGAGCATTCATTTTACGCGCTACTAGGGGATCGTCTTGAATATAATGAGCAAACAAACGCAGGTGTTTTTGACTTTCAGGCATGGTATGGCACTACTTTTGATAGATTAGTCATCAAAACTGAAGGAGATTTTAGCGAAGGTAATTTAGAGGAGAACCAAACAGATTTTCTATGGGGCCACGCAATATCTGCTTATTGGGATACACAAGTCGGTATTCGACTTGATTACAATAACGAAGGTGAAAACCGCAAATGGCTAGCTTTTGGTTTACAAGGTCTAGCCCCCTACTGGTTTGAAATTGATATGACTGCGTATTTAGGAGAGCAAGGTAATAGTGCATTTTCGATCGAAGCTGAGTATGAGCTATTACTTACTCAAAAGTTAATTGTTCAACCACGAGCAGAGTTGACGCTTTACGGTAAGGATGACGTCCAAAATAACCTTGGTAGTGGCTTGTCTAGCAGTGCTATTGGTTTTCGGGTTCGTTATGAGTTTACCCGCCAGTTTGCTCCCTATGTTGGCGTTGAGTGGACAAATAAATTTGGTAATACAGCCGACTTTGCGAAGTTAAATGGGCAAAGTACTCGTGATACTGCTTTTGTTGCAGGTATCAAGTTCTGGCTCTGATATGAAGAAATACTATATTGACTTGATGAGAGCTACCGCAACTATATTGATGGTAGCTTTCGTTTTTTGGGATTTAAACCATTTTAGTTATGTTAGGAAAGGCCTAGCTAATAGTTTTTTTGGAAAGAACTAAGAGCAGTAATAGTAAGCTACTTCTTGTTTTCAGTCGGTGCCAGTCTGGTGTATACCTATCAAGGTGGAATATCAGCTAAGAAGTAAAGTTGGCGAATGGTTAAGGTTAAAGAGTCAAGGCAAAAAACATCGCCATTGAAAGACGTACAATAGGCCATTTTATCACTTTTGATGAACGGGAATTGGATGTGCCCGGGATAGAACCGATTGTTGCAAAGTACTGCGCTTAAAGCTGAACAATTGGAAAAATGATCCATTACTCAATACCTAGTTATGAGCGTAGGGTTTTTATTTCTTTTAATGGTGCTCATGCTTGGCTTCAATCTCATGAGTATAAATTAGACACCCCTTTTATACTTGTGAAGTTAAAGCTGTTTAAAAAAGTAAAAAGTAAAAAGTAAAAAGTAAAAAGTAAAAAGTAAAAAGTAAAAAGTAAAAAGTAAAAAGTAAAAAGTAAAAAGTAAAAAGTTTAGGTTTTAGTTCAAAGGTTGATCAAGATCATAAAATTATTTTTATAAAGTGGCTAATATTGTAGGTGATAAATAAGGAATTAAAATGTTTGGACTTTTCAAGTGGTTTAAAATAGTGGTAATTACTCTGTTGCTTACGCAGCATGGCTTTGCTATTGCTAAACCAATGAATTGTGAAGAACATCAAAATGGATCTTCCGACACGCATATTATACAACCAAGCAAAAATATGCATCATCAATCAATGAATGACAATAGTCACTATCACACTGAAAATTCGCAAGATTCTAAAAACCGTCATGGTGATGAAGACTGTGAAAAATGTAAAGCTGGTGATTGTGTTTGTTGTGAAGGCGGTTTTTGTACAAGCTTTCATTTAAATGCCTATCTTGTGGAAGCGCAAGACGAAGGTATTTGCAATATTCATTCTGAGCTAATTCTACAGCGTATACCCCTACCAAAATCTGGTATCCATCTCTTACTTTATCGTCCACCAATTATTGGCTAATCACGGGATCAGTGCGCCTTTTTTTCGCCAGTCCCATCAAAAATAAAACGATTTACTGATTGGTTTAAATTACCAACCGTTTTGAACAATTAGCACAATATTTTTTGGAGGCATGATGAACATGCTCAAACTATTGCTATTTACAGTACTTAATGCTGTCGATTTTGACCGAGATTTCTCTTTTACCAAAAAATTAGTTTTTAGCTTATTCACTAGAATTAGTACTTGACCTGTGTCTTAGACACAGGTCTAAGCTGAAGATGAGAGTACAAACTTAGCTAAAAAACTGAGGAGTGAATATGAAAGTTGCGGAGCTGGCAAAAAGCCTTGGAACGACTGCTGATACGGTGCGCTATTACACCAGATTAGGATTGTTAAAACCTGCTAAGTCAGTGAACGGCTACAAGTCATACTCGAATAAAGAAGTATCGAGACTTAAATTCATTTTAAGTGCCAGAAACCTTGGTTTTTCCGTTGCAGATATCAAGGAAATTATTAATGAATCTGAAGATGGTAAAAGTGCGTGCCCATTAGTCAGAAGCCTGATCAAAGAGCGGCTTGAAGAAACAGAAAAGCAGTTTCAAGCAATGTTGGCACTTCGAGGAAAAATGTCTTCTGCGCTTTCTCGATGGGAAGAAATGGAAGACAAAGCACCGACTGCAAACATGGTTTGTCATCTCATCGAAAATTTTGAACAAATAAAAAAGGCATAGGAGGAAAAATGGTGACTACTAATACAAATATTGAAACCGAATCCGGCTGTTGCTGTCAGTCAAAAGCTCAATCCTCTTCGTGTAAAAGTAAGGAGAATACGTTGGAGAAAGTATCACATAACCAACAGCTCATCATTGAAGGAGCTGGGTGTGCTAGCTGTGTAGGCAAAATTGAAGGGGCGTTAAAGGCAACTTTTGGTGTAGTCAGTGCGGAAATGAATTTTGCTGATAGGACTGTAATAGTTTCTGGGACAGCTAAAACAAAAGAATTGATCAAAGCTGTTGAGTCTGTGGGGTATAACGCGAAGCCAATTGATGATAGCTCTGCAACAGATGCGCTTGACGAGAAAGAAGCGGCTGATTGGGCATATTATAAAAAGCTAATGCGCGATACATTTATTGCCCTTTCACTCGGTGTTCCTTTGATGATCTACAGTATTGTAGTTGGAGAAATGACGGTTGAAACCAACCTTGAACGCATGTCTTGGCTGCTTGTAGGCATTTTAACTTTTGGTGTTATGTATTTTTCAGGTAAGCATTTTTATGTTGGCGCTTGGAAAAGCTTTAAAAATCACTCCGCTAATATGGACACTCTAATAGCTTTAGGAACAGGTACAGCTTGGTTGTATTCGATGGTTGTCGTGTTTGCACCTGACGCCGTTCCATTGATGGCACGGCATGTTTATTTTGAAGCTACCGCCATGATCATTGGCTTAATTGATTTAGGTCTAGCATTAGAAATAAAAGCCAGAGGTAAAACCTCTGAGGCCATTAAACGTCTTATCGGCTTGCAGGCCAAAACGGCAACCGTAGTTCGTGATAACAAAGAGGTTCAGATTGGTATTGAGCAGGTTTTACTGAATGATGTTGTAAAGGTAAAACCGGGCGAAAAAATTCCCGTCGATGGTGTGGTATTGGAAGGCCACACCTCCATTGATGAGTCCATGCTGACAGGCGAACCCATGCCTGTTGAAAAAGCTGAAGAAGATGAGGTTGTCGCTGGTACTTTGAACAAATCAGGCATGATTTTATTTAGAGCGACACGCGTTGGTAAAGACACGGCGCTTGCACAGATCATCAATATGGTCAAACGAGCGCAAAATTCAAAACCGCCGATTGGCCGCTTGGCCGATGTTATTTCAGCTTTTTTCGTTCCTGTTGTCATGATCATCTCTGTGTTAAGTGCGCTAGCATGGCTTAACTTTGGACCTGAGCCTGCAATTGCTTTTGCCATCGTTTCAGCAACTACCGTACTCATTATTGCCTGTCCGTGTGCTTTGGGCTTGGCAACGCCTATGTCTGTTATGGTCGGAGTAGGAAAAGCAGCAGAAGCAGGAGTGCTAATTCGAAACGGTGAAGCACTGCAAACCGCCTCTAAAATCACTGCCATGATTTTAGATAAAACGGGCACTATTACTGAAGGGGCACCTAAGGTAACCGATATTGTTTTGGCAAAAGCTACTGACGAAGAAGGCGTACTACAGCTTGCAGCAAGTTTAGAAAGCGGCTCAGAGCACCCTTTAGCGCAAGCGATTGTTGAAAGTGCGTTAGCGCACGATATTGAGTTACTAAAAATTGAAGCCTTTAACGCCATCACGGGTTTTGGTGTAGAAGCAAACTGCAACAATAAAGCCCTGCTTTTCGGTAACGATAAACTAATGAAGTTAAAAGGCATAGACCTCACTGGCTTTGTTGGAAAAGCCCAGTCTTTAGCAAAAGAAGCTAAAACACCTATGTATTTTGCTGTTGATGGTGAGCTTGCCGCAATAATTGCTGTTGCAGATCCAATCAAGTCTGACTCAATCTCTGCTATCCAACGTCTTCAGGCCAATGGTATACGCGTCATCATGCTAACGGGGGATAACAAGGAAACCGCTGCCGCTGTTGCCAAAAAAGCGGGCATTAGCGAGTTTTTTGCTGAAGTGCTGCCAGAAGACAAAGCCAACAAGGTGAAAGAGCTACAAGGCAGTGGCGAAATCGTTGGTATGACAGGTGATGGCATCAACGATGCTCCGGCGCTAGCGTTAGCTGATGTTGGTTTTGCTATAGGCACAGGTACAGACGTTGCGATTGAAAGCGCAGATATTACCCTGATGCGTGGTTCACTTCATGGCCTTGCTGATGCCATCGCGGTAAGCAAAGCGACTTTACGAAATATCAAACAAAACTTGTTTGGCGCGTTTGTCTATAACGTAGCCGGGATTCCTTTTGCTGCGGGGGTTCTATACCCCTTCTTTGGCATTCTGCTTAGCCCTGTAATTGCTGGTGCTGCAATGGCGTTTTCGTCATTGACCGTAGTGTCAAATGCAAATCGACTTCGCTTTTTTAAAGCCCAAAACTCATAGAAAGTAAGCATTTGGAGAATCACAATGATGATAATTAACTTATTAGGCTTAGTGTTAATTGCAATGATTGTTTGGTGGTTTTGGCTATACAAACCCAATAAAACAATTGTTCAAGATAGTGAAGTACTCATTGAAGTGAGGGATGGCGTGTATTCACCATCCTCAATTCAAGTGTCTGCTAGCCAGCCTGTCACTCTGAAGTTTATGCGCAAAGATCAATCACCCTGCGCTGAAACAATGCTTATTCCATCATTGGAGATAAGTGAGCAGCTTAAATTAAATGAAATTACTCAAATTACCTTATTGAACTTATCACCGGGAGAGCATGAGTTTCATTGTCAGATGCAAATGTATCGCGGTGTCTTAAAAGTCGTTTAGGAGGCCAACATGAAAAATGAGCACCCTAAATTTTGGTTTACACCCACAGGTTGGGCTGCATTGGTGCTTATTGCCGCAGCCACCTATTTTTTAATCTTTGAACATGGACAACATGTTCTGCAATTTCTTCCCTATTTAATTTTGCTGTTATGTCCTTTGATGCATGTATTTATGCATGGCAGTCACGGCAAACATGGTCACGATCATTCACATGCGCCTGATGACAAAAAGGAAGAGAGCTTTCAAGAACTCACGGATAAAAATGAAGCCTATCGCGATGGCTACATACAAGGGTTAGAAGAAGGACGCAAGGAATTGCATAAGAAGGAGAACAGTGATGAATGAGACATATGATTATGGCTTATGGTCAATGGTGATACTGAATTCAGCAATTTTTATCTTTTTTGCCTTTAGTTTTGTAAAACCAAAAACATCAACTGATTGGCGAAGCCTAGGAGCGTTCTCTGCCTTTATTGTTGCCCTATTTACTGAAATGTATGGCTTTCCTTTAACTATCTATTTTTTGTCTGGATGGTTAACTGAAAATTACCCAGAAGTTAACTTCTTTGCGCATGAAAATGGGCACTTATTACATACTTTCTTTGGTTTGGAAGGTGATGCCCATTGGGACCCATTTCATATAGCGAGTATGGTGTTTATTGTGGCAGGTTTCTTTATGTTGTCTTCAGCATGGAACGTATTGCATCACGCGCAAAAACACCATCAATTGGCTACTACAGGATGGTACGCGAGGTGTCGTCACCCACAGTACGTAGCTTTCATTCTAATCATGTTCGGCTTTTTATTGCAGTGGCCGACCATCCCAACACTTGCGATGTTTCCAATCTTAGTCGTTGTTTACGTCAAGCTAGCGAAACGCGAAGAGACACAAGCTATTGCCGAGTTTGGTTCGGAGTACCATAGCTATATGGAATCGACACCAAGTTGGATTCCAAATTTTAATAAGAACATAGAAGGTAAAAATCATGAAAACGTTAACTAAATCAATTTTATTTGTCAGCTCACTATTGGCGGCCACAAGCTTATTTGCTCAAAACAATGAGAATAAACATGAAGGTGCGAACAAATCGGATATGCATCAAGGCATGGCAATGTCGCATGAGAACATGGGAAAAATGCATTCAAAAATGATGGAAATGAAAAAGGAAGTCCATACCATTAAAGCTGAAAAAGATCCTGAAAAGCAAAAGCAGATGATGGCTGAACATCACCGCTCAATGATGAAGATGATGCAATCCATGCACAAAAACATGGAAGCAATGCCAATGCATAAGCAAATCAAGATGGCTGAACATCATCTGGAAATGATGGAAAACATGATGCCACAAATGAAATACAAAATGGCAGAAATGAAAGACAAAAAACAACAACACTCGCACTCACATTAGGAGATAAATTATGAGCGATTTAGATCATAGAGTTGGCGTTAGAGAGCAGAATTTAGTTGTTCGAAATTTAAGACTAAGTAATGTCACAGAAGAAAACTGTGACGAGTTAGTAAAAAAAATTGATCAGCTTTTTGGTATAGATGAAGTCAGTTACAACATCAAAGAAGGTGAAATACACCTAGCATATGATGCGGCAAATATAAACCTTGATGGGATTGAGGAAGTTATTCGCAAACATGGTGCCGATGTTCATGATGATTGGTGGACGCACACTAAAGAAAGTTACTACAAATTTGTTGATCAGAATGTTAAAGACAACGCTGCTCATAAACCGTGGAGTTGTCACAAAGTTCCTCCGGGTGCAAGCCGGAAAAATAAGTAAGCTTCCAAAGAGCTTGCTCAGTTAATAAGTTAGATGAGGAAAAAATGATGAAAACATCCAATATGAAAATTCTTTTGCTTGTTGTATTCGGTATCTTTTTAGCAGGCTGTTCGAATACTGCGTTTTATCACAAAAATATGATGAGGGGCCAAGTGGTTGAGCAGTCTACTGATCGAACTCTGATTTGTATTGGTGCCAAACATGGTGCAGAGGTTGGACAAAAATACAGTGTTATTAGATTCCATGAGGAAATTGCGCCGGGTGAAGGTGATGATCCGTACACTATTGAAAAAGTGGGAACGGTACAAATTACTAAAATTGTAAATGATCACTTCGCGACGGTAAAACTAATATCTGGTGACATCGCAGCGAAAGATATGGTGGAACTTGAAGACTAATAAAGTGGTGGCGAAAGCCACCACAAGAGCATAACAATAAAACTTAATGAAAAAACTTTAGTGTTATTTTGTACAACCTTTGAGATTGTTTGCTCAGTTCTGGTTATCTTGATGCCAGTACGACAGAAAAATGTTACATATGAATTAGAAAGGTGTGGGCTGGCATCCTAGGTCTAATCTTAACAGTTAAGGGGCCGCCGAATAGAGCTATACCTTTACATCAGCAGCATAATCAATGCTCCCGCGATCATAAATAAGTTTTCAGATAGCGATACAAATCCAAGTGGCACACTGCTATCGCCGCCTACACAGGCACACTTTAACTGGCGTTTGTCGATGTAAACGGCTTTGAAAACTGAAATTGCTCCAACTGTGCCGATAAACAATGAAAATGGTGCCACTGCGAGAGGCTGTAGTTGGGCAACCATACCAATACCTGCATATGCTTCAATGAAGGGATAAATATAACCATATCTTATCCATCTCATCGCTAGTAAATCATAAGTAATAAACGAATTTGTGAAACTGTATAGGTCTTTCAGTTTTTGCACCGCTAAGAGCGTCATTGAAAAAGCTATAAATAGCATCAGTGTTCTGATGGAGATAAATGAGCCGGAAGCAAAATGTTGAGATGCGACAGCAAGAAGTGCAGCTATCGAGAAAATGGCTACAACGGGCGTGTAGGTTGTGCCAGTTTGACCTGCTTCATCTTTACCAAAATACTCTCTTAAGTCATCGTATCCTCCGACACGCTTTCCTTCAATAAAGGTTTGTGGCGTAGTTTTGACATCATGCTTAGCTTTGAAGTCATCAGCTTGTTGTCTTGACGTGAGCTTATGATCTTCTACATCATACCCTTGCCTCTCCAGCAAATCTTTCGACCTTAAACCATAGGGGCAGATATGTTCGTCAGTGACCATTCTGTACAGGGTAGCTGTCTTAGTCATCTTAGTCTCCTTTGTTCAGTGTGCCTTCAAACTTTGGGAGCGGTCGTTGCTCAGCCTGAGCTTGTGAGCTGACCTTTCCATTTTCAGAAATATCTTTAATCAGCCATTCCATTTCTTTTATTTCTTTTCGTTGGGCTTTAATAATACCATTTGCCAATTCACGCACGCGTACATCCTCCAAAGTTGAATGCTCACTAGTAAGAATAGCAATGGAGTGATGAGGAATCATCGCTTTCATGTAGGCAGTGTCAGAAATTGTGCTTTGAGAGCGAACAAGATAAAGACATATGGCAAACAGTATTGTCGCCAATAGAAAAATAGCCATGTTGAGCTTCTTGTTACTGTACATGCCAAGCATAAAGGCCAGCATGATCATTGCCATACCTGCTCCCATATACAACGCCATATAGATACGCGTTTCACTAAACCATATATGTGATACTGCGTAAGTGTTGAGGTACATCATGACAAACATAGTAATGGTTGAGGTGATGATCATTGCAGCAAATCTTGAGTATTTCATAAGTAATCCTTACATTGATAGTGTAAATATTTCCCACTGTTAGCCTATTATTCTCTACATGTGGTCATGTTCTCGAAAAAGTGCAAGTAATGAGCCAGTATCATTATTATCTTATTGTGAATATGGTTTACCAACACAGAATTGGATTTGCGCCACTGTTAGGCTATATATTGATAATTGGATTTGTTTTAGTTAGAAATGATGATCGTTAGTTACTCTATATCTAACCCAAGCCTTCGGCTTCAAATTTCTATTAGTGGTTTTACCTGCTATGAGGGATTTCATATTGATCGGATTATTGCGATCATCGCAAGTCTGAATTAGGAAAGTATTGGTTAATTCATGCAAACCATAGATAAATCATATTCCGGTTGCTTATCGAGTTATGTGAAGAAACGTTACTGTAGCTATACAAATTGAAAGGGAAATAATTAATAATTTGGATTTAAGTAAATAAGTATTAATATAACTTTTTGACAACGTAGGTGTGGATCTTAGGAAAACTGAAGAAGAGAAAATGGCGCCATGGCTAGCCGCTGTAACGGACTCGTTAGAAGTATTGCATAAACACGATGAAAACACCTCTGGCTCAATGTCTTATATTATGGAAAAAGCCAATATTCAGTTCAAATCGGTGAATTTTATGCGCGGTCGAAGCATTCAAAACGCAATCGTGATTTTAGATGAGTCGCAAAACTTAACCGCATCTCAACTAAAAACCATTATTACTCGCTGTGGTGAGGGGACTAAGCTTATTTGTGGCGGTAATTTAGCGCAAATCGATAGTAATTATTTATCGGCGGTGACCTCTGGATTGACCTATATTGTTGAGAAATTCAAAAATTTTGAAGGCAGTTCAACGATCACCCTCGAAGGCGTGGTGCGCAGTCGTTTAGCAGAGTTTGCAGAGAACTCTCTTTAGCGGCTAATGCGACTAATGCGGCGGATGGGTGACGATTTATTTGAATAAGGAGAGCTTTCCACTCCAGATATCCTTATACATCACCCAATCGCCCAAAAAGCTATACCAAGGATAGGTAAACGTTGCGGGTCTGTTTTTTTCAAAGAAAAAGTGACCAATCCAAGCAAAGCCATAACCTGCCAGTGGCACATACAACAAAGACCACCATAATTGTGTGAATAGAGTGAAGATGACTATGCCAAGCACTAAACTAGTCCCGATAAAATGCATTAACCGGCACTGACGATTTTTGTGTTCTTGTAGGTAATAAGGGTAAAATTCTTTAAATGATGTGTAGGTTTTCATGCTGTTTGACTCATCTATACTTGATTAGGCTAATTTAATCATACAGACTTTATACTACGCTGAAGCATAAAAAAGGGCAATTTTGTTAAAAAATACTTGTTTTACAAGCATATTCCCCCATTATTTACTCATTACTGACATAACAAGATGATCCATATATGAACGCACCTATTTCACCCACAGCGATTACCTTAGAAAATTTCCAACAAATCTTATTAGAAGATTCGAAACACACGTTTATTTTAGTGCAGTTTTGGGTGCCAGAAAGTGAAGCCTGTACCCATATTACACAAATGCTATCGCGTTTGACGCCGCGCTACGCTAATGTCATGCAGTACACCCAAGTTAACTGCAATGAACAACAACAAATTGCCTCTCAGTTTGGTATAAAAAGTCTACCTACAGTGATGCTAGTCAAAGACGGGCAGCCGGTGGATGGTTTTGCAGGTATGGTCGAAGAAGCACAAATTGAAGCGTTATTCGCCAAGCATTTACCACAACCTGAAGATGAGTTACTGATCCAAGCTCAAGAAAAACTCAATGCCGGTGATGTGCAAGGTGCCCTACCACTAGCACAGCAAGCGTATGCAATTAGTCCTGATAATCTAGACTGTCAGTATATGCTAGCGGATTGTCAGATTGATATGGGGCAAATCGTCGCGGCCAAAGCGTTGCTAGAAAATATCGGTTTGGTCGATCAAGACAACCGCTATGGGGTATTGCAAGGGAAAATTGAATTAGCAGAACAAGCTGCTGAGTCGCCAGAGCTTAAAGCACTGCAAGCGCAACATGCTGCTAACCCAGAAGATAAAGACGTTAAAATCGAGTTAGCTGTCGCACTCCACGCCGCGCATCAAACTGAAGAAGCGCTGGGCTTGCTATATAGTATTGTGCAAGTTGATTTAAATTTCGGCGATGCGAAAAAATATTTATTAGAAATGATCAATGCATTACCAGATGGTGAACCATTAAAATCTAGTTATAGAAGAAAGGTTTATAGCCTCTTATATTAGTCTTAGACTAATTAATCATTAAAAATAACATCAAAGGCGTGAATTATTAGTCAAATATTGCTAATATTCACGCCTATTTTTTTACAGCAAGTATATATAATGGCAAAGAACGTAGTCGTACTCGGCACACAATGGGGTGACGAGGGTAAAGGTAAAATCGTTGATTTATTAACAGAGCGTGCAACGTATGTTGTTCGTTACCAAGGTGGACACAACGCTGGACATACATTGGTAATCGATGGCGAAAAGACGGTTTTACACTTAATTCCTTCTGGCGTCTTACGTGACAATGTCACTTGTGTCATTGGTAATGGTGTCGTACTCAGTCCTGAAGCATTAATGACAGAAATGGCGATGCTTGAAGCTCGTGGTGTACCAGTTAAAGAGCGCTTAGTGATTTCAGAAGCCTGTCCATTAATCTTGCCTTATCACATCGCATTAGACCAAGCGCGTGAAATTGCACGTGGCAATAAAGCTATCGGTACAACCGGTCGCGGCATTGGTCCTGCATACGAAGATAAAGTCTCTCGTCGTGGTTTGCGCGTAGGTGATTTATTTAACGCACAAGATTTTGCTGAAAAACTCAAAGAAATCTTGGCTTATCATAACTTCATGCTGACTGAATACTACAAAGTCGACCCTGTTGATTTTGATACCGTGTACAAAGACGCAATGGAAGTCGCTAAAGTACTTAAGCCGATGATTGTTGATGTGACTGACTTGCTTGATCAAGCACGTATTGCAGGCAAAGAAATCATGTTTGAAGGTGCGCAAGGTACATTACTTGACATCGATCACGGTACGTACCCATATGTAACGTCTTCTAATACTACCGTTGGTGGCGTAGCTACTGGTGCTGGGTTTGGTCCGTTACACCTCGATTATGTATTAGGTATTGTTAAGGCCTACACCACGCGTGTTGGTTCTGGTCCTTTCCCTACAGAGCTTGATTGTGAAGTCGGTCAACACTTAGGTATTAAAGGTCATGAATTTGGTGCCACCACGGGTCGTAAACGTCGTACAGGTTGGTTTGATGCAGTTGTAATGAAACGTGCAGTGCAGATCAATTCTATTACCGGTTTATGCTTAACTAAACTAGACGTATTAGATGGCTTAGAAAGCTTATCTATATGTACTGGTTATAAAGATGCCGAAGGAAATATCTCTTCAGTACCACCAATGGCGGCAGATGGTTATGATCTTATCACGCCAGTGTATGAAGAAATGCCAGGTTGGACTGAAACTACCTACGGTGTACAGTCTTATGATGCGTTACCGCAAGCAGCTAAAAACTACATCAGCCGTCTACAAGAGTTAACTGGCGTACCAATTGATATTATTTCAACTGGTCCTGACCGTAACGAGACGATTGTATTGCGCGACCCGTACGACGCGTAGTCAAGGCTTAGCAACAGGTTGGCCCTACTTTCTAAATAGTAGTTGTTCAAATCCGAGTATTTATATAAGGTGTGCTGTTTAGCGCACCTTTTTTATATGAGTAAATAATATGAGTTCATTACGCCCGTTCCATTTGGCTTTTCCGGTGACTGATTTAGCCCTCGCCACTGCATTTTATGGTGATGTATTAGGATGTGAAAAAGGCCGTGAATCAGAGCAGTGGATTGATTGGAACTTTTTTGGTCATCAAGTTGTAACGCATTTAGTGGCACAAATGCCAGCAGCGCCTGCATTTAATTCCGTCGATAATCACGCCGTGCCTGTACCGCATTTTGGTGTTGTGTTAACGCTCGAAGATTGGCAAGTGTTGGCTGATAACCTCATTGCACATAAGGTTGAATTTGTGATTGAGCCGTATACCCGCTTTAAAGGCGAAGTGGGCGAGCAAAGTACGTTATTTTTGCTCGACCCGTTTGGTAACGCGCTTGAATTTAAAGCCTTTGCTGACCTATCTTCTTTATTCGCCAAATAAAGGCTTTAAGTAGGGGCATAACGTTAGCGAGTCATGAGCACTTGCGCTTTACCACGACCATTTGTTTCAGAAGCGGCATCCACTCGTTTACCATTGACACTGATGAGCTGCAGATCACCAAAACGTCGTTCTTTGGTATCGTAGCCCATCGCTTTTAAGCTAGTTAATGTCGCTTCAGGCATGCCTTTATGGTGACGTATTTCATTAATCGGTAACAGTTGATGATGAAAACGCGGCGTATCTACTGCTTCTTGTGCGCTCATACCAAACTCCAATATATGCAAAATAGATTGATACACACTAGAGATGATGGTTGTTCCACCTGGAGCACCTGTCACGACTCTGACCTTGTTATCTTCTAATACAATAGTGGGTGTCATAGAAGATAACATGCGTTTATGTGGTTGGATTTCATTCGCTACACCACCCACAGCACCGAAGTAATTCGGTACTCCAGCTTTAACACTGAAGTCATCCATTTCATTATTTAATAAGAAACCGGCGCCTGCGACCACTACGCCATTACCAAAGCCAAGGTTGATGGTGGTGGTATTGGATACCGCATTACCAAACTTATCGAGAATAGAATAATGGGTGGTTTGTTCTGATTCTTTTAAACCCGGACGAATGAGTTCTGTGGTCGATATACTGTTGCGTTTAACACCACTGGCTCGTTTAGCGATGTACTCAGGATTGGTTAAGGCGTTGACGGGCACATGATAAAAGTCCGGATCACCTAAGTATTCAGCTCGGTCCGCAAACACGCGTTTACCGATTTCTGCCAACAAATGCACGTATTCAGGAGAGTTATGCGTTAATCGAGGACTAGAGGTGCCATCTTCATTGATGATTCTGGGATTCAAACGTTCAAACATATTGAGCCATTGTGAAATCGCGATACCGCCTGAGCTAGGTGGCGCCGCGCTCACTAACGTAAAATTACGCCAAGGGGTGACAATCGGTTTGCGTTGTTGAGCGGTATATTCAGCGAGATCGTCGGCACTAATTAGTCCTTGATTTTGCTGCATATATTGCACAATCAACTGGGCAGTTTTACCGCGATAAAAGCCATCTGCGCCATTATCACGAATGCGCTCAAGCGTTGCACCTAGTTCCGCTTGGACAAATACTTCTCCGGATTTTACTGAGCCAAAGTAATCGGCAAAATTGACATCTAATTTACGTGTATCGATACGTTCGATATAACGACTGACATTACGGGCTAGATTAGGGTGTACGACAAATCCATTATTGGCTAAATCTACAGCCGGTTGAACCAGATCCGCCCAGGGCATACTGCCATGTAGTTCATGAGCTTTTGCCATGCCGGCGACAGTCCCTGGTGTACCTGATGCTAACACACCATAAAGACTCTTAAGGCGTTCAACGTCCCCTTTTGCGTCTAAATACATATCTCGAAAAGCCGCTTTGGGCGCGGTTTCACGATAATCAATAAAATTATTGCCTTGGTCTGTGTGGATCACCATAAACCCACCGCCACCGATATTGCCAGCTTCGGGTAATGTTACTGCCAATACAAATTGCACTGCGATGGCTGCATCGATAGCGTTGCCTCCGCGTTGCAAAATATCCATTGCAACATCTGAGCTATAACTATCAGGTGTAGCCACTGCCATAGCTTGAGGCACGATAGGAGCTTGCTTAGTGGGGCTAGTAAGCGCCATTGGAGTCTGCACGGCGTGAGCAGACATAACGATTGCACAACACAAAGTCATCGCGCTGACACAGACCGTCAATGGTCGAAGTAGTGATGTAGTCGTCATAGTTAACATTCCTAAAAGTTCATGATTAAATTAAGATGGCGCTGGTGATAGTAAACGCAATGACACTGAGTCCACCAGCGACCAATGCATAAGGTAATTGGGTTTTGACATGCGTCAATAAGTCACAGCCTGCAGCAATCGATGATACTGCAGTCGTATCAGATATAGGGGAGCAGTGATCACCAAAAATACCGCCACTTAAAATAGCGGCAACGACCAATGAAGGAGGCAAGCCTAATGTTTGGACCAAAGGGATCCCGATAGGAATTAAGATCGCAAACGTTCCCCACGATGTCCCTGTGGTAAAAGACATAATGCCGCCAGCAATAAACAACATAGGCACAACCAAAAACAAGGGTAGGTAGTCTCCGACTAAACCAGCAACAAAGATGCCCGTACCTAACAATTTTAGACTAGCACCAAGGGAAATAGATAACAATACGATTGTTACTAACGGTAGAATTTCACCCATCCCTTTAAACGCAATGGTAATGGTTTGCTGATGGGTAAAATGACGATAAAAAACCAGTAAAAAATAAGCGACGGTGCAGGCTAAAAACGTCGCATATAATACTGATTTACTGCCGCTGCCTTGAGTTAAGTCACCATTGCCGGTAAACCACATGAAGCCCAACATCGATAAGACCATAGTTGCCAAAGGCAATAGCATATAGCGAGCTTTACTGGGTTTATTTGGCGATACAGTCGAGTGTTGAGGTGTTTGCTCAGGCGAGTGTTGAGGAGTGTTCTCAGATGACTCATTAGCACTGTTGGTTTGCGTATTGAGCTCGTCAAATTTAGCTTGAGCTAATCGTTCTTCAGCTAACATAGGGCCATGAACTTTATCGGTAATCACCGTATAAGCCACAATAATCAGCGTAAAAATGGCATAAAAATTAAACCACACACTGCCCCATAAAATACTCACTGACGACTCAGATAATGTAAAATTATCGAGCAAACCCAAAATAAATGCGCCCCAACCATTAAGTAAAATTAAAATACATATTGGTGCACTGGTACTATCAATGACATAGGCAAGTCGAGCGCGACTCATCGCAAATTTATCGTACAACCCACGAGCCAAAATACCCGATGTAAGGACACTGAGATTGGATTCAACAAATACTGCTACACCCGTAAACATGGTCAAGCTACCGACATGTTGACGGGTTTTAGCAATGCCTAGTTCCATGATGCGAGTCACCGTCGCACTGACGCCACCAGAATCACGGATCAATGCCAACAGTGCACCTACTAGAATGGAGAATAATAAAATCCGAGTGTTACCACCACTGCCAGCGACATCAACCACGCGTTCGATAGTGGCAATGGGACTGAGCCATATTGATGATTGTGGATCGTTAATTAACAATAAAATCTCAGATGAAAATAAAGCAATAAACAGAGCTGCGATGACTTCTTTTTTCCAAAAAACGATAACAATTGCCAAAATAGGCGGGATGATTGATAACCAATCCATAATGAACCCAATGTT